>Ga0208980_10002884_pt1 | contig 10435 bp, 8 predicted proteins | sample WetSurMetagenome_3_FD_187993 | JGI IMG/M metagenome (GOLD analysis project Ga0208980, IMG submission 187993) | Wetland microbial communities from Twitchell Island in the Sacramento Delta, sample from surface sediment Aug2011 Site A1 Bulk (version 2) | ecosystem: Environmental > Aquatic > Marine...
GCCTCAGATACGGAGAGCCAATTAAAGAAAGCGTGAAAGAGCACCACCAATAACAAACTCCCTTCTGTGCTGTTATATAACCATGTAAACACCACGGTTGTGCATAACACAGATATGGCAAATATTGGAAAACCAAAAATTCCCATGTCGGTATAAGTATCGCGGAAGAAGAAAGCAGGCAGATGCCATCCCGCCCATAATAATGCCAGGATTAAGGTTGCCGAAGAAGCCTTTCGATTCCTTTGCAGGTGGGGCAAGGCAAATCCGCGCCACCCGGTTTCTTCCCCAATGCTGTACGTTAGAACCCAAAGACTGAGCGCTCCAAACGGGGTCAGGTAGGGCAAATAATCGGCTTCTCCTAGCAGCATCAGGTCAGGCCATTCGTCCGTGATCACCAAATTAGCCAATACAGCTAGCACAAAGAGCGCGATTGGCCCAAGAACCGCAAAGGCATAATATTTGAAGGCAACCCGCCATTTCAGCAACCTGCCAAGCAATAGGCTGATCCCCTTGCCACCTTCAGTCAGCCCAGTCACGAGAAGTGCTGCTGTAAGTGGTCCGAACGAGGCAAAATAATAAAATCCATAGGGTACTTTCACACTAATCACTTCGTTTGCGCTGAGTGCGACTGGGATCATGAATGACCACGAGATAATATAGGTCAGGATAAAGTACACCACAATAGAATGGTTTTTCAGCCAGTTTTTCTGGTTGGTGCTCATCGATTTCTCCTTTTCATTTAAATTAAAGCCGGTAAATTAAATCATCACATATCTGCCAATAAGCATGGTTATTGAAAAGTTGTAATAAGAAGATCAGGTGGAAAAAGGAGAGAGAGAGTATTTGCCGGGTGTCTGCACCCTCTGGAGAAAGGAGTGAAAATGCAGGTATTCAATCATCTTTGCCATATCAAACCCTGTATATCGTTTTTCGTTTCGCTAAATATCAAAACCGATCTGCTTCCGACTAGTGGATATAATGTTCGATCTCTACTTATTAACCCATTCCGTGGAAGTAATTCTTGATTAAATTTCTTTAATGAGAAAATAATCTAATTCTGAGTAATACGGTATAAAATATATCTAATGATTATCCGAACCCCGGATTATCACCTGCGTGTCTTTGTCAGTTCAACCTTGAAAGAGCTGGCTCAAGAACGTAAAGCGGTACGCCAGGCTATTCTCAAATTGCGCCTCACGCCAATTATGTTTGAATCTGGTGCACGCCCATATCCACCACAACACTTGTATAAATCATATCTATCCCAAAGTCAAATCTTTGTAGGGATTTACTGGCAAAGTTACGGCTGGATAGCCCCTGATATGGGAATATCAGGTTTGGAGGATGAATATAATTTATCCGCCAGGATGCCCAGGTTGATCTACATTAAAGATCCAGCTCCCGACCGTGAGCCTGCTCTGAGTGGATTGCTGGACCGTATCAGGGACAATAATTCTAGCTGTTATACATATTTTACAACCCCGGCAAAGTTGAAAGCCTTAGTAATGGATGACCTTGCCCTCATGCTGAGCGAGCGTTTTGAAGGCATAAATCCAAATGAGCCCTCCCATATCAAGAGAAGCGAACGTCCACACACGAATGTTCCAACACCGCGTAATCCACTTATCGGGCGAGATAATGAATTAGCAGCGGCATGTAATCTGCTCCAGAATGAGGATATTGCCCTGTTGACATTGACTGGTGCTGGTGGTACCGGAAAATCTCGCCTGGCCATACAAATTGGCTTGGAAATGCTCGAGCATTTCAAGGACGGTGTGTACCTGATAAAGTTGGAATCCATCAATGACCCTGATTTGGTTATTTCAACCATTGCAGAGACATTGGGGATTCGCGAGTCTCCCGGTAGCCGGCCTGTTGCCGACATGCTCATTGAATACTTGCACGACAAACAGATGCTGCTCCTGTTGGATAATTTTGAGCAGGTTGTGGAAGTTTCACCTTGTGTGGCTGAATTACTCGAAGAATGCCCAGGTTTGAAATGCGTCGTTACCAGCCGCACTCCTTTACGACTGCGCGCAGAAAAAGTACTCCTGGTTCCACCACTGCCGGTTCCAAACCAGCAGGAATTCACCAATCTAGACACTGTCTCTCAATATCCTGCAGTTGAATTGTTTGTCCAGCGCGCCCAAGCGGTAAAACCTGACTTTTCAATTACAAATGCCAATACACCCACTGTAGCCGAGATCTGCTATCGCCTGGATGGGCTACCGTTAGCTATTGAGCTGGCGGCAGCGCGAATAAAGCTACTCACTCCGCATGGGCTTATGACCCGTCTGGAACATCGTATCGAACTTCTACGCGGTGGGACGCGTGATCTCCCCGAGCGGCAACGGACACTACGGGCGGCGATAGACTGGAGCTATAACCTGCTCAATGAAGTAGAGAGAAAGCTTTTCAGGCGCCTGTCAATATTTGTTGGCGGTTGGTCGCTTGAAGCTGCAGAATTTGTGTGCAATATTAGTGGAGACTTTGCCCAAGGTCTGGAAGATGTTTTAGCAACATTGATAGATAACAGCCTGGTGATACAACCTCAGGAGTATGAAGGTGAACTGCGTTTTGGGATGCTCAATATAATCCAAGAATATGCCTATGAGCGATTAACCGAGTTCGATGAGGTTGATTCTGTGCACCTCCAACACGCCCGGTATTACTGCGATTTCGTCAACACTGTTGAACCGCTTATCCGTTCGGCTGAGCGTTTACACTGGCGTCAGGTAATGCAGCAAGAACTCGGAAACATACGCGCTGTGCTGGAATGGGTATGCACTTCGGGAAATTGCATTCAAATTGGACAACAAATCATTATTACGCTAGGGGTGTTTTGGCATATGAGTGGGTATGTCGCTGAAGGTCAACGTTGGTGCAAACAAATGATGACACTGTGTGATAATTTGACCTCCGTTGCGATCCGCGCTGGGTTGTTGTATGTTACAGGTTTACTTGCTTGGTCTCAAGGTGATCACCTCGCCGCATTAACCAGCCTTGATAAGAGCCTGGAATTATGCCATACATTGGATGACAAGCATTTATTAGCTATCGTCATGCTTGTCCGGGGAATGACAGCTTCAGCATCTCGTGATTTATCAACTGCAACAGTGTTGCTTCAAGGTAGCATTGAGCTTTTCAAATTAACCAAAGATCAATGGTTCGAAGCGATAGCAATATCCTGGCTGGGTGATGTCGCATTGTACGAGAATAACGTTGATCGCGCACAGACACTCCACAATCAAAGTATCCAACTGGCACGCCAACAAGGTGATCCCTGGGGTATGGTGCCTTCCCTGATGTCGTCCGGACAAATGGCAATGCTCGATGGAAATCATACCCATGCTCGCCAGATCTTCAGTGAGGCAGTCGAACTCATGCATATAACCGGTGATAATTGGAATCTTTCATGGGCTTTGAATGAACTCGGTCATGTGGCCCTCGTAGAAGGTGATCTTAATCAGGCAGGAAACTTTTTTTTGGAAGGGTTAACCCTGGCTAATACATTGGGAAATAAAAGAGTATTGATTGTATTATTAGCGGGGACAGCAGCCCTGATTGCCCGCCGGTGGAGGATACTCCCGAAAGCTAACCAACAGGACACCGCTCAGCTTGCCGTGGCTGCTCGTTTATGCGGAGCCGCTGTGCCATATATCTATATTCCGGGAATGTTTATTTGGGTTAATACAAAAAAGTTTTACGATGATGACATCGCTAAAACAAAATCCTTGATGGAAACTGATTTATGGGATCAAGGTTATTCCGAGGGACAAAGTCTAGCCTTTGATCAGGCAATTGCATTAGCAATTCAATCCCTTAAGGAACAAGATCTGAAAACTAGCAAATAGGAAATCTCTATGAGCAAAATTACATCAAAGGATGATATCCGTGAATTGTTACATGCAATCCCTGCATCTGCAGCGCTTGGTGCGGCAGTCGAAACTGGGCTTTTATGGCTTTTGGCAAAAAAACCGTTAAGGCCAGAAGAGGTTATTCAAACCTTGAATATACCTGGAAAGCGTGGTTATTACTGGCTTCAATATTTAGAAGAGATCGGAATCCTCGAAAATACCCCTGAAGGGTATTACCCGTCTACACCAGCTCGTCAGACCTTCTTTGAAACCTATAGCCAGGAAAGTTGGAAGCATCTAGCCTTTGATGAGCGAGAAAGGACCGCGGTCCTTTTTAACTTGCCACGATTTATTAGCGAGCCTGGCTCAATCTGGACCTGCCAGGGTTTGCCTGTACCAAAAGATTATGTTGAGAAAATGAGAAATGATCTTGGGCGAGCGCGGGAATTCACGAGAATGCTTTATGAAGTTCACCAGGCGCTGGCAAATTCTGTAGCTGAATTTCTTGATTTAACGAATATACACCATTTAATGGACCTTGGAGGTGGATCAGGAGTCATATCAATGGCATTACTGCGAAAATATCCTGCACTTTCTTCAGTCGTTGTTGATATTGAGAATGTCTGCGTTGCCGGGCACGAGCTTGCTGCAGAACAAGGTCTACAAGATCGTATCAGCTACTACCCTGCCTATTTTTCCACTGACGAATTCCCCACTGGTTTCGATATGATTATACAATGTGACGTAGGTGTGTTTGGGTTGGCGTTATTACAAAAATTATTCAAATCCTTAAAACCAGGTGGCAGATTGGTATTTATTGACCTTTTTTCACAGACAGAGCATTCTGCACCGGCATCACGTGTGGAATGGACCTTCCTGGATTCCCTGGACAACCCGAATTTCAGCTTTCCATCAATAGCCCAGGCGCAATTCCAATTAACCGAAACAGGTTTCCAGGTCTTTCCCGAAACGCATACCCTAGGTAAGGGTCTGATTGTTCTCCAGGGGCTGAAAATCTAAGAGGCGATCCTGCCATCGCCTAGTGCCTGTTGAACCTTGAGTAACCATAATCATCCTCCGACCACTTGATGACAACAGGCGATAAACCATAGTCATTCTGTCATCAACCAGGTGCATATCATCTTCCTGGCATCTGGTCGGAGCAGCATGCCACCTGATTTTGCCTTTGACTCGCAATACCCTATGCGGTGCGATTGTAAAGCCTCACATGTCCGCACCACTTGCGTCAACAGCCTAAAGCTGATCTGGCAAGCATACCTCCAGACAGAACCCACTCCATGAAGTACTTACCAGCAAGGTCCTGTAATCTTGCATTGTCAGCAAATTTCATCTGAGATTGATGATAAGAAATATACAATTCCTTGCTACTTATCTCGCATTCTCTCATAATATGCGACATATATTAAAAAAACATTCACCTTACTATCATCTTGCTTTTATAAATATCTTTTATAATTACCACTAATATTATCCTAATAGTCTTATTTAAACGGACTAACCTACGCAATAAAACCTAAAAATAAAGGAGATTATCATGTCTAGTAAATCATTTCTAAAGATTATTGTAGCATTCGGTGTGCTGGCTGCGTTACTGATATTCCTGGGAGTGAATTATGTCCCTCGCATTTCCGCCTCAAGTTCAACCAAAGCAAACGAAGTGGCTGCTGCAAAACTAGTTAGAGCCGATTACCTCGATGAGCAATTCCCGCGAGCGATTGTATCGCAAAGGAGCTCAACGGGATCAGATTTTCTCAACCACCACCCATATGCTCTTACTCAACCGTTGATTTCCACGGGATCAGATTTTCTCAATCATCATCCGTTTGCGGTTATCCAACAGTTTTACTACGGTGGCTCAGATTGGATCGAACGGCATCCCTCAACATACTACAGCAAATCAGATTATTTCGAACGTCTTCCGTGATGTCCGAAAAAATCGGTGGGGATTAAACCTCCTGGTGAAGATGCCAGGAGGTTTTTTTATTTAGGAATAGACAGACTTAATAATTATAATTCCTGGAATCCATCCATTTGTTGCGCAATATCGCCAATAATATAGAAGAAACCATCCACAATCCAGGGCAAGGGCAAGGGATCCGTTATACACGCAACACTGCCATCGACTACGCTGAATAAACCATCAGATAACCACTAAAATCACCCTGGGGCATAAAGCATATTTATTAAAGGCAAATTCCATCTGTCGGGTGCACGGTGTGGTAGGCGGCAGGAATTGTGCGCCTACCACGCGAATTGACCTTGCTATCAGTAATCTTCTCACTGAATTTACTGATCATTTAATCCCTTTCCATTGAGAATTTGCTGTATATATTTTTCAACCCGTGACTCCCGGGTTTTGGATTGTTTAGGTGCAGAAAAATAAAGAATGTATGCTCTTTGCCGTCCCGGCGTCAATGCGTAAAAAGCAGTTTTCAAGGCAGGGATTTCATCTAATTTATATTGAAATTCTTCAGGAACGATGAATTCTATAGTCTTTTTAAAATTCACTTTCAAACCGGCTTTTTCCACTTCAATGGCTTCATAAATATAGGCTTTCAAGATGGTTTCCATCTCAATAATTTCTTGAACATTGGTGAACCGAACCTGGCGCGCCGCCTGCACATTCTTCGTTTGCTGGATTAGAATACAATTGGCATCATTTAGCAAAGCCCCTTTAACAAATAAAAGCGCACAGTATTCTTTAAACACATGAATTAAAACGACGTTATTTTTCTGATACGTGTAACAAGGAACACCCCACTTAAATTCTTCGGTCAGCTGACAGTCAAGAACGATCATCCTCAACTTCTTCAATTCTTCCTGCCACTTTTTGTCATTGCTGATATATACATCAACTTTAGGATTCATTTTACTCTTTGCCATGGTATGTTATATTAATTTATCTCCTATTCCCGCTATTTGAAGTTAACATGGTAAAAGCGGATGGCATTCGGGGAGAGAATACTATCATGGGTGTTGAAGGTTTTCCAAACTGCTTCGTCATGAAGTCGTAGCTCATTTTCATAATTGGGCCTTTGGACCTTTCAATGAATTGCAAAAAAGTGTTCACAGACATACACCTGTACCACGAGAACCTGATTGCCATCAGGGTCCTCAAGATCAAACCACTTTACGCCTGATTGTGGGCCGAACAGGTCGTCTTTGACCTCGTTGTGTTTAACTCGCTTACCGCTGAGCTCTTTGGAGCTGCGGTTACTACTGAGATCGAAAATTTCATCGCATCTGAGCAAAATTTAGACCCTTAACGAGCCACGGAACCCCCTGACGCCATAGTAAGATTCCGCGCCATTGTGATACACGAAGATATGATCGTAGCGACGATCGCCAAAGATAGCGCCGCCGAGTTTTCTGATTTCAGCAGGTGTTATCAACCAGCTCGAGGTTTTCGCATCGAAATTTCCAAGTTTCTGCAACTCTCGATATTGTTCTTCCGTTAATATCTCGATACCCATGGCAGCTGCCATATTCATCGCGGAATCTTTTGGTATAAATTCTTTCCTTGATTCCAGCGCTTCACGGTCGTAACAAACATTTCTACGGTCCTTAGGACTTTCCGCTGAACAATCATAAAAAATGTATTCGCCCGTCTTTATATCATGACCAACAACATCCGGTTCACCACCAGTTCTTTCCATTTCCTTAAGTGACCAAAGTTTTCCAATATTAGCTTCCAGTTTTGCTTGTACTTTAGCCCATTCAAGACCTTTATGGCGGTTCATGTTTTTCTCAAAACGGGTTTTCAATGCTCTGAGTAGTTCTTCACGTTGTTCTGACGACAGTTCCTTTTTATTGCTATTTATATTGTTCATACTTTTATATTACCTCTGTTGAATGGGTTAAGCGTCTAATTGCCTAAATTTATTTCAAAAGCTCACTGCCGATACTTCAAACGCATCGGCCAATTATTCTGTTGACGAAAGGGGATTCATTCTGTTCATTTATTAATCCTCTGAAATAAAGTGAGCTAATATTCGCTTGCAATTTCCTTTACCTTTTAGGCTTTGGGCTGGGTAATTCAACCAAAGTACCTCCGATAGCATTCAAATCCTCAACTACAGAATCACTCCATACTATATTATCCATTTGCCAGGTTTTTGCTTTGCTTCTTCTTTTAAATTATTGTTGCCATTTAAAAAATATGACCACATGTTGGTAGTAGTGGTTTATTAATCATACCATTAATCTCCAAATTGGAACCGCAATTCCACATCGAAATCATATTATCATCATATTCGGTCATCCAAGGGAGGAGTTTGGCGGAACAACCTTAACGATAGCACAGGTTGTCACAGGGATTGCCAGGCTTTATTGGGTTGTAATCTTTCGTTGGTCCTTCCTGGTGGCCTTCTTTGTTGATAACGCTGCTATCAATGTCAATGGTGATGGGTCGGAGCTTGCTCCGCTCGAGCAGTCTCTTGATGATCATGAAATTGATCTCGCTCAGCATTTTTGTGGTCTTGTATCTGAAGTTCCCCATGAATCGTGATACCGTTTCCGGTTCTTTAATCGAAATGGTAAAATCAGGTGCAGGCATGTTCAATGAAACTCTCAGCAATGGTTTGCTCCTAAGGTTGAATATTATTCAGAAAATTAGTGACAGCTTCCAAAAACGCTTGTGGTTTTTCCTCATGTGGAACATGCCCGGATTCGGCAATCACCACCAGCCTGGCATTGCCAAGCTCGCCCGCAAGGCGGATGCTATCTTTGGTAGGGACAATTCGGTCATCATCGCCGGTAATCACCAATACCGGTACGCTGACCTCGTCCAATCGTTCGTTTAAATCAGCTGGCCGGCTGGCAAGTGTAAATTCCCATAGAGCTTTATCCCAATTCTCTACCCGGTAGGGTTTCTGATAAAACTCCATCATCTCAGGTGATAATAATGCGGGATCATGCCAGGCTAATTTGATTAAATCAGGACCGCGTTTTAAGATCTGGCGGGTGATCAATGGTCCCAGGTGACGCATTTGTGGAGTTGCAAGTAGGGGCTTCATCCATTGCGGGGCACCTCCTCCTTTATAAATGGCGGGGTCGACCAGAATTAATGCTGAGACACGCTGTGGATATGCCAGTGTTGTCTGCATTGCCAATGTTCCCCCTGCTGAGTTGCCCACTAAAATAGCTTTCTGAATACTAAAATGATCCAGTAATTTCACCGCTATCTCTACCTGCACCTCAGCACTGTAGGGGTTCTGCCCTTGCCAGGTTATTGGTCGCTCAGAGAGGCCAAATCCTGTGCGGTCGTAAGCAATCACAGTTCCAAGCCGGCTAAGAGGTTCCATGACAGCCTGCCATGAATGCAAGCTGGAAGCAAATCCATGCATCAAAAGAAAAATCGGCTCACCCTTACCCATCTTTTTTACATGGATATCCAACCCATTGATCTCAATGAATTGGGAGTCTTCATCCGCCAATGCTTGGGGAGGGGAGGTGTTTTTTAGCGATTTTATTGGAATTAGCAAGGGTCCGACTGCTAAAACGACCAATCCTCCTGCTAATATTAGGAGACCATTACGCTTTCTGGTAGGATGCATACTCATATCTCGATTATTGAACAGGTTGAGATGTTTTATGAGGCAAAATATATGCCAATATCAGGGTCATGGCTACCAATCCAAAAGTGATCCAGGTAGGAATAGCGATCGCGGGAATATTCGCAAACTTGATCGAAATACCTGCCAATGCCCATAGGATAACCGCCGTATAGGCGATGTCGCGTCGTGAAAAATTCATCAATGTTGCGATCACAAACACCGCCACCAGGATGATATACATCCAGACCTCAGCAGCAATCCCAAATCCATCCCATTTCAGGAAATAGAGCAATTCGGTGATATTGGCAATCGTCGCTACCGTTATCCAACCCAGGTAGATGCTGAAGGGTACGCGGACTGCCCAGGTCTCTGCCCTAGAGACGGTACTCCGGCCGGTGCCCAGACCCAGGTAGGTGATAATGAGTGTGCCAAGCAAAACCAGCATGGCGACCAGTGTCAAAGTGAACTGCTCATAGTGCCACAAGAAGATCCAGGCGATGTTTGCTAATCCTCCGAGGGCTATCCACCAACCAGTAGCTCGCAGGCGTGGATTCTCCCGTTGAGAAGGAAGCGCCTGAAAGATGGCAAAGGCAATTAATCCGATATAAATCACGCCCCAAATGGCAAATACATAGCCGGCAGGTACAAAATAAACCTTAAAGCGATCTGAAATTGCACCAGTATTTAAGCCATTAATGGGCAAGGTATTGGCAAGCACGTTGACCACAATGGTAGCAAAAATAGTCAATGCTACAGAAACTTGTCGTAGTATATCTTTCATGTTATTCTCTCACTTTCAATTCTATTATAGTATTCTTTCGTCCATCCCGATTTCCGGTCAAAGAAAATATTGTTTTCATCAGACCGTATTTTTTACCCAACAAGCGATCGACCTTATGGTCTACTTCCTGGTTCGAAATTTCACGGGCTTCTGCTTGAACCCAATTGCTGAGTAATGTGCCATCCATTTTACAAGGTGCAATGTTCACCTGTGGATGATTA
>Ga0208980_10002885_pt1 | contig 10433 bp, 7 predicted proteins | sample WetSurMetagenome_3_FD_187993 | JGI IMG/M metagenome (GOLD analysis project Ga0208980, IMG submission 187993) | Wetland microbial communities from Twitchell Island in the Sacramento Delta, sample from surface sediment Aug2011 Site A1 Bulk (version 2) | ecosystem: Environmental > Aquatic > Marine...
GCCACGGGAGATCCTAATGGCAAGGGCCTGCCTCAATGGCCGGCGTACGATCCGAAAACAGAGCTCATCATGAATCTGGGTGATGCAGTGGGCCCTGCTACTATTCCAAACCTGACTGGGCTCAAGTTCTTCGAGGAATATTTTTTCAAAAATCAATTGAAGTAGGACGAATTCAGCAAAACGTGTGGAGCAGTCACCGCGGAGGCGCAAAAATCGCACTGGTTTTTGTTTCTTTCAGGTTGTTCTCGGCGTTCTCAGCGCCTCTGCGGTGCGTCGACGGGGATGGCTGGCCCTGATCCGTTCCAGGAATGACAAGGGTTTCACTGATACGGGGAGGTTAGCATGAAGAAAATTTTGTTTATTTCCGCCATCTTGGCTGGGATTTTGGCCATTTCTTTTGCCGATGAACTATCCGCTGCGGACCGGCTCGGCATCGTGAAAACCAAGTCCGGTTCCGTTTGGGGCGTCTCAGGACAAGACTATAAAACAGTCACAATTTTCAAAGGTATTCCTTACGCAGCGCCACCCGTTGGCGATTTGCGCTGGAAGCCGCCCCAGGATCCAAAACCCTGGGATGGCATTCGAGTATGCGACACCTATGCAGCCGCGTCATGGCAGTCTCCTGGTCTCGCGCCCTTGATTTTGAAATATGCCGAACTTCGGGCTTTTTATCCTAATGGCCTGCCTCCCCAGAGCGAGGACTGCCTTTATCTCAATGTGGCAACTTCAGCAGTCGCTGGGAATGAGAAGCTGCCTGTGATGATCTGGTTCCACGGCGGGGGGTTCAGCCAAGGATGGAGCTACGAGCCCGAGTTCAATCCCGAGGTTCTTGCGAACAAGGGAGTCATAGTCGTCAGTGTGGGAACGCGGCTCGGCGCTTTGGGCTTCCTCTCTCTGCCCCAACTCAGCACGGAGTCTTCCTACAAGGGAAGCGGAAATTATGGAGTCATGGATTGCAGTAAAGCGGTCCAGTGGGTGCACGACAATATCCAAGCCTTCGGCGGTGATCCGAGCAACATAACGGTTTTTGGTCAGTCAGGAGGAAGCGGCAAGACTACGGCCGTGCTGGTATCGCCCCTGTCGCGCAAGCTCATCAAGAACACCATCAACCAGAGCGCGCTCGGCGCCTTCGGCAAGTTCAAGACGCAGAAAGAGGCAGAAGATGCGGGAGTCGCTTGGCTCAAGGCCAATGGCATTCCTGAAAACACATCTGCTGCGGAGCTCAGGAAGATGGATGCCAGAATATTCGTTGCGGCCGATTTCGACGCGCGCCCCTGTATTGATGGCTACACCCTCCTCGAAAATCCGGTCGACTTCTATCTCGGCAAGGGCAATCTTGAGGGTAAGAATATGATGTTCGGCAATGTTTTGGGGGAGGCTGCACCCCTCAAGGCGACCACGGCCAAGGATCTGTATGCGGAGTTGAAGACGAAATACGGGCAGCTGTTTGACAAGTACAAGCTCAATGAGGTTATTGAACTCACCGACGGGAACGCCGCCTATTACAGGTATGCCCTGGCAAGCGATGACGCCCTTATGAACTCCCGCATTTATGCCGAGGTAAATGCCAAGCTAAACCAGACTTGCAAGACGTTTGTGTATGCATTCGGACACGTCGAACCAGGACTCGACTGGGCTCCGCACTCCTCCGAGCTCTGGTACACATTCTCCTCCTTGCGCAAAGGAGGGGAGTATCAGCCCAAATGGACCTTTTTCGACGATCTTACCGCGGAGGTGCTTTCATCTTACTGGTCCAACTTCGCGAAAAAAGGAGATCCCAATGACTACGGTCTTTCCCTCTGGCCGCAGGGTGGTAATCTTGGCTACATGTTCCTTGACGGCATGTCCTATTCCAAAGGGGCGCCTCTAAGTCCGTGGGAAAAGCTCTTGCGCGAGTTCTATATCCAGAAGAACGGGTTAGAGAAAATACTCCAGTAAACTTCGTGGAAAATAGAGCCTAAATCCTTTTACGTGGAGAAAGAATGAAAAACAAACGCGTTGCATTTATCTTGTTAACGACACTTTTTGCCGTGCCTCTCGCGGCGGCTATCAAGCAGCCGGTAAAGGTCGCACAAGGCCTACTGTCCGGAGTTTCCGGAAAAGATCCTATTGTTACTGTGTTCAAGGGTATCCCGTATGCAGCGCCTCCGGTCGGGGATTTGCGCTGGCGCAACCCTCAACCAGCAAAGGCGTGGAGTGGGGTGCGCAAGGCTGATACCTTTTGCGCCAGCTGTGCGCAAAGCGCTCCGCAACGTTTCGGGCCTTATACCTCCGAATTTCTCATTGCGCCGGAGCCGATCAGTGAGGACTGCCTGGCATTGAATATTTGGACGGCAGCAAAATCCGCCAGTGAACGACGCGCCGTATATGTATTTATCCACGGAGGTGGATTTGGAGGCGGGTCTGGCTCGATACCAATATACGACGGCGAAGGATTGGCTAAAAAGGGAATAGTCGTAGTGACCATCAACTACCGTGTAAGCATGTTTGGCTTTCTGGCGCATCCGGAACTTACCAAAGAATCCTCATTCAAAGCCTCCGGAAACTATGGGTTGCTCGATCAGATTGCAGCACTGCGCTGGGTGCAGGAGAACATCAAGGCTTTTGGCGGAGATCCGACCCGAGTCACTATCGGAGGTCAGTCTGCCGGCGCGATGTCCGTACACGATCTGATTGCTTCTCCATTGGCAAGAGGCCTCTTCCATCGAGGCATCATTGAAAGCGGAGGTTCCGCTCTCGGCGGCGCCGGTATTTCTACAACCACTCCCACACTCGCTGAGGCCGCAGCTGACGGGCTGAAATTTGCCCAATCAAAAGAGGTTCATTCGCTGGCAGAAATGCGCGCATTGACCTGGCAGAAGCTGGTAGAAACGGTGCAAAACAGCCAAACGTCTGCAAAATCCACAGGCATGCCTGCCACGCCTCGTTTCATACCGATCATCGATGGGTATTGTCTGCCTTCTGCCGAAGACAAGGCTATCGCTCAAGGAAAGCAAAATGATGTGGCTGTTTTGGCCGGCTACAATTCGGGAGAGATTGGGGGGTCGATATTTGGTCCTCAAGAACCACTAACGGCAGAATCGTATGCAAAGGATGCTCGACAGCGATACGGAGACATGGCGGATGAATTTCTAAAACTCTATCCTGCCACAACAGACGAGGAAGCCAAACTGGCAAAGGCGCAAAGTGAACGAGATCGATCCCTGGCTTCCATGTATCTTTGGGCAAAGCTGCGCGCCAAAACCTCCAATACAAAAGCCTTCCTTTACTTATTGGATCACACTCTCCCGGGTCCCGATGCGCAGAGATGGGGCGCTTTCCATACTGCGGAGATCCCGTATGTTATGAACACCTTGTCCCAAATGCCGGATCGCCCCTTTACCGAAACGGACCGGAAGATCGCCGACATGATGTCGTCCTACTGGGCCAATTTCATTGCAACCGGAGATCCTAACGGGAAAAATCTGTCTTCCTGGCCTGCGGCCGGCGATACACCGGAAGTCATGGAAGTTGGCGATCGCAACCATCCTGTTTCTGTGACCGGCAGTTCGGCAAAGTTCGCTTTTTTCGAGAAGTTTTTCTCTCAAAAAGGCGGAAGCGTTAATCAATCCGCCCCAAAGACGGCCGCAGCTTCTAAAGCTGCAGAGGTCAGCTGGGTGAATTGCCCCGCCGGTACGTCGCAAATCAACCTGGAAACCTTCAAGGCTTTTCTGGACGAATTGCTGGTGAAAAAGCAGCCACGGCAAGCATTCGAACGCCTGGCAATGAAGGACTTAATCCAGTACGACAGTGCATTTGGTGAGAGTCGGGAGACAACAATCGCCCAGTGGGAAAGCATGACAAAGCAACCGGATTCCAAGTTCGAGATCGAGTCCGCGACTCTGGAAGGCGACATAGGCGTTGTCAGCTTCAGTGGAATACTGAAACCTGGAACGCCGGGTGCTCATGTGATCAATTACTTTCGGTTTCGCTGCGGCAAAATCGTCGAGATCTGGGATAGGTTCGAAATCAAAAGCAAGTAGTTACTCGGACTGCCGATTGGCTGCGCACGAAAACCAAATGCTTGTGGGGGCGAGGCTCAGGATCGCCCCGCCAGTCCGATGACAGCCTTACATTTTTTCAGTGAACCGGCCGGGCCGGAGCCCCGGCCGCACAAGTTCTGAGGAGCTCCTGTTTTCGAAGCATCAACGGGATTTTGCGCGCCACTATCTTTAAGAAAGGACTGGATATGAAAAAATATATTGTCATTTTTTCTGTTTTGGCTGGAATTTTAGGTTTGTCGCTCCTTCCTGAATTGTTAGCAGAGGGCAAGCTCGGCATTGTGAAGACCAAATTCGGCTCGGTCTGGGGCGTTTCCGGCCAGGATTATAAAACGGCCACAATATTCAAGGGTATTCCATATGCGGCACCGCCCGTCGGCGAGCTGCGCTGGAAGCCTCCCCAGGATCCTAAACCATGGGACGGTATTCGAGTATGCGAAACCTATGCTAACGCAGCGTGGATGGGTTCTTATTTCAAGGAAATGCTCGCAAAGCCCAACAGTACCTATTGGCAATTTTATGCAGAGGGCGTTCCTCCCATGAGCGAGGACTGCCTCTACCTGAATGTGGCCACTCCGGCGGTAACTGGGAATGAAAGACTGCCCGTCATGATCTGGTTCCATGGTGGCGGCTTTGCGCATGGGTGGAGTTACGAAGTCGAGTTCAATCCCGAAGGTCTCGCAAACAAGGGAGTGATAGTCGTCAGCGTGGGGACGCGGCTCAATATCTTCGGCTTCCTCTCACTTCCCCAACTTAGCGCCGAGTCGTCCTACAAGGGCAGTGGAAATTACGGCCTCATGGATTGCAGCAAGGCGATTCAGTGGGTGCATGACAATATCCAAGGCTTCGGCGGCGATCCGAACAACATAACGGTTTTTGGCCAATCGGGGGGAAGCGGCAAGACCACAGGCGTGCTGATATCGCCCCTTTCGCGCAATCTCATCAAGAACACAATCAACCAGAGCGCCCTTGGTCCCTTCGGGAAGTACAAAACGCTCAAGGAGGGAGAAGCAGCGGGAGTGGCCTGGCTGAAATCCATGGGGCTTTCCGAGAACATATCCGCTGCGGAGCTCAGGAAGATTGATGCCAGAATACTCATATCAGGCGATTTCGATCCACGCACTGGCGCTTTTGGCCCCATCATCGATGGCTATTCCTTACTCGAGAATCCTGTCGATTTCTACCTTGGCAAAGGAAATCTCGACGGCAAGAATATGATGTTTGGTGGGGTCTTTGGCGAGAGCGAAGCCTTCAAGGCAACCACGGCTAAGGATCTATATGCAGAGTTGAAGACGAAGTACGGGGACAAGCTTTTCGACAAGTATAAAATCAATGACGCTCTTCAGCTCACGGACGCGAACACAGCCTATTATAGGTACGCCCTCGCGAGCGACGAGGCTCTCATGACAGCCCGCGTATACGCCGAAGTTAACACCAAGCTCAACAACACATGCAAAACCTTTGTATACAGATTCGGGCATGTTACTCCGGGAGCCGACTGGGCCTGGCACTCGTCCGAGCTCTGGTATACATTCGCTTCCCTGCGCAAGGGAGTCGAATATGAGCCTCATTGGACATTTTTCGACGATCTTACGGCGGAGGTGTTGTCATCCTACTGGTCCAACTTCGCGAAAAAGGGAGACCCAAACGACTACGGTCTTTCTCGCTGGCCGCAGGGAGGAAATCTCGGCTACATGTTCCTCGACGGCATGTCCTATTCCAAGGAAGAGCCCTTGAGCCCGTGGGAAAAACTCTTGCGCGAATACTGCATCGCAAAGAACGGGCTCGAGAAAGTACTCCAGTAGGATTTGCAGGATTCGAGTTACAGAGAGAATCCGGTAATCGAAATTGAAGTTGAATATCCAAGACAGTGAAAAGTAGAGAAACAATTTGGACAAGGAGGTCAACATGAAGGCGATTTTGTATGAAGGCCCGCGAAAAATGAAAATCATTGACATCCCCAAACCCTTTGCTGACGCAGGTCAGGTTGTTGTCAAGGTCACAATTTGTGGGGTTTGTGGAACAGACGTGCACTCTTACATGCATGAAGGCATCCTTTTTCCCGGCACAGTTTTTGGCCACGAAGTCGTAGGAACCGTTGCTGAAATAGGAGCGGGGGTTGAGGGCTTTAAGGTCGGAGATAGAGTTGCCGTGGGCCCTCCCGGCACATGTCCCGAGGGGTGCTATTACTGCCGCATAGGCAGACCTGTTCTCTGCGTCAATGGGTTTGGACGCACGATCGGCATCGGGCCCGGCACCCAGGGAGGCTATGCAGAGTACGTTTTGGCAAAATACCCAAACCGCATGCTGATCAAATTTCCGGAGAACGTCAGCGATGAAGAAGCAGTGCTATTCGACATATTTTCCACTGCGCTGCACGGGTTTTACCTGTCTTCGTTTAAGCCCGGCATGAATGTGGTTGTGGTCGGTGCAGGCGCCCTGGGTTTGTGCATGATACAAATCCTCAAATTATCGGGTGCCGGACACATTACTGCTGTCAACCGCTCTCTGAAGAAACGTCAGATGGCTATTGGATTTGGGGCAGATCTGGCGTTCAGCCCTAACGATGAACCGGATGTAGGTGGAAAAATCAAAGCACTCTATGGTGGGCTTGGCGCGGACATATCCTATGAATGCGCTGGATTTCCCGCTACGGTAGGGATGGCTGTGAGTGCGACCAGATCGGCAGGGGAGGTTATTCTGCTGGGAACGAACCCCGAACCTCTCTCAACGATTAATGAGATTCAACTTGGGCTGTTTGAACTCACTGTGAAAGGTTCCTTTGCATTTACAGAAGACGATATTCGCAAGGCATTCATGTTTATGTCAAAAGGCCTTGTCTCAACGAAGGGAATGCTGGACAAGAAATTCAAGCTTACTGATGCGGTGGAGGCGCTTGAGGAATTGGCCAAGAATACTGAACCAATCAGATACGCATTGGTTCCATAGGCGGGTATTACAGCGAAGCATGGAATTCCCTGTTTGGACACGGTAAATGAGGAGATAAAAATGTCGGATTCAACCAGAAGGGCATTTTTAAAAAGTGTAGGGCAAGAAACCTTGCTCCTAGCGGGCTTGGGTATAGGCGTTCCAACAATGACGCTATTCGATGCGAAAGATGCCTATGCCGCTGAAAACGGGAGAAAGAAAATGAAATTGATAATGAGAGGGGATGACGTGGGTTACTCGGAGGTCACCAATATCGGTACGTTCAAGGCCATCGACAAAGGCGTCGTTACCTCAGCCGACGTGATGTTCGATACTCCGGGCACCCTGGACGCGCTGGAGCGGCTGAGCAAGCGGCCCTGGATCAGCATTGGTTGGCATGGTCATTGCTGGGGCAAGCCGGTCCTGGGTCCAGATAAGGTGCCATCGCTGATCGACAAGGACGGGCATTTCAAGTGGTCCATGCGGGACGGCACGGCGCTGGTGGGAGACGGATTAAGCAAGCGCGATGAGTTGGTAAAGCTGGCGAACGAAGTCAATTACGACGAAGCAGTGGTTGAGTTCCGGGCGCAGATGTTATTGTGCGTGAAGATTTTGGGCCGCGCTCCTGACACTGGTGGCGGAGGATCCGATTCGATGGTGGGCAAGGCGATGAGTCAGGTCGCAAAGGAATTTGGTTTGAAATCCGGCTGGTTCACCAGAGGCGGCGGCACCATGGTATACGGTACGCGCACCCTTACGGCCCAAACCACTCCCTGTGCTCCTGAGTACAAACATCTCAACATATATATGCCGATGCAAAGCAGTACGACCAAATACATGCTCGAACCGCCGGGCAAATTCGAGGCGGAGAAGTACAACCCAATGGTGGGCCTACGCAGCGACGGCGACGGGATCCTGGACAAGGAGATCGTCCAGCTGGCCTTCCACCCGGGCTTCATCGATGACTATATTGCTACCGACGGCGGCATCCAGTTCAACATGAACCGCGTCCGTGTCCTCGATGTGGTTTTCCTTTGTTCGCAAGAGCTACTCGAATGGATCAAAGAGAAAAAAATCGAGCTCATCAACCAGCGTGACGCCCTGTACGGTACATGCGAATACCAGAACCACCTGAGGGACATCGGCAGCGATTTGTATATGCGCGGATAGACCGGACGGCGAGGCGAAACTCGTCAAAGCCCCGACCGTGCTCGCAGGAAACTTCGCACGATACTCAGTCGCCTTGCGGCTGTCACCGATGCGTGCAGCGCTATCTCACCAGGAAAGCTAAAATGAAGCAGCTACAGTTCCATTGTCGGAGAGCCCGCTTGGAAGTTGATCCAACAATCGGGCACCGAATGTGTGGCACAAAATCCAACTTCGACGAAATTGGGGTTTCTGCCAATGGTAATGGAGGAAAGTAATCGTGGCTACAAAATGGAAATTATTGATGTTGGCTGGTTTATTGTGCGCCTCGGGTCTTAATGCCAGCGCGCAAATGGGACGAACGGAAGTTGGACGTCCGGCGGGCGAAGCGCCGCTGGTTGTAAACACACCGCCTCCGAACCAGCCATCTGCAATTCCCTTATACCCCGAGGGTGCACCGCCAATTGAGGGGGCAGTAGCAGAGGAGACCTGGGGAACGATTTATGGTCAAGTGCTTGTTCGTAACGTAACTAAACCTACCATTACTCCCTACCTTCCGGATCCGGCCAAGGCAACAGGAGCTGGTGTTGTCGTTGCTCCTGGTGGTGGCTTCGTTTCACTTGCGATAGACATTGAAGGCTGGCAAGTCGCACAATGGCTAGCCGATCATGGAGTTGCCGCCTTCCTGCTGAAGTATCGTTTAACCCCCAGTCCCGTAGACCCTGTGGCTCTTCGAAAATTTGAGTCTGACCGCGATGCAGCAAAATCGGCCAGCAATGCACCGCGACAGTCGTTTGCGCCGGCGATCGAAGACGGGATCGCGGCGGTGCGCTTGGTGCGCGCGCGTGCAAACTCTTTCGGCGTCGATCCCGGTCGAGTCGGAATGATTGGTTTTTCCGCAGGAGCGAGGAATGCTCTGGGCGTGGCATTGGCGAATAAGCCGGACGCCCGTCCCGCTTTCATTGGATTAATCTATGGTCCGACGCAAGCAGTCGAGCCACCCCGGGATGCGCCGGCGCTTTTCGCGGCCGTTGCGGCGAATGATCCTATGTTCAGTGGCGATAATAAAGTCGTCAGTGCTTGGCGTGCTGCAGGATACCCTGTAGAGTTCCACATCTATCAGACAGGGGGGCATGGGTTTGGGATGATGAAGAACGGTACGACAACCGAACTGTGGCCTGATGAGTTTCTGGCTTGGCTCAGGATGAACAATTTTCTGAAGAGGGAATAAATTATGAGAACTTTTCTTTTTTGCCTGCTGTTTGCAGTTTCTGCCCAGGCGCAGCAGAAGGTAATCCAAATATGGCCCGGTGTGACACCCGGCTCGGAGGACTGGAAGCAGAAAGAGGTTGCCTACCTGAATGACGAAAAGCAGCAGATGATCCGCAATGTTGTTACTCCCACCCTCACCGCATTTCTGCCTGATCCTGCGAAAGCCACCGGCACTGCCGTGATTGTGGCTCCGGGTGGTGGTTTTCGTTTCCTTTCATGGCAGACCGAAGGAACCGAAGTTGCTGAATGGCTTGCGGCACAAGGCGTTGCCGCCTTCGTCCTCAAATACAGAGTGATTAACACGGGAACTGAGGAAGAGTATAAAAAGCAGATGGAGGAATTGCGGAAGGCTACAAAGAACTTTACCGACTTTTCCAAGACTTCAACTTCTACTGGTGATTTGTCCAAGCCGGCCGCATTGGGCCAGGCGGATGGCAGGCAGGCGGTAAAGGTTGTCAGGGAGAATGCTTCCGCATGGGGAATCAAGCCGGATCGGATAGGTATTATGGGGTTTTCGGCAGGAGGAATGGTCACGCTTGGAGTTGCATTGCGGCACGATGCGGCCAATCGCCCGAATTTCGCCGGGGCGATCTATGCACCCTGGTCGGGAGGCACGGTTCCTGCTGATGCACCCCCTATGTTTGTTCTTGGGCCGGCGATGATCCTCTAGCCTCAAAAGGCGCCATGGAAACATACTCAGCTTGGAAGGCTGTCGGCATTCCTGCCGAATTGCATATTTATTCGAAAGGTGGACACGGTTTCGGCATACAGAAGAAGGGATTGCCTTCAGATACCTGGATTGAGCGCTTTGGAGATTGGCTGCGCGTTCAGGGTTTACTGAATCCAGCCAAATAAACCGCTTTCCAATTCGACAATTATCTATGATTATCAGATGGAACCGCTGCAGACCCCTTATGGTCGAATGGGACAAGAGGTCCGCGTGCGTTCGCCTGTGAAAATATGACAGAACGGGCCTCACAGTGTAAAACTTTGGTCGTGTAGTTTCCGTCTAACAACGACCACACTGGAGGCCACATGAAGCATATC
>Ga0208980_10002886_pt1 | contig 10432 bp, 7 predicted proteins | sample WetSurMetagenome_3_FD_187993 | JGI IMG/M metagenome (GOLD analysis project Ga0208980, IMG submission 187993) | Wetland microbial communities from Twitchell Island in the Sacramento Delta, sample from surface sediment Aug2011 Site A1 Bulk (version 2) | ecosystem: Environmental > Aquatic > Marine...
AATTAAATACTGTAAAGGAAAATTTATTCGATGATGAAAAGAAAGAAATTATTGAGCAGTTTAAAGGCAGCGGTCAAGAAAAAATTAAAGAGACGTTAACGACTTTCAATCAATATTCTTCACTTTTCAAAGAAGCTGGTTATGATCTAAGTTCAATTAATGCGAGCGTATCTATTCCGCCTGATATCAGTATTTCATTCAATTATCTCGATTCGGCTCCGGTTGAAAAGAGAGAGGAACTTATTGGCAAGGTCAAAGAAAATAAAATTGCAGCTATTATTTTGAAAAGCTTGTTCAAAGCCAGTGACTTTTCTGAGTCAATGAAAATGGGGAACTATAAATTGAAGACTATCAATATTAAACTTGGTTTAATTCCCAGCATTTCAGTTTCGTTCTCATAAATAAATATTTTATACTCAAACTATTTTTCTGAAAGCTGATTTGAGTTTAATAAGAAGGATGGAATGTTATACCAGAGAAAATCATTTATTACATTTTATACGGTTGGTTTTATAACTATCTTCATATATAAAATATAAAAAGAAATTAAGTATATATATGTTTTCAGAAGAATCTTCATTACAAATACCTTCCTGGGAAAAACTAGTTAAAAAATATCAAACGGCACCAAATCGTAAAAGCATCTGGCAATTGTGTAATTCATTTATACCTTTTTTAATTACATGGTATTTGATGTATCTAAGCTTAGACATCAGCTATTGGATTACTCTTTTACTAGCACTTCCGGCAGCAGGTTTTGTGGTAAGAATTTTTATAATTCAGCACGATTGCGGTCACGGCTCTTTTTTCAAATCGAAACGGGCAAATGATTTTTGGGGAATGGCCGGCAGCATAATTTCATTTACTCCTTATCACTATTGGCGTAAAAATCATGCTATTCATCATGCCAGTGCCGGTAAACTTGACCAGAGAGGTATTGGAGATATTTACACTATGACTGTCGAAGAATATTTGCAGCAATCACGATGGGGAAAATTGAAATATCGCCTTTACCGCAACCCGTTCATTTTGTTCATTTTTATTCCAATAGTTTTATTTGTTGTACTCTACAGACTACCGATTTCAGATACTAAAGATTTTAAAAAGTTTCAGCCCAGTGTTTACATTACAAGCATTGTTATAGCATTAATTGTTGCAGGATTGATCTGGCTTATCGGATGGCAGAGTTTTTTAATGATTCAGCTTCCCATAACATTTATTGCCTCAACTACAGGTACCTGGTTATTTTACGTGCAGCATCAGTTTGAAGATACTTACTGGAGTGAGAGTAATGGCTGGGATTATACTTCAGCAGCGATGCGCGGAAGCTCCTACTATAAGCTGCCGAAAGTTCTACAATGGTTTACTGGCAACATTGGATTTCATCATATCCATCATCTCAGTCCAAAAATTCCAAATTACCATCTGGAAAAATGTTATAAAGAAAACCCGGATTTTCAGAACGCACCGGTTTTGACTCTCCGCTCTAGTTTCAAAAGTATGTTCCTGAGATTGTGGGATGAAAACCAAAAGAAGCTGATAAGCTTTCATCAATTCAAACGACGGATGTTAGATCCGACAGGCAATCTATCTAGAGAATAGATTAATTTGGGAAAATCCATTCGCTTAAATGTTTTTCAAGCGAAAAAGGGATATAAATTTTTTTAAGTTAAGTCTGAGGCAAATGAAATTTAGTCCATTATGAATCCAATCTGGGAAACGACCACCAAAATAAAAGCCTTCGATGTTGATGCGAACGGCCGGTTAAAAGTCAATACAATTCTCGATTACTTCCAGGATGCGGCTTCAAACGATGCAGAAAGATTAAATTTCGGTTACTCGATATTCGTTCCGATGGGATTAACCTGGGTATTATCCTGGGCCAAATTTGAATTTATAAATTACCCGAGGTTTATGGATGAAATAAAAATTCAGAGTTGGGGAAAGAAACAATATAAGCTCTATTCGATCAGAGATTATCTGATGTTTGATTCAAAGGATGAAATCATCTGCAAAGGAACCTCTGCCTGGCTTTTGATTGATTCTAAAAGTCTTCGACCAAAAATTCTTCCTCAACTTTTCCCTGATATTAAAATGTTCGATTCAAAAGATGTACTGCCGGATATACCCAAAAAGATTAATTCTTCAGCACAACAGGAAATAGTATACAAAACTCAGATCAGATATTCAGATATTGATTTGAACCAGCACGCTAATAATGCAAAATACATCGAGCTTATGCTTGATTGCTTCGATCAGGAATTTCACAAAAAACATACTATAAAATCATTAACTGTTTCATATATCGCCCAATCAAAGTACGGTGATGAAATACAGCTAAGTAAAGTGACAGAAAAAGATAATCCATCGACTCATTACATCGAAGCAAAGAATATGACTAACAGTAAAACAGTATTTCAAGCATTAGTCGATTGGAATTGATAATGGAATTCAGTTGGCTCTCTGTTATACCTCCTCTGTTTGCAATTTTACTTGCGATTAAAACACGACAGGTTTTTCTTTCCTTATTTCTTGGAATTGTAGTTGGCTGGGTAATCATTTCTGGGGGAAATATTTTAGTTGGTTTTGAACTTTCTATTCAGTCATTAGTTGATGTCTTCCAGGATCCAGGCAATACCAGAGTTGTGATATTCTGTGCATTGGTTGGCGCATTGATTTCATTGACACAAGCTAATGGGGGAGTGCAGGGCTTCGTTGATTTCATCCAGAAGAAAAACATTGTAACAAGTAGAAGACGAGCAAGTGTTTTTTCCTTTTTTGTTGGATGTATTGTTTTTATTGAATCCTCAATATCGTGTCTTGTCACCGGAACTATCTTTCATCCGATTTTTGAAAAGTTCAAAATCTCCAGAGAGAAACTAGCATACATCTGCGATACAACATCTTCGCCAATCTGCATTTTAATTCCTTTGAATGCATGGGGGGCTTATGTGGTTTCACTTCTTGAAAAAGAATCTGCTTTCGGTGGAATGAGCGATCCGGTTTCACTCTTCCTGAGTACAATTCCTTTGAATTTTTATGCGATACTTTCTGTTCTCTTTGCTGGATTTATTGCATTCAGCTATAAAGATTTTGGTGCTATGAAAAAAGCAGAAATCAGATCCTTAGAAACAGGAAAGACAATCGCAGACGGTGCAGTTCCTATGATATCCGAAGATGTTGCTTCTCTAAAACCAAAAAAGGGAATCAAGCATAAATCACTAAATATGATTGTACCGATATTTGTGATGATTGTGATGATGCCTGTAAGTTTACTAATCACCGGAAATGGAAATCTTACTTCCGGTTCCGGCTCAACTGCAGTTCTTTGGTCAGTTTTAGCAGCGATTTTTGTTGCGGGATCTATTTCTTTGATTCAAAGAATCTTAACTCTTAAAGAAGTAATGGACTACACTCTTAAGGGAATTTCAGGATTAGTCCCGCTCGCAATTCTTATGGTTTTAGCTTTTTCAATTGGTGAAACTTGCAGAACTCTTGGAACAGGAATTTATGTTGCTTCATTATCAAAAAACTTCTTAAGTCCATCTGCAATTGCGCCAATTTTATTTATCACTTCATGTTTTATTTCATTTGCCACTGGGACAAGTTGGGGAACTTTTGCGATTATGATTCCGATTGCTGTACCAACTGCAGTTTACGCTAACGCTTCTCTTCCACTTTCAATAGCATCTGTCCTTAGTGGAAGTGTATTTGGAGATCACTGCTCACCTATTTCCGATACAACAATTGTTTCCTCAATGGCTTCTGCTTGTGATCACATTGATCACGTAAGAACTCAACTACCATATGCTATATCGATTGCTGTATTATCGGCACTACTTTTCTGGATAGTTGGTTCATTTTAATTTGATTAAAACTAACACAAGATTGAATTAAAAAATTGTTTTTAATTGGAAATTAAGATAATTATACAAATGTGAAATTAATTTTACTTTTAAAAAGAAGCATTAGCGGATAAATCTTTTTTATGCGAATTAAATTCTTCATCACATATTCCTGATATCACAATCAGCAGATGACTCCTTTCATATGCATCAATTCATGTTTCAATTAAATGATTTCTTAAATTTTGAAATGACGTGTTGATGAATTCTCAACAGAAGAATAACATAAGCGTGGTGTATTTAGTAAATCAATATTTATCAGTCAAATAATATTCTGAATGGACGATAATAATTCCATACAAAAACGGGAGCGATGGGGAAGTCGTTTAGGTTTAATCCTTGCCGTTGCAGGAAATGCTGTCGGGCTAGGAAACTTTTTAAGATTTCCCGTGCAAGCTGCAGAAAACGGCGGCGGTTCTTTCATGATTCCTTATTTCATTTTCTTTTTACTGCTTGGTATACCATTGATGTGGATTGAATGGGGAATTGGCAGATATGGCGGAAAATACAATCATGGAAGTACGCCCGGTATGTTTAGTCTTTTGTGGAAAAATCCCATAGCCAAATATCTTGGTGCACTTGGGCTTGTAATATCAATGAGCATCATGATTTATTACACTTACATTGAATCCTGGACATTGGCTTTTAGTTTTTTCTCACTGAATCAGACATATTTTGGACTCGCCAGCCATGATTCTATGAGAGGATTTCTTTACAGCTTTCAGGGAAAAGAAACCAGTGATTTTTTCACTACTCTCTGGCCTGCTTATGCCTGCATGATCGTTACCTTCTTTTTAAATTTTTGGATTTTGTACAAAGGTGTTTCCAAAGGCATCGAACGCCTTGCTTATGTTGCTATGCCGCTCTTATTCATTTTTGGAATTATTCTGACAATCAGAGTTATTTTTCTTGGTACTCCTAATCCTGCTATTCCCGAAAACAGCATCGCAAATGGTTTTAGTTTTATATGGAATCTAAATTTTGACCGAATAAGTGAGCCAAGGATATGGCTAGCTGCTGCTGGACAAATATTCTTTACACTTTCTCTTGGAATGGGTGCAATTCATGTTTATGCAAGCTATCTTAAACCAAAGGATGATATAGTTGCTTCCGGATTATCAACTGCTATAATAAATGAAGTTGCTGAAGTTGGAATTGGTGGATCTATAGCGATTCCAGCAGCAACAGCATTTTTTGGAGTCACACTTACTACGCAAATAGCTGCTGCTGGTGCATTCGATTTAGGATTTGTTTCAATGCCACTAATATTTGAAAAGATTCCCTTAGGATTTGTTTTCGGTACCCTTTGGTTCTTACTTCTATTTCTTGCAGGCATCACATCATCTGTAGCTATGGGCCAACCTTTTATTGCTTTCCTTGAAGATGAATTTGGCTATTCAAGAAAAAAAGCTACAATCATTCTTGCAAGTATAGTACTTGTTTCTATTCAGTTTGTAATTTTCTTTTTAGATAAAGGTTTTTTGGACGAAATGGACTATTGGGCTGGAACTTTTGGTTTGGTAGTGTTTGCACTAATTGAAACTATTTTGTTTATGTGGGTATTTGGATCTAAAAAAGCATGGGAAGAGATGAACGAAGGCGGAGATTTTAGAATTCCGAAAATATTTTTATTTGTAATGAAATTTATTACACCCATTATTCTGTTGGGTATTATGTTATGGTGGTTAATACAGGATGCAATTCCTATCTTACTCTTGTATAATATTGAATCGGAAAAAGTTCCCTTCATTTGGGGTGCTCGTGCTCTGATGCTTATTATTACTGCACTAGTTTTATTTATGATCAAAAGAGCATGGTTGAAGAAGTCAGAAATTGGTCAGAGAATAAGTTAATCGTCTATCTTAAATATTTCGATTTTATTAAATATACTTAAGTATGGGTAAAAATAATTTTCTGTCTTCCACTAAAGAAGTCATAAGAGCGATGGGGATAGTTTTTGGTGATATTGGTACAAGCCCAATTTATACACTCACTATAATTTTCGTACTTATTCCAGCAACACAGGAAAACATTATTGGCGTTTTGTCAATCGTGTTCTGGACACTTATTGTCATAGTTACGATTCAATATGCCTGGCTTGGGATGTCCTTAAGTATCAAAGGTGAAGGAGGCATAATTGTACTTAAAGAGGCATTAATTAGCACACTTAAAAATGGTAAGAAGTGGGGCTTTGCAACGGCACTTGCTTATTTTGGAATTTCATTGCTGATTGGAGATGGCATTATAACCCCGGCAATAAGTATTCTCTCAGCAGTAGAAGGACTTGAACTTCTTCCCTCTCTCGGTAAAATAACAACACCGATAATTGTAATTCTTACTTGCATAATATCAATTCTGCTTTTCTCCGTTCAAGCTAAAGGGGTTGATAAGATTGCAAAATATTTTGGACCCATTATGCTAATTTGGTTCCTTAGTCTATTTATCTCCGGGACTTATTACCTCTTTAATAATCCATTAGTTCTTAAAGCAGTAAATCCTCTTTACGGAATTAATTTCTTATTCGACAATGGATTGGTTTCTTTCCTGATTTTGAGTGATGTAATTCTCTGTGCAACTGGTGGAGAAGCGCTTTATGCTGATATGGGCCATCTTGGTGGCAAATCAATTAAGATCGCCTGGATATTTGTTTTTATTTCGTTATTTGCTAGTTATTTCGGCCAGGGTGCATATTTATTAAACGTTGGTTCTGTATTTCAAATCTTATTCTCATCTATAAATAATATTTCACCTGTAATTTATTTTCCATTTTTAATTCTGGCACTTTTCGCAACTATAATTGCTTCCCAGGCTATGATCAGTGCTGTAATGTCTCTTGTATTTCAAGGGATAAATCTTAGAATATTTCCACTCATGAAAATTAAATATACTTCAAGCGAACTCAGATCTCAGATTTATATCGGCTCGGTTAATTGGATGTTGTTAATTGCAGTTTTACTGATGGTTCTAATTTTCAAATCCTCTGAGAATTTATCTGCTGCATATGGATTCGCTGTTACTGCTACCATGACCATAAGTGCTGTCTTCATGGTCTGGGTATTCCGAAATATGGGATTGAAATTAAAAATGTTCATTGCTGGTTTTGTGCTGGCATTCGACTTAGTTTATTTAATCTCTGTGTTTACTAAAATACCCGCAGGTGGTTATTGGTCACTCATTATTGCTATTTTGATTACTCTTATTATTCAGATATGGATAAAAGGATCAGAAACTCTAAGAAAGAAATTTCGTTCTTTAGATCTTGATATATTTATCACAAGCTTTGAGCAAATTTATTCTTCAGAACCAATTCTGAAAGGTGAAGCAGTATATTTTGCAAGAGTTTTAGATAAAGTCCCTCCTTATGTAGTGCATTGCACATTACGAAGCGGAATTATTTATGAAAAAAATATTCTCTTTGCTGTTGAGACTGCTGATGTGCCGTATGGAATTAATTTTTCTGAAATGAAAGAATATACTAAGGGATTGTACGGATTATCAGTTTCCGTTGGGTACTTGCAAATTCCCAACTTACTAAAACTATTTAAAGTGCAGGGCATATCGGAAAAAGTAATATTTTATGGAGTCGATGATATTAAAACTAAGAAAGTATTCTACAAGTTATATGCTTTTATTAAAAAGGTTACTCCTTCGTTTGCAAGTTTTTATAACCTGCCTTATAATAAACTGCATGGAGTAGTTACCAGGCATGAGCTATAGTATGATCAATAATGAATAGCGGTATATTTCTGAAAAGTTTTAATATAATTTCCAAGATTTCTTTATTAATCAACTTTTGATTCAAGGATAGTTAATTATGGAATCCTCATCACTGAACATTCCACTAATAGCACTTTTACCATTTATATTAATGCTACTTTCAATTGCAATATTTCCTCTTTTCTGGAATCATTTCTGGGAGAAAAACAAAAATAAATTAATCATCGCAGTAATACTCAGCATCCCAGTTATCATTTATCTTCTGGCAAATGGATTAAGCGAAAAGCTGGTCGAAACGATGGTATTTGATTATGTTCCGTTTATCATTCTTCTTGGTTCACTTTTTACAATAACGGGTGGAATATTTTTATCTGGAGACATTGAAGCGAAACCATTAATAAATACAATGTTTTTAACAGTAGGAGCAGTGTTAGCATCTTTTGTCGGTACAACAGGCGCAGCAATGCTTTTAATAAGACCAATAATACAGACTAATAAGCAGAGAAAATTTAAAGTTCACACTATTTTATTCTTCATAGGAATTGTGGCTAACTGCGGTGGACTTTTAACCCCATTAGGTGATCCTCCGCTTTTCATGATGTACTTAAGAGGCGCTCCTTTTGAATGGTTTTTTACGCTCTTTCCGGAATGGCTTTTTGTAAATGTTTTCTTACTGGTGATCTATTTCTTTGTAGATAAATATTATTATAAAAAGGAAGACATAGCTAATCTCATTATTGATAAAACATCTGTGCGTCCATTAAAGATTGAGGGGAATCGAAATTTTATTTTTTTAGTTATGGTCATACTTGCAGTCGCTTTTCTGAATGAACAGTACCTTCCTATAATTCATTTAAATCATTATTTTAAATTTATTCGCGAAGCAGTTATACTTTTGGCTGCATATTTATCTTTGCTTTTTACGCCTAGACTTTTACGAACATCGAACAATTTTACCTGGCAGCCTATCCAGGAAGTTGCATATTTATTCTTAGGTATTTTTATAACAATGGTTCCTTGCCTTTTATATTTAGAATGGAACGCCAAGGCACTTGGTGTATCATCACCCACTAGTTTTTACTATTACGCAGGATTGCTCAGCAGTTTTTTAGATAATACTCCAACAGCAGTTACATTTCATTCTCTGGCCTTAGGATTAGGTACAAATCCTGCGTCCGGTATAGCGGGCATCCCCGAAGAAATTTTAAAAGCTATCTGTACTGGTGCTGTATTCTTTGGCAGTATGACATATATAGGAAATGGTCCCAACTTCATGGTTAAAACTGTTGCAGAAGAAAATAATATAAAGATGCCTGACTTTTTCAGCTATATTATTAAATTTTCGCTGATAATTCTTTTACCTGCATTTATTCTCGTTCAATTATTATTTATATGATGACAGAAAGCTTAAACCCATGGCATTTAGTCTCTTCTGGAAATAATCTTCCAGAGATAGTTAACAGTATTATTGAAATTCCAAAAGGTTCGAAGGCAAAATACGAGCTTGATAAGAAAAGCGGACTATTAAAGTTAGATAGGGTGCTATTCTCTGCAGTTCATTATCCTGCAAATTATGGGTTCATTCCTCAAACCTATTGTGAGGATAATGACCCATTGGATATTCTTGTCATTTGTTCAATTGATGTGGATCCACTTTGTATAATCGAAACCAAAGTTCTTGGTGTAATGCATATGGTAGATGAGGATATGAAGGACGATAAAATAATCGGTGTGGCAAAAAACGATATAGCTTTAAATTATATAAATGAACTTTCCGAATTACCTCCGCACACGATGGTTGAGCTACAAAGATTTTTTGAAGATTATAAAAAGCTTGAAAATAAAAATGTAATTGTGAAGAGTTTTCTAGGAAAGAAAGAAGCTTTTGAGATTATTAATGAAAGTGTTGATTTGTACGTTAAAAACCGAAATAAATTAATTTCTGATCATTCATAGTATTGAAATTATGAAAAAGATATTTTTAGCATTTATTATTTTAATCTTTCCATCCTTGACTACCTGTCAATCTCAGAATGACACTTTATATTTAGGCTGCTGGAATCTTGAAAACTTATTTGACACGATTGATGATCCAAAAATTGATGATGAAGCATTTTTACCGGACGGCGAAATGAAGTGGACTGAAGATCGTCTGGATAAAAAAATGTATAATCTTGCAAGGGTTATTCTAATGATGAATGATGGACGGGGACCTGATCTATTAGGAGTGTGTGAAGTTGAAAACCAGGATTTATTAAGTGAAATGGTCAAAAAATATTTATCTGACCTGGATTATAAAATCGCATACCTTGAATCTCCTGATAACAGAGGAATTGATAACGGGTTATTATTCAAATCGGATAAATTTAGACTGCTAAATGTTCAGGCAGATACTGTTCATCTTCCAGATGGATGGCCGACCCGATTAATTTTCGGTGCTAATCTTCTTACAGATGAGAATAAATTAATAACAGTTTTTGTTAATCATTGGCCTTCAAGGAGTGGAGGACAATTAGAGTCTGAACCCAAAAGAGTTTCTGCTGCTAAAACTCTTCGTAATGCTGTTGAAAGAATATTTAAATCAGATTCAACCGCAAATATTTTTATCATTGGTGATTTTAATGATGATCCGGTGAATATATCTGTATTAGGAACACTCATGGCTCATCCGATCAAATGTGACTCCATAAATTTAGAATTTGAATTTGGTTCAGCTAGTGAATTGTTTAATCTATCTTATGAGACTTACGAGAGAGGAGAGGGAAGCTTTAAATATCGAGACACTTGGAATATGCTTGATCAGATAATTA
>Ga0208980_10002887_pt1 | contig 10431 bp, 10 predicted proteins | sample WetSurMetagenome_3_FD_187993 | JGI IMG/M metagenome (GOLD analysis project Ga0208980, IMG submission 187993) | Wetland microbial communities from Twitchell Island in the Sacramento Delta, sample from surface sediment Aug2011 Site A1 Bulk (version 2) | ecosystem: Environmental > Aquatic > Marine...
CAACGAGGTGATTGCTTTTTTTATCAAGGGCTTTATCCAAGGGAAAGAAACACTTAACCCTCAACTTCAGCCGATCGTCAATGCCTAACTTCTATAGTAGTTAAACATTTTGAGATTGTTTATGGGAGTCCAAAATATGTTTTGGACTCCCGATGATGCTGTTTCTATTGTTTCAGCAGCAGCTCCTTTCCCCATAGGAATATTTCCTTTTTACGCTGGGTCGCTATGGATTGCGCTCTAATTTGGCTATTATGCTGCCTTTTGTATAGTAATAGAGTAAAGCATGAGAAAGTTAGTAGTTGGTGTCATTGGCTTATTTAGTTTGTCATCTGTAACGATGGCATTGGCTAAAGATGAGCCTTTAGATTTAGGGACGATTGATGTAGTCAGCACTACGCCATTATCAGGCAGTGAAATTGATACGGGTAAGATACCAACAACCGTACAACACGTTGATTCCGATCAACTACAAAAAGCGGAAAGTCTGTCTTTATCAGAGTACATGGATCGGTATATGGGGGGGGTCAGTACCAATGAAGCACAAAATAATCCCTTGCAACCCGATATTTTCTATCGCGGTTTTGTTGCCTCACCCTTGTTAGGTATGCCCCAAGGTTTATCAACCTATGTGAATGGTGTGAGATTTAACGAACCGTTTGGCGATACCGTTAATTGGGATTTATTGCCAACAAATGCGATTGATAATATGACTTTATATTCAGGTTCAAATCCTGTCTATGGTTTAAACAGCTTAGGCGGTGCTATCTCTGCCAAAACTAAAACGGGTTTTTCAGCACCGTTGCATCAAATAGAAGTTTACGGCGGCTCATGGGACAGACATTCCGAAGAATTAACCAGCGGTTGGAATAATGGCACTTGGGGTTATTTTCTCGATTTGCATCATTTTGAAGATGGCGGTTGGCGTAATTATTCACCCACTAAAGCCGAGCAAGCATTTGGTACGTTAAGCTGGCGCGGTGATAAAGGCTCGTTAGACTTAAGTTTAGCGGCGAATGATAACAACATGACGGGCAACGGTGCCGCGCCTGTACAGTTATTACAACAAAACCGCAAAGCCGTGTTTACGCACCCTGATTCGACTACTACCAAAATGTTTTTTTCTGAATTACAAGGTAGTTACGATATAACCGATAAAATAGAAGTCAGCGGTAACGCCTATTTTCGTCAAAATCGCATGAAATCATTTAATGGTGACAGTAGCGATTATGATAATTGTGCTGCACCTGACCAAAGTGAAGATATTGCCACCGCAGAACAGACACTCGCTGAAGCAGAAGCGGCTGCCGCTCAAGCGACAGATAATGTAGCAGCAGCCGAGGCAGCCGTTGCGGCGGCAACAGACGCGCTTGCTGCTAGCATAGCGGCGGATAATTTAGCCGCCGCTCAGGCTGAACAAACCGCGACTGCTGAGAATCTAGCGGGGGTGACCGCGGATAATCTTACTACTATGAACGAGTTAAACAGGCTAGCAACTGCTAGACAAAAATTATTGTGTGATCTACACGATGTAGCCGTCATAGATACTCATGGTAATGAAGTGGAAGCAACTGATGCTGTTGAAGGAGCTATCAATAATTACAGTCAAACCAATATGCGTAGTCGAGGCGGCACTATACAAACCGTGTTTGCGAATGATTTATTCAAACATGAAAATAATTTAACGACGGGGGTGAGCTACGATTATTCAGAAGTGAATTTTAGTTCCGATACTGAACTGGCTTCATTGACTGATTCGCGTGGCACAACCAGAAGCAATATATTTGTTGATGAATCCAGAGTGCGTTTACACACCAACACCTCAACAGTGGGTGTCTATTTGACTGATAGTTTTTCCATTACTGATGCCTTAACTGCCACTGTAGCGGGACGTTATAACTATATCCACGTCAATATGATGGATGAGTATATTAATGACCCCACTAAAACATTAAATGGTTCACATACCTTTGAACGCCTTAATCCATCGGCTGGTTTAACCTATCAAGTGTTGAGTAATCTCAATTTATACGGCAATTACAGCGAATCCACCCGCGCCCCATCACCTGTGGAATTAAGTTGTGCCGACCCTGAAGCCCCTTGTAAATTACCCAATTCCTTTGTTGCTGACCCCGACTTAAAACAAGTGGTTGCCAAAACATGGGAAACAGGCGTACGCGGTGATTTAGACGCATTATTAGGCAAAGGCGGCTTAAAATGGAATCTAGGCTTTTTCCATACCATCAATAATAACGATATTATTTTCCGCCGTGATGCCGCCAGTAGCCTTATCAGCCAAGGCTATTTTGATAACGTTGGTAAAACCCGTCGTTATGGTATTGAAGCAGGTACTCACATTGACACGCCGCAATTATTTAGTTCCATAGATGATTGGCATTTTGCAGCTAATTACACTTATTTGAATGCGCGGTTTTTAACGCCGTTTGATAGTTTAAATCCACTGAATCCCGATGAAGTCGCGGTTGTTCATGCAGGTTCAAAAATTCCAGGTATTCCAGAACATATGTTCAAAGCAGCGATTGGTGTGGATTTATGGGAGAAAGTATCATTAGGCATCAACGGGCAGTACAGTGGAGATCGCTATCTACGCGGTGATGAAGCCAATCGCAATGTTAAATCATCGGGTTATTGGTTATTTAATGCCACCGCCGATTACAAAGTGACTAAAAACTTCACCGTGTTTGGCAAGTTGGATAATATTTTTGATAAAAATTACAACTCGTTTGGTGTATACGGCAATGCCACTGAAGTGTTAGGTAGTAGCTATAATGATGGCAGATTTTTCTCACCAGGGATGCCCAGAGCAGGCTGGATTGGCGTGCGGTTGAGTATGTAAAACAGCGTGTATGATGACATGGACTCCGCTACTATTTGAGTAATTTACGATGACTGTCAGAGGCATTTGACTGCCTCGGTCAGTATGCCAGAGTAGCCCTTTAGCAGGCTTACGTTTCCAGATTGCCATAGTGAGCGCGTTAGTGAACAATTTATCGGGCATGTGAGATGCCATCGACCAGCCCACTACTTGCCTCGAATACAGGTCTATCACTACTGCCAAATATTGAGTGTGAAGCTAGGAGATATCACCCACATATACTTGATGGAGTTGCCGCACGGTAAACTATCTATCCAGTTGATTAGGTGCAATCAGTAAATTGTACTTGGAGTTCGTGGTTGCCTTGAACTTTGCGCTTCTTGGTTTAACAGGCTAAATCCGCCTCGCATCAACCGTCCGTTCGCCGCTGACTGGCTGTTTTTTCTTAATTCCTCAGCAGGTCTGTCCTATAGGTGGTTCGACTGTTCTCAAATTCGTGGTGTATGATGTTGTTCACAGTACATTCGCAGTTTCCACCCAGTTATTATTATCCAGATATAATGTTAAGTTGCAGTCGTGAAGAGACGGACGAATATTGTTTAACACAGCCTTGTTTAATCATCGAAGTGTTATCAAAAGCGACTGCTACCACCGACAAACGCGAAAAGTTGATTTATTGCTAGTGTGCGCGAATACTGTTTAATTGCTCAAAATACTTACCGCGTCGAAAAATACCACCGCCTTGATGAAGCAGGATTATGGCACTTAACCGTTTATGAAAAAGGCGACAGCGTGCAGTTTTCCTGCATTGATTATGAACTCAGAATGGCTGATATTTATGCAGGTGTTCTGAAACTGTAATGAATGATTTTTGTAAGTTGGGTTGTCGCTTTTTGGCAACCCAACATTGTTCACTAGTTCTGTTGGGTTGGCTATCGCCAGCCCAACCTACAATGCTATCAAGGAAAAATAATATGAATAATAAGTCTAAAATTAGGAAGAAAAAATCCAAAGTTGATAAATTAAGCGGTCAGAATAATAGAACAATGAAAAGTCAATCTATACTTAAACTTAATTCAACAGATGCCAGATTATTTTTTTTAAAGAATGAAAGTTATTGCAATATAGAATTGCCAGAATATATTAACTTTCAAAGGATACTAAAATCTCTCTCGAATGAGATTGCAGAAAAAAACCTAAATGAAATTTGTCATAATTATAAAACAGATAAGCCATCAGAATATGAAGATGTGAATCACACTTTGTTGTCTAACAAAGATGGACGATTTTCATGGCGACCTTTAAAACTTATTCACCCTGCATTATATGTATTGCTTGTACATCAAATTACGAATAATAATAATTGGTCAACTATTATTAATAGATTAACAAGAATATCTATTCGAATTAGAACGCATATAGAATGTAAAAGTTTACCGAAAATTTCTTTAACTAGCGAATCTGATAAAGCCGTTCAAGTGAATTCTTGGTGGCAAGAAATTGAACAAGCATCATTAAAAATTTCGATAGAATTTGGGTGTATTATTCATGCAGATATAACTGATTGTTACGGCTCAATATATACACATTCAATTCCATGGGCTATTCATGGAAAAAAATTAGCCAAAGAAAAGCGTAAAGATAGTTCTTTGATTGGTAATACTATCGACTCTATCCTTCAAAATATGGCTTATGGTCAAACAAATGGCATTCCTCAAGGCACTGTTCTGATGGATTTTTTAGCCGAAATGGTGCTTAGTTATGTAGATTTAATTTGTTATACAGAATTGAAAATATCTAATTATAAAATAATTAGATATAGGGATGATTATCGAATATTTACTCAAAGTGAAGTTGATGGATTAACTGTACTTAAAGTTTTAACAGAAGTGCTTGCAGGATTGGGTATGAAACTAAATGCGAGCAAAACAGTTATATCCACCAATTTAATAAAAGACTCTATTAAACCTGACAAATGGTTTCTTTTAGATAATACTGTTAGGCATCGTGGATTGCAAAAACAACTCATGTTTATTCATAAACTCTCTGGATTCTATCCTAACTCAGGAAGTATTAAAAAAGAATTATTAGAATTTTATAAGAGACTACATAAAAGAAAGTATATGAACGAAGACATTTCTGTTTTGATTTTTATAGCATCTGACATTGCTTATAGAAATCCATCTACTTATGCAAATATTGCGGAAATTTTAAGTAAATTTATTTGTTTTTTAGATAATAATGACAAATCTGATATTTTTAATAAAATTACAAAACGTTTTGGTAGTATTCCAAATACGGGTCTTATAGATATATGGTTACAAAGAATTACAGTAGCAAATGATGGACTTTCGCCGCCATCATTTAAAGAGCCCTTATGTACCATTGTTGCTGCTAAGGGTTTAACTGAAGATAATCGTTTATTATGGGAATTGGATTGGCTACAACAAAAATTTCAAAATATATTAAAAACCACATCAATTATAGATGCCGAAAAACTTTCTGATATTAAGCAGGTTATTGATATTAATGAAATTTCTTTATTTGAAGATAGGTATTATTAATTATTTTCCGTAACTATTCAGCGTATTTCAGCCTTGTAGGTCGGGTTAGCTTTGCGTAACCCGACCTACCAATCTGTAATCCAAAGTCATTATGCAAATACAACAAGCCCTACAAACTCTATTGAACCAACAAAACCTCACCACCGAACAAATGCGTGCAGTGATGCGGCAAATCATGACGGGCGGCGTAACCGATGCCCAACTGGCAGGCTTTCTGATTGCCTTGCGTTGCAAAGGCGAAACCGTCGATGAAATCGCTGCCGCTGCTGACATCATGCGCGAGTTAGCCACTAAAGTATCCGTATCAGGTGAGCATATTATTGACACTTGCGGCACGGGCGGCGATGGCGCGAATACCTTTAATATTTCTACCTGTTCGGCGTTTGTGGTGGCTGCGGCGGGTGGACAGGTTGCTAAACACGGCAATCGGTCGGTGTCCAGCCGTTGTGGCAGTGCGGATTTATTAGAAACGGCGGGGATTAATCTGGCATTAACCGCTGAACAAGTCGCAGATTGTGTGAATACGCTGGGTGTCGGTTTTTTATTCGCACCGAATTATCATGGCGCGATGAAATATACCAGCACGGCGCGTAAAGAACTGGGCGTAAGAACCTTATTTAATTTATTGGGACCATTAGTCAATCCTGCTGGCGCACCGAATCAGTTAATTGGCGTATTTGCTCAGCATTGGGTTGAACCGTTGGCACAGGTGTTAAAAAAACTGGGTAGTCAGCACGTTTTAGTAGTGAATGCGGAAGATGGCTTGGATGAAATCAGCATTGCCGCGCCTACGCGTGTTGCGGAATTAAAAAATGGCGTGGTCAGCACTTATACGATTACGCCTGAACAATTCGGTTTTAACCGTGCCAGTTTAGCTGAATTAGCCGTTGAAGATGCTGCTGACAGTTTGGTGATGATTAACGCTGTGCTGAACAATCAAGCAGGTGCGGCGCGGGATATTGTGCAACTCAATGCAGGCGCGGCAATTTATGCGGCACAGCTTGCCGACAGCCTGACCGCAGGTATTGAAATCGCTGGACAAGTGATTGCCAGCGGCGCGGCGCGTGATAAACTGAACGCCTTAATCGCTTATTCCAACACTTTATATTATAATAAACACAAAAACCATGACGAATACTCCTGATATTTTAAAAACTATTCTTGCGACCAAAGAACAGGAAGTGGCAAGACGCAAAATCAATAATCCGATTGCTATGTTAGAAGAGATTGCCAGTGGTGTAGAGCGTCCACGCGGTTTTGCTAATGCTTTACACAGTAAAATTCTCGCAAAAAAACCTGCCATTATTGCCGAAATTAAAAAAGCCTCGCCCAGTCAAGGTGTGATTCGAGAGAATTTTCAACCTGCTTATATTGCCCAAGATTATGCGATGAATGGCGCAACTTGTTTATCGGTATTGACCGATAAAGAGTATTTTCAAGGTTCAGAAGCGTATTTAGAAAGTGCGAGAAAAAGCTGTCCACTGCCTGTATTACGCAAAGATTTTATGATTGATGCTTATCAAGTCTATGAAGCGCGTGCATTAGGAGCAGATTGTATTTTGTTAATTGTTGCAGCGTTGGAAGATAGCGTGATGCACGAATTAGCAGATTTAGCCGCTAAACTGGGCATGGATGTATTGGTTGAAGTGCATGATGCTGATGAATTACAACGCGCTTTAACGCTAGATACGAAACTTATCGGTATTAACAACCGCAATCTGCGTACCTTTAACACTTCGTTGCAAACCACCTTAGATTTGCAAGCCACTATTCCAGCAGATAGACTCATTATTACTGAAAGCGGCATTCACAATCATGATGATGTGCAGTTAATGCTGGATAATAATATTTACGGCTTTTTAGTGGGTGAAGCGTTTATGCGGGCAGACTATCCAGGTAAAAAAATGCGCGAGTTGTTTGCTTTGTAGATAGTTGCACATTTTTTGCAGAAATTGATTGCAACATTGATTATTATCACTGATAATAGCGGCTCTTTAGCCAACTGGCTAAACTGTAATGGTGATTGTATCGGTCCTCTCGCAACGATACGCTGTAAACCCCGCCAGGTCCGGAAGGAAGCAACGGTAGCAGCAGATTCGTGTGCCGAGATGTGGCTGGTATGATCGCCGCCCACTTTGTAATTATCCCCTTTGTAGCCTGCAATGAATTATCAGGTTCTTGCTAGAAAATGGCGACCCCATAATTTCACACAAGTCGTCGGACAATCCCATGTTGTCACCTCGTTAATCAACGCTTTGCAACACAATCGCTTACATCACGCTTATTTATTTACTGGTACACGCGGCGTAGGAAAAACCACCATTGCCCGCATTCTTGCCAAAGCGATGAATTGCGAAAATCTACACGATGCTAATCCTTGCGGCGTGTGTAAAGTATGCCGTGATTTAGATGAAGGTCGATTTTTAGATTTAATCGAAGTCGATGCCGCCTCGCGCACTAAAGTCGAAGACACTCGCGATTTACTCGACAATGCCCAATATGCACCAAATCAAGGTCGCTATAAAGTTTATTTAATCGACGAAGTTCACATGCTCTCAGGGCATAGTTTTAATGCTTTGTTAAAAACGCTGGAAGAACCGCCGCCACACGTTAAATTTTTATTAGCAACCACTGACCCGCATAAAATTCCCGTTACAGTATTATCACGCTGTCTGCAATTCAATTTAAAACGCCTGTTGCCTAGCCAAATTTTGACGCAGATGGAGTTTATTCTGCAACAAGAAAGTATCAGCTTTGAAACCCCTGCATTAAAACTATTAGCCCGCTCTGCCGATGGTAGTATGCGTGATGGCTTAAGTTTATTAGATCAAGCTATTGTGTTTGGTAATGGCATCGTCGCAACCGATAGCGTCAATGCCATGTTAGGCACGGTTGCCGAACAACCTGTTGAAGATTTATTAACCGCGTTAGCCAACACAGACGCGCCTACAATACTCAACAAAATAAACGATATAGCCAATACCCAATCTGATTTTGGTGAAGTATTACAACAGCTATTACAAGTCCTGCACCGTATCGCTTTAGTACAACACTTACCCAGTGCGATTGATCCCGATTTTGATACCGAAATGCTCACGACTCTGGCTAAGTTGCTGAGTCCTGAAGATGTGCAGTTGTATTATCAAATCGCGTTGCTAGGGCAGAAAGATTTAGAATTCGCTCCTGATTCGCGCAGTGGTTTTGAAATGCTGATGTTGCGGATGCTGACCTTTAAACCTGTTGTCGATGAACCTGCTATTAACAAACCTACCTCAGCCGTGCAGACTAAGCCCGCTGCATCAACAGTGATTGCGCCTGTGGTTGCGCCACCCGTACAACAAACTCTCAATAATAACGACTGGGCAAGCATTATTGAACAACTCAACTTAAAGGGCATGACCAAAGAATTGGCAAATAATTGTGCCTTAGAATACATAGATGATAAGGTGTGTCGCTTATTGGTGGATGCCAGTATCCTTAGAACAGCAACCGCTGAAGATGGCTTACTTAAAGCATTGCAAGCCTATCGCGGTACATCGCTTAAGCTAGAGTTTAACAGTCAAAAAATGACGCTCGACACGCCCGCACTACAAAGGCTTAAATCCCGCGAAGACAAACAGCAAGCCGCTGTTGACAGTATTCATACTGACAGCACGGTTCAAGCACTCACACAACATTTCGATGCTCGCATTCTGCCTGACAGCATCGAACCCGTATAACTTACTAATGGAGATAACAAGATGAAAAATGCACTGGGTAGTCTCATGCAGCAAGCGCAAAAAATGCAGGAAGATGTCAAAAAAGCCCAAGAAGAACTGGCGGCTTTACAAGTCATCGGTGAATCAGGCGGTGGCTTAGTGACTATCGTCATGACAGGTAAACGCGAAGCCAGAAAAGTCACTATTGATCCATCTTTGCTGGGCGATGATAAAGATATGTTAGAAGACTTAGTTGCCGCCGCGATTAACGATGCGGTTAATAAAGTCGCCAAAGTAAAAAAAGAAAAAATGTCTACGATTACCTCAGGCATTCCTATGCCTCCTGGTTTTTCTATGCCGTTTTAAGCAGGTGACAACATGACAGATTGTTTATTTTGCAAAATGGTTATAGGCGACATTAAGCCTGATGTTGTTTTTGAAGATGATCATGTGTTGGCATTCAATGACATAGACCCAAAAGCTCCCACCCATATTCTTATCATTCCCAAGCGACATATCAGCACGTTGAATGATTTGGATGATGCTGAACTCGGTGGGCGCGTATTACAAACTGCCGCGTTATTAGCTAAACAACTGGGTTTCGCTGAACAAGGTTACCGCACTGTCTTCAACTGCAACAAACACGGCGGACAAGCAGTTTACCATCTGCATTTGCACCTGTTAGCAGGTCGGCAAATGACGTGATTTGTGGTGGCGCACAAACGGTTTTACTGTATGCGTGTCAGCATAACGAACTTGAACTTTATCAACAATTGGCAAATGCTGAATCCATTACCCTAACACTCAGTCCTTTAGGATTCAGTATCACAGATTGCGCTAGGTTATTGGCGATAAATTGCCAAACTGTTATATAATGTGTCAACACTTATCAGGACAAAAAGTTAAGCAGTTTTTAGCTGCATTTCGTATCGGTTTTCAGGGTGTGGAAAAAGCTTTCAGAGACGGCGTTGTCCCAGCAGTTGCCTTTATGGCTCATACTTTGTTTAATGCCATGCTGCTTAAGTAGTTGATGGTGGCTGTCGGAGGCGTATTGTGAGCCTTGGTCGGTCTGCCACAGTAACCCTTTGGCTGGTTTGCGTTTCCAGATTGCCATCGTGAGTGCCTCTTTCACTAGCTTAGCTCTCTCATATGGGCAGCCATCGACCAGCCGACGACTTGCCGTGAGTACAGGTCTATCACCACAGCCAGATACAGCCAACCTTCTCACAGTCGAACTTTGATTTTCTAGCACTTTTTTCAATCGACGTGTCCATAGGTGGCTCGACTTTGCTCAAAGACGGGGCGTATCTCTGTGGTCAACTCTGCGTCCTGTTTT
>Ga0208980_10002888_pt1 | contig 10431 bp, 7 predicted proteins | sample WetSurMetagenome_3_FD_187993 | JGI IMG/M metagenome (GOLD analysis project Ga0208980, IMG submission 187993) | Wetland microbial communities from Twitchell Island in the Sacramento Delta, sample from surface sediment Aug2011 Site A1 Bulk (version 2) | ecosystem: Environmental > Aquatic > Marine...
CTTCAACACTTCACCCAAAGTAACGCACTGATTATTGAGATAACCCTGATATGTCGGAAAGCCCAGATTGTTAACCATATCGCCCACACCTGCCTGGTGCTGGTAAAGCCCTGTCAGAAGAGATGCCCTGGTAGGGCAACATCTTGAAGCATTATAATACTGCGTGAACTTAACTCCCTGGCTGGCCAATCTGTCAAGATTTGGTGTCTTAATTTCCGAACCAAAGCATCCAATATCAGAAAAGCCCATATCGTCGGCCAGAATAAGAATGATATTAGGACGATTCTGTGCAGCCAGAATACCCGAGATTGTTGAAATCCCAAAAAATAAAAATCCTTTGAATTTGTCAGGGTTAAAACTCATAATTCAACTTTTAAATAAACTGAGACTAAAGAAAAATTAAAAGGATCTCTCTCCAGGTTCATTGATTGTTCACATTCTTCTCTATCTCCACCCAGAGTGGCAGGATTTTTCTCTGACCCGCTAAATAAAATGGAGTAAAATCACATTTCATTGCCGGAATACTGATATCCTTCATCTCAATAACATCTGTAACACCTTTCTCATTCTGCATCTGGCTGATGAATGTTTTCGTTTCTACCATCATCCTTCCGCCGGCAGGAACAGGCTTCATGAACCTGAATTTAAGATTGTAGGTTCCCCCTGTAAAAAGAACCCTCCAGGTTCCGAATGCATCTTCCTGATCCCATACTCCCCACTGTCCGTCGGCATCATTCCTGTTTAGAATGACAGGATTCTCATACATTGTCCCGACCGGAATATAAAGCTTTTCAATCATGTTTTTGGAACCAACAAGTTCAATAAAAAGCTTATCAAGCTGAGCTTTTAGCTCTCCGGCTATGAGTGGAACTTCATTTACAATATTCTTTTGCTCATATGGATCTTTTTCAATATCAAAGAGTTCAAACTTGCTTACGGGGGCATTATAGTCTGTGTTTCCCACAATCTTGTACCCTCCTTTCTGCAAGGCAATGTTATTGTATAATTCAGGGGAGTGTCTTGTCCAATAAAAGAATAATGCTCTTTCCGCTGTCTCGTTTCTGCCACTAACAATGACAGGCATGAGATCAATGCCGTCAATTTTTCTATCGGCTGGAGGTGCTGCATTACAGATTGTTGCAAGTGTTGGCAGAACATCAATATGGGCAGCAGTTACTTCAATATCAATATTTGTCTTTTTCAGGGCCGGGTATCTCAACAGGAAAGGTACCCTGACTCCACCTCTGTAAACGGAGCCCTTTAATCCACGCATACCAGCAACATAACGTCGCTGCTGGGGACCATTATCGGTCATAAATATGACAACTGTATTTTCAGCGATCCTGAGATCTTCAAGTTTTTTGAGCACCCTGCCCACATTTTCATCAATATTTGATACCATTGCATAAACCCTCCTGGCATCCTCCTTATCCTTGTCTGTCATTGGTAACATAGGTTGCATAGGCTTTGTAAAGCCCTGTGACGGGTCAATATTCTTATATATATTATAATATTTATCCGGAACCTGCAGAGGAGTATGCGGGGCATTGTATGCCAGGTAACAGAAGAATGGTCCCTGGCTGTTTTTTTCTATAAAACTTATTGCCCGGTCAGTATAAATATCGGAACAATATCCTTTATAGCTCTCTTGTTTCGCATTATGCCAGAGAACCGGGTCAAAGTAACTGCTGTCTCCCTTAAAATATGTTGTGATATCTCCCGGCTGCCCCATACCTCCCGATAAGTGAACTACTGATTCATCAAAACCCTGATCCCCTGGCCTGAAAGGATAGTTGTCTCCAAGGTGCCATTTACCAAAAATACCAGTCCGGTAATCAACCTTTTTAAGCATCTCAGCAATTGTAATTTCCTCTGTTGCCATTATTGCGCCTCCGTTGTTAGTATCCCTGACACCAGTTCGAAGTGAATAACGCCCTGTAAGAAGACTTGAACGTGTAGGGGCAGAGACAGGGCTTACATAGAAATTATTGAACCTGATGCTCTCCCGTGCAAATTTATCAAGCACCGGAGTTTTGATATGTGGATTGCCGGTGAAGCCGAAATCACCATAGCCCTGGTCATCTGTGATAATCAGGAGAACATTGGGACGTTTCGGAATCTGCGCAGAGAAATTAGTTATACTGCAAAGTGCTGATATAGCCAGACATGTTGTTTTTATGCCATCCATAGCCTCTGACGTATTTTAGACTGATCAAGTGCATTCAATGCAATATTAACATCCTCAACTATCTGAAAGTCGTACATACCCAAACAGACAAAGTCAGCACCATTGGAAAATGCATATTTCAAACCCTCCTCAGGCTTTATTGCCCCGGCAGCCAACACTTTGAAAGCGATCCATGGCTCCGGAAGTGTACCCATATACCTGATTGTCTCCTCAGGATCAAAATCGAAGTAGTTATCTTTCCATTCCTGATCAGATTTTGCAGACCAATAATTATGGCTATGACAAGTTTTAACCCAAAAATCGGGTTTTAATCCATACTCAACACATACCTTAATTGCTTCTATCCTGTGTGCTCCTATTCCGGCTGGTTTTCCATTTTTCCTGATCTCTCCCAATCCGCTTCTGATGAGTTCCATTCGTTCGGCGACAGTTCTCTTTTTTGGATCATCCCATTCAGGATTAGTCCAGCGGTCAGTAATCTCGCCCTGACAATACAGGGCATCCCAGTCTGCCAGAAGAGAAAGGGCAATTCCTTTTTGAAAATCAAGGTTGGTTCCGCAGTCGGATATGAATTTGATTTTGCCTTTGAATTCGTGCTTATATTTCTGAAAGATCCTTCCCATCTGTGGATTGGAAATTATTGCATTGATACCGCATTTCTCTCCAAGAGCAAGCGTCTGCATAACTTTTTCGTCGGTATGATAGGTTTTTACCAGTTTAGAAACATAAATCAGGTCACGGGCATGTGCCCATCCGCCAATAAGGTTTCCACCCATCAGCAGCCGGCTGAGTTCGAATTCGGCAGGTTTCCCATTTTTATCGGTATGCTTGATAATACCTTTAGGAACCTGACCCTTGAGATCTTTTATTGTTGAATAGTTGAAGCTTAGAAGCGTAGCACTTGAATTGGCATCTATCCCATCAATTTTAAGCAGCTTCTCCTCGAAACTGTCCCATTTCCTTTTCCTGTAAAGAGCATATGCAAACATACCCAGGGCAGGAAAAGATATCAGATCGCGGAGAGCTTCACGCCGGTCAATTCCATTTTTTGAGTCAGCAGGTTTGTCAGCAACAGGTTTACGGGCCTTTTCTTCCTTCCACCTTTTATAAAGCCGATCTATACCAAACTGGTGCTCAGCAGACAAAAATGAAAAAGCCAGCAATACAAAGAATTCAATGAGGGTTTTGTTCACCCAGAGATAACTGCCTTCAACTGGCACACCAACCATGAATCCAGGGACAGGTGGATAAGCAAGAAAATAGAAAAGCAGCATTACTGCACCTCCAATGCTTGCCCAGCGGGAAAACAATCCAAACATAAGCCCTAATCCAACAAGAATCATTCCCCATACATTAAGGAAATCGACAACCGCAATGATCCCGGCATTTCCGGCCATTGAATTAAACAGGGGAGCAAAAATCCACTTTGAGGCTGCCAGGAAAGGAGCAGAACTCCAATCAGCAGCAAGAATTTTAGTTATTCCTTCGTATAAAAAGTGCCATCCGATTGTTATTCTTATAACAGTAAACACCCAAGGGATCACATAGTTAAAGTCAACTTTTGATTTTGCGTTCATCAGGTAATAAAGTTACTTCAGGTTTTTATCTTCCAAATTCTTAACAATATTATCAAATTTTGTGGCCAATTCCTTATCAAATTCTGCAAGTTTTTTCCATTCATCTGAGCCGTACACCCCTGCTCTTGAATAATCGAAGGGTACAAATTTTATTTTTTTTGCAACTGACAGATTCTTAAGGTGAAAATCAAATGCAGCTGCGTTAACAAAAAGAGGGTCAGCAATTACTGAATGAACATCCTTTCCCGATTTCTGCCAGTCGGCAAATGTTTGTTCACTGAACCGGATATCTTTTGTTCGGGTATCCCAGTAACAGTTATTGTCGGTTATTATGTTTATTTTTTTCCAGTTGTTACTTAACAGATCGCCACTGCTGTAATAGATTATATTATTTGTAAATGTAAATGAGCGATGCTCCTCAACACGTGTTGCCTGCAACTGGGCTCTCAGATTAAGTGCGAAAATATTGTTCCTGATAATATTCTCTTTCCCGTAATGTTGATGAAATCCAGAATTTTTACACGAATACACAAGATTATTTTCCTCAGTAATACCAAAAGATCCTTCATCGGTATAAAGTCCCCAGCCTCCATAATCGTACGAATACACATGATGAATTACATTATTGGAAACAGTTGTACCCTCTGAAGCACCAAGAGTATAGACACCTCCCATATCACTTAGTTCGCCCCACCCAAGGTGATGTATGTGGTTAAACTCTATTTCATTGCGTTTCGAAGGACTCTGAGCGTATCCCCATACCCAGCCTGCTGAGATACCCGAGTACCGGAGATTGGCAATCTCATTATGGGTCAGTTTATTATCACTTGCATTAAACAATATGATACCAACTGCACATGGAAAAACATTTCCCCCATCCCTTATTATATTATTATCAATAATTATTTTGTTTGTAATCTCCTTTGAATCAGGGCGAATTATTGTCTCACCAATTTTCACACCACCTGCACCCAGATCATGCATGTACGTATGAGTTACAGAACAGTTACTGCAGGCCCTTCTGAACCAGAAAGCATAGGTTCCAGTATGAGAAATTTCGCAATTCTGAAATGAAATATTATCTGCAAAATCAACCGTAACGACAGCACAAACAGATGCTGCAGCCTGCTCAGGTTCATTTCCGTTGGATGGAGTCTTGTAGCCTGCTACTTCAAATGAAACATTCTCAAAACGTATATTCACGGCTCTTTTTCCTGATTCCGGGTCACCATGAATTGAAATGAACTTATCAATTATAGGAGCAAACACTTTAGAATTTTCTATCGTTTCACCTTTAAGAGGAATATAGTAGAGATACCCGTCACGGTCAAGGAACCACTCACCTGGTGAATCGAGTGCCCCCCTGAAGTTTTCAACTAAATAACGTGTTTTACTGTTGATAGGATTCCACGGTTTCATACCTTCCCCGGTTGTAAAGACAGATGAATTCTCTTTGCTGAAACCGGTTATCCGTTTCCGTGTGTTGTCCCAGTTGTGATAGAAAATAATAAGAGCATCAAGATAATCCTGTTTGGAAAATGATTTAATAAAAGATGCATCTGAACTGTCGAGCTCAATTTTCTGGACTGCAAGTTCAGGAGCCCGTCCCTGACCTTTTTCTAAAACCGTTTCTGTCACAGATTTGACCATGAATAATCCCTCATTCGGCGTCCTGGCCCGTACTGCCCTTCGTCCGTTTACATACAACTGCTCAAAATATGAATTATAAAATGCAACCTGGGGTACAAACGCTTTCCAGAGCTTTTCATTCACCTTTTCGAATCCGGTTATTGGAAAACCTGCTGTAAAATTCACCTTTGCCCCATTATCAGCTCTGAAAATCAAAGGTGCTGTTGAAGTGCCCGAATCGTCACTCGTTAATTCGAGGGGCTGCATCATTGAATATTCACCTTCAAGTGCAACTATCTCTACAGGCTGGTTAACCGGGCCGCTTTTCCTGATCTCTCTTGCCTTGTTCCTGGCTGCAATGAGTGTGGCAAGTGGTTTATCATTTGTTCCGGGATTATTATCATTTCCTTTCGGTGAAAGATAGATCTTCTGAGCAGAAACATGGCCAACACTGATTAAAACCATAACAATAATCAGACGGAAAAGTATTTTTGTTCTCATATTTTGAATTTAAGTTATATCTAAAATATTCTTACATTACTGATAAAATATAGTCCATTGGTTTCAGGTACATCAATCGCTAAATGAAAAGAGGGCTGATAATCTTTTTTATTCACTAAAGCAATAGCCAACCTATATGAGCCTTGAGAAACTGTTGAAGGAATCTTTATGGTTTCTTTTATGTTAAAATCACCGGGTAACCATGAAAGAGGATCTGCACCTGAATCATAAGTAAAAACTATTTTGTTCCCTGAATCAAGAAAGAAGAATCTCAGAAGATATGGTTTGTAAACCTTGCCTGCCCCTTTGTTACTCCAATTCATATTTATGGTTAATGCTGAACCCTTACCAACCGACTCCTCATGAGTTATTTCGTTTAATATAAACCTTGCACCCGCAAGTCTTGACAGTCTTTCTATCTGGGGCATTTTATCAGAAGGAACGCTTCCAATATTATCATTGATCACAGTAACATGGTTATTTAGCATAAACACAATTGCGGAATCGAAGGACCATCCACGCTTAAGAAGATAGTCATAATTTCCATACCATTCAAATACAATTGGTGAGTGTTTCCAGACGTCTTCCATCCCTTTGACTGCTGAATATTTTGCAGATCCAATCCAGTTTTGCTCGTGCCAGCGTGATCCTACACCGTCTCTTCTGATACCCGCACCTTTATCAATTGCATAGCCAAGAACTTCAGCATCGTCAGACATGAATACGAGAGGTGTTTTCCTAAAGGCCTGAATATACATATCAACGATTTTTTTTCGTACTGAGACTGGTGCCGGATTGGGAGTATGCCACTCCCCCCAGTAACCATATGATCCTATATCCAGAAATTCTATGTCTGAACTTTCATCATACTTTTCCCCCAGGGCTTTAATAAACTCACCATGCCGTAACAGGTATATAGGATCGGAGTAATCAGGTTCAATCCGGGGAATTCTTGCTCCTCCGCTTGTGGGGTCATCGCCGCCAACCAGGTATTCAAATGATTTGCAGCCTTCGTCAAATAACCATTTTGGAGAAGTATAGTAACCGCTGCTATGAGGACTGCAAGTCATAATCCTTATGGCAACCTTTCCTCCTTTCTGCTTTGCTGAAGAGATTGCATTATCAATTTTAGACCAGTCATATTTCCCCCGTACCGGTTCAAAATCAGCCCAGCCAAGGCGAATATATTTAATTGTGGAAGGGAAGCGTGAACTCATCCATCCCTGTCCCGGATTGGCATAAATTGAGTCGGTTTCATTAAATCTGGCTGTCACAATTTTGCCATTACCACGGATGGAGGCGTCTGAATTACTTCCCTGCTGGCAAAAAGAAACTGTAATTATCAAAAAAGCAATTGCAATGGATAACATTGCTGGTCGAAGTGATTTATATTTCATTGCAGATATGTTACTTATATTTTTACTTTCTAAGATACGGGCCTGTATTGTCCCAGAACACTTCAATATTTGATATGTACCAGGTCTTACCATTATCATTATTCCCCTGAAAGAACAGATATGTTTTCCCATCCTCATTTTTAAAGATATGCGGATGTCCCGACTCACTGTAGTTCCATTCGCCCGGATCTCCGTTTGTCAGAAAAGGTTTATTTGAAAGTCTCTCCCATTTAATACCGTCATTGCTTTTTGCAACACCAATCTGCTGTGGATTGTTATTGTAAGCGCCGGCATAGAACATAAAAAGAATATCACCTCTCTGTATAATTGAAGCCCCTTCAATACATGCTCCCTCCCATGGATATTCAGGTTTCAGAATTGGAAAATCGGTTAATTGAGTCCACTGGTCACGATTGAAGTTCGTATTACCAGGAGCAGATGCAACTCCCTGAATCTGAATTTTATAATCAGGATCCCGGGTAGCAAAGAAAAGCAGGTACTTGTCTTTGAACCGATAAACTTCGGCATCTATCGCCCTGCCGCAATTCCATGATCCCGTGGGATGAAATATCGGGTTTGTGGTATTTCTGATAAAATGAACACCATCTTCTGAGACTGCATGACATATTGCATCATTAGCCCCATTTCCATAAGTTTGGTAGAAAAGATTTACCTTATCACCTATTACAAGGGCACATGGTGCCGCAAGTCCCTTCTTCTCATAATCTCCTTCCGGAGTTACCTCCCCAATCTTTTTCCAGGTATACAGATCTCTGCTCTCTGCAATTCCAAGTCCCCATCCCTGCAACTGGGTCGACTTATCTTTACTGGCAGGAATTGAGTAATACATCAGATACCTTCCCTTGAATTTAATTACATGAGGATCTTTTGCAAAAGGGACTCCAATCCTTGATGTGTCGCCAAACATCATACGGGGGTGTTTTGGTTTAACAGTTTTTTGTCCAAAGCAGTTAACCATGGAGACTAAAAGCATTAAGCAAGCAATTGAAATTTTTTTCAGCATTTTATATACTATAATTTTTATAAAACAATAGAATCAAAGAAGTATCTTATCAATTTTTCAGAACTCTAATTTAGTAAATTGTGTAATTAAATACCTTACAAAAAGAATTACTGAAATTAAGAGTATTGGAATTTCTGACTTATATTCGTAATACGGTACAAGAATATTAAGAATTAACATAAAAGATACTGCAAAAGAGACTGATCATCCAATTCTACATCATATAGTGCTGATGATTTTAAACAAGGCTGGTATGATGAAATTCTAATTGAAATTGAAATTGAAATTGAAATTGAACTAACCGACTTATAGGAAATGATCACAATTACTTCGAGATTATTGATAAATATTTCATTATGGACAGAAGAAAATTCTTAACCCGGACCACAATAGCCACGGCCGGTATAAGTATGACTGGCATTATTCCATCTGAGGGAAGGTCAGTCTATGTTAAACCATCTGATAATATCAACTTGGCGCTCATAGGTTGCAGAAATATGGGATATGGGGACCTTCAGCAGCACCTGTCAAATCCTGGGGTGAACTGCGTGGCATTATGCGACATTGACGAAAACGTGCTTAATGAAAAAGCAGCAGATCTTAAAAAGAAATTTAACCAGTCGCCAAAACTTTACAAAGATTTCAGGAAACTTCTTGAACAGAAGGATATTGATGCTGTAATAATCGGGACACCTGATCACTGGCACTGTCTGATTACTGTTTACGCTCTGCAGGCAGGCAAGGATGTTTATGTGGAAAAACCAATGGCAAATTCGATTGCCGAATGCAACATAATGGTCAAAGCTGCAAATTATTACAGTAACCGTGTAATGCAGATAGGTCAGCAACAGAGGAGCGGCTTTGTGTTCCAGAAAACAATGGAGATAATAAAATCAGGAAAGATCGGAAACCTCAGGAGGGTTAACATATGGGCAAACTTTTCATACGGTGTCGGACAACCAGTCATTCCTGATGAACCGGTACCTGCCGGAGTAGATTTTGACATGTGGCTGGGTCCTGCCCCTTCAAGATCATTTAATAAAACAAGGTTTCATGGTTCATGGAGGATGTTCTGGGATTATGGTGGCGGGCTAATGTCAGACTGGGGTGTACACCTTATTGACATTGGTTTGTGGGCGAAGGATATAACTAAAGCCCCTGAAAAGGTGCTTGTTTACGGAGCAAATACCTTCCGTGAGCCAAGGAGCAGGGAAACATTTGACTCTATGTCTGTTATCTATCCAAAAAATGATTTTGTAATAAACTGGGATATGACAGCAGGTATCGAGAGCGGGCCTTACGATTCTCCCTATGGCCTTGCATTTGTTGGCGATCTGGCTACTCTGACAGTTGATCGGAATAAACTAATTATACACCCTGAATGGGACAGCAAGAATAAAAAAAATAAGACTGAGGAATATAAGTTTACAGAAGGAAAAGAGTCTCACGGGGAGCATGCAAAGAACTTCCTTGAATGTATAAAAACCCGTAACAAACCAGCATGTCCTCCGGAGACAGGAAGGGCCGCTGCTCTCCATGTTCATATACCCAACATTGCAGCCAGATCAGGAGAATCGATGCTTCTATGGGATGATGCAGGTAACAGGTTTACAAACAGTGAAAAAGCTAACCAGTTGATAACACCAATTTATCGTCAGCCATGGAAATTGCCATCTATTTAAGTTTTATCATGGAGTAGCAGAATTGCACCGTTCAACCACTCCTTGAGAACTACTTGCAAATCAGAGGTTAATAAAGTCCTACTATAAAAAACAAAATTATGATAACAAGACGAAAATTCATAATCACATCAGCCGCGGCAATCACTACTGTTGTTCTGTCTCCTGATGCCTTTTCACTTCAGCGGAGGAAAAAACTTAAAAACTTTGGTTTTATAAGCGGAATTATTGGAAAAGAACTTGAAGGAGACTGGCAGGCTGTTCTGAAAAAGGTGGCCTCATATGGTTATACTGAGATTGAAACAGGCAGTTATCTTGGTGATTCTGCAGAAACATACCTTTTTGCCTGTTGACCTTGGAATGGATGCCTTCTCCTACATTTCCATTGTTCCATCGATAATAATTGCATTAGGCTTAACGAGACTCCTAACAGGCT
>Ga0208980_10002889_pt1 | contig 10429 bp, 5 predicted proteins | sample WetSurMetagenome_3_FD_187993 | JGI IMG/M metagenome (GOLD analysis project Ga0208980, IMG submission 187993) | Wetland microbial communities from Twitchell Island in the Sacramento Delta, sample from surface sediment Aug2011 Site A1 Bulk (version 2) | ecosystem: Environmental > Aquatic > Marine...
CGATACACCGTTCATCCCCGCCGATCTCATCAGATTTCTGATGAACCACCATACCGGGACGCCAGCAACCGTCGCACGGCAAAGCACCGGAATTCACCCCCTCTGCGGAATCTACGAACGGCGTGCTCTGCCGATCATCGAACAATTCCTGGCAGGCGGATCCTTCAAACTCCTCGACGTCCTCGACGCGCTCGACACCTCCTACGTGGACATCACCGACGATCTGCCGTTCTACCGCGCGGACCTCTTCCAGAACATCAACGACCCCCACACGTTCAACCACACGACGGCACACCACCGCCCTTGATCAGGGAGACGGTTCCTCTATGACCTCCCTCCACCGCCTCCATCCTGCCTGGGTCAACGCCGCCCTCCTCGGCAGCGTCTGGGCCTCGGTTGAAATCGTTCTGGGAAGCTTCCTCCACAACATCCGCATGCCCATGGCCGGAACCTTCATGGCAGCACTCGGTGTCTGCATCGTCGTCGCCGGTTCTCAGATCTGGAACGTGAAAGGACTGATCTGGCGGGCCGGCATCATCTGTGCGCTGATGAAATCCGTCTCCCCGAGCGCCGTCATCCTGGGACCGATGTTCGGCATCTTCGTTGAAGCACTGCTCCTGGAAGCAACCACACGTCTCCTGGGAAGAAATGCCCTCGGCTATCTCACCGGAGGGGCGCTGGCAACATCACTCCCGATCATTCAGAAGATCATCGGAATCCTCTTCCTCTACGGAATCGATGCCGCCCGCCTCTACGTTGCCCTGTACGAATTCGCCTCCAGATCGCTCCGCATCGGCAGCGTCGGACCCGTCGATCTCGTCCTCTTCCTCCTGCTCTTCACGGCCCTGGTCGGAATGGCCGCAGCTTCACTCGGCATGGTTGCCGGCCGCCGTGCGGTTGCACAGAAAACGTATGCACCACGCCAACCTGCTCTCTCTGCAGCCTCACCCTTTGCAGGTACACTTGCAGGGCAGCAACATTCCCTTCTTCTCCTCTGTCTCCATATCTTCCTGCTGCCGACAGGCCTTTTTGCCATCTCGACCTTCCCTGCATGGTCCTCCGCCCTCGTGATTGCCTGCTACGTCACCCTGGCGTTCATACGCTATCCGAGAGTCCGGCTGAAATTCTTTCAGGCACGGCTCTGGCTGGAATTCGCCGCCGTCTCCCTCCTCGCCGGTTTGCTCTTGGGAGAATTCACCGGTCAAAACCCCGGGTGGACCTGGGGCGGCCTGACCGCGGGCCTGCAGATGGCGCTGCGCGCCACACTCGTCATCACGGCGTTCTCATCCGTCAGCATCGAGCTGCGCAATCCTTCGGTCCTGCAATGGTTCCTGGACCGCGGACTCGGACAACTCTCCCACGCAGTCGAAACAGCATTCGAGGCACTCCCGGCAATGACCAGAGCACTCGGTGAGGAACGCCATTTCTTCCGTCACCCCCTGGACTCCGTGGCACGACTTCTCGCCACAGCACGTGACTGGCTGTCATCGGGCGTGTCCACCCCGACAATTCTCCTCGTGACGGGCCCCCAGGGATCCGGCAAAACAGGGTTTGTGCTCTCACTTGCAGATGCGCTCCGCCTCGAACACATCCCCATCACAGGAATTGCGTCGATCTGCGTGTTGGAACAGGGTTCCCGCACGGGCTACGATGTCCGGAACCTGCGGAATGGACAGCAGACCCCGCTCTGCAGAATTGGCGCGCCCGACCGGGGAATGAAGGCAGGACAATTCTCGTTCTTTCCCGAAGCGTTTGACTTCGGCCTCAAAGCACTGCAGGCCGGCATTCAGGCACCTGCAACGGATGTCATGATTCTGGATGAACTGGGACCCCTCGAACTCGAAGGAAAAGGGTGGGCAGCGGTACTGCAGAAGTTGCGTGAGAGTGCCGCGAAGGTACTGCTCATCACGGTTCGGCCATCACTGATCGAAACCGTGGTCTCTCACTGGGGATTTCGTCCGGCCGCTGTCTGGAGGGCCGGGACTGTGAATCTGCCTGCGGCCGTCGGCTTCATCAAAGGCCTGATCCGCCCGACGGAATCAACGGCCGGGGCGTAATTCCTCCCCGTCAAACCCCGGTACTCCCGCCCCGAATCGGAAGTTGCTGCATCATATCCTGAAACACACACGAAAAAGCATCCGGACAAGGAGACCCTACGATGGCACAACGCCAGGCAGTTGTCAGACATATCCAGGGAGTGACATTTGCAGGAAAAGCGGATTCCAACCACTGGGTGATGATGGATGGCCCGGCGGAGTTCGGCGGGAGCGACGCGGGATCCCGTCCCAAAGAACTGCTCCTTCTCGCCCTCGGAGGGTGCACGGGAAGTGACGTTGCTTCGATCCTGCAAAAAAAACGGATTCCTGTACACGGGTTCTTCATACACCTGTCAGCCACCATGGCCGAGCAACATCCCCAGGTCTTCACCGATATCCATATTGAATACGTCTTCTTCGGAGACGGCATCAACCCGGCCGACATCGAGCGCGCAATAGATCTTTCGACAACGAAGTACTGCGCCGTATCCGCTATGCTGCGCGAAAGCGTGAAGTTGACGCACTCCCACAGGATCGAACCGGCTGCCGCCATGGACGGGGCTATCAAACGCTGACCGGCCCTCCAGCGCTCTAAAAGCCGAGCCCGACCCCCAGGGAGACGCTTCCCACCGAATAGTCGTTGTATTGATCGTTGGAACTGCTGGAGACCACCGTTCCGGCAAGCATCACGTCAAGACTGAGCGCATCGGTAAGCTCGAAAGAGCGAGAAAGGATCACTTCCCCCGACGTGCGGATGTCGACCCGGTTGTCCGCGACCTGAACTCCCTGTAAATCGAATGCGGGGGCGAGAAAGGTGCGGTGCGCATATTCACCCGACAGACGAAGCGAAAGACCGAGCGGAAGCGTCTGCGTGTAGAGGAGTCTGACTTCAGGACCGCGGTAACTGAAGAAATCATTGTAAATATCTTCACCAAGCCCGAGCGTATTGGCAAACTGCGCCACGTAGCGCGCGCTGTCGCTCAGATTGAACCTGACGATCGCCTCGGCCCCGATGGAACCGGACTTCCATTTTGCCTCAAGATCCCCTCCTACACCAAGAATGATCGCGTTGGTGCTCGTGGGATTCACGACGATCGCCTTCTTCTTCGAAGAGCCCTGACCGGGGGTCGTTGTGCCGGAGATTTTCTTCCCGTTACCGTTGCCGTTCCCGTTTCCGGTCCCCATGGGAGTGCTCCCGGTCGCCACCTCGACCGTCGAGGTGTCAATCTTCTGACTGGAAAAATGCTTGAGACCCGCCAGCGCAAGCAGACGCCCCTCGAGCCCGCGAGCGAACGACCCTCCCACACGCACCTGGGCAATATCAAGAATATTCGACAGACCCGGAACGTTGAGGTACTGGCGGAATCCGAATTCGTTGGAAACAAGCACAAAGGTCTTTCCACCCGTCATCGCTCGGTACGACGCCACAGCACTCCCGCCGTAATTATCATACTGGCTGTACACGTCCTTATCGTGCCGGGCACCAAGTTTCGCCTGCAACGTCAGGGTATTGCCGAAAGACGTCTCATCACCTGCCGACCCGCCGTCCTCCCCCCTCCCCGCCGGAAATTGCCGGACATACTCCCCCTGAAGGAATTGCTCGTAGTAATTTCGGTCTGAGAGCTGATTGAAGAGCGTCAGGGAACCGACATAGCTGATCCTGCCTCGTGAGAGACCCTCCCCCAGGCCCAGGTTCAACTCGAGGTAGCTCTGGTTGAGCTGGTCAGATTGTTCCGCGTAATTATAGAGCGGATTGGTATTGAAGCCCTGCGTCGAGGAGAGATACCCGCTCCACTGCGAGGTCGCCACCGACACCCCGAGACACAGCAGCGTGAACAGCCTACGAACCATCGCTCTTCCTTTGCGGTTGGACTTCAAACCGTTCCGTTTTGTCCCACACTTTCTCCCCCCGGGCAGTCCATTCAGCATACCATGCTTTCACAACGACGTAGATCCATAATTGGCAATACGTGAAATACATCAGGATGATGAGGCCGACGTTCCGCAGCGAATCTTCTTCATCGTACGACAGTGCCAGCACGATTTCAGCAATGAATAGAATAAAGGCCATGATCCACACAAACGTGTACGGCCCCGGCAATGCGATGCTCACCAGGTTCGTCGCACTGAGCACAAAGAGACCGAGCGAAATCACGATGGCAAAGAAGAACACGTAATAGAGCGACAGCGTATACAGCAAATCAAATGCCAGTCGTTTGCTGCGGAATTTGAGAATCTGGCGGAAAAACTTGCCAATGACATAACTGTTGCCCCGTACCCACCGCATCCGCTGCCTGATCCAGACCCTCCATTCCTGCGGTTCCTGCTCATAGGTGACGGCATAGGGAACAAACTTGATCTTGTATCCCATCTGGTAAATCCGGATGCTCAGCTCGGAATCTTCCGTCAACGCCTCCTCATCCCAGCCGCCAAGCTCCCTGATGATGCGCGTCCACATGACGAAATTCGTCCCCGGAAGAGTGGCAATATTATGCATCTGCCACCGGCCCGCCTGGAGGATCGACTGAAAACTGAGTGTTTCGATATTGATGAACCTCGTCAGTAGGGTGGCGCCTTTGTTCACGGTCCGGAATTTCCCCAGAGCGGCCCCCAGCTCCGGGTGAAGCAGAAGCTGAACCACCAGGTACCGCAAGGCGCTCCGGGCGGGAGTGTTGTCGGCATCATAAATAGCAACCATATCACTCTGCACCTGCTTCAATGCAACGTTCAGCGCACGTGATTTACCCTTCCCTCCTTCGCCCCGCGGAACCGCGAACAGTCGCACACGGGAATCCCGGGCCGCAACCCCGGCGACGATATTGCCGGTGGTGTCCGTTGATCCATCGTCGATAACCAGAATGGTCAACCGATCGCGGGGATACTCCAGCGCACAGAGTGCTTCTAGTGTCCTTCCGATGACCCTTGCCTCGTTGTGAGCAGGAATCAGGATAGTGCATGACGGGAGGTCCACCGAAGAACCGTCCACACGCGCTTTCTCACGCAGGGACTTCACGTAATTGATGTATCCGAACACCGTCAGCACAAACTGATAGGCAATCATGAACCAGATCAGGATGACGGCGATGAGGAACAGCGCACTGAGATCGAGTTCGAGGACGGTCATAGTTGCTCCCCTGCAGGCAGCACACGTCGCCGGATCACCTTCAACACCAGATACATCGCCAGGAGGAGCAGAACCGCACTCAGACCGAACATCGCAATGGCTGTCGTCGACCAGAGACTCGTGAGGTTCACGCCGTAGCTGAACAGATCTCCTGCGGTGATCTCCACCCGGTGTCGCCCGGCCGGGAGAAAGACACTATAGCAATCATTCCCCTTCATCACCGTAAAATCCGTCGCGCGGCCGTCCACCGTCACACGTGTCGGTTCACGGTTCAATGCCATCAGTGTCCGGGTCCTTGATTCATAGTCGACGTCGAGACTTCGCATGCCGTACACCACCGAGAGAATTGTGCCGGTCATCGAAAGGATGTGCGTGTCAAGCGTATGCGTGGAGAATGCCCCGGCGGGGTCCACAGCCAGGCTGATCTCATGCCGCCCGGCAGGAATCAGATAGAGGTTTTCCCTGGAGGACGACAGCGGCCGACCATCGACCTGGATCTGCTTGATCTCCGGCGGCAGCTTCATTGTCACGGAATACGGCGCGGCAAGACTGTATCCGTCCCCCTTCCACCGATATTCCACCTCACCCGCAAGCGCATAGGGCATGAAGATCATGTCCTGAGGATTGATGCTCGATTCGGCATAAATTGTCAGACGCGGGGCGCCCAGAGCAGCAGATCGCACGAGATGAAAACTCTCCGTTCCGGTCTGGATGAGCGTTGGGAAGGGAGTCACCGCGTCAGGCTTTCGCGCATTGACAATATTGAGGTCCAGCAGGATCTTGCTGCGGTCCCCCGTGAGTGCTGCATACCGGGCTCCGATCTCAACATAGCGCCGCGGATCGGTCGACCAGAGGTGTTCGGGATCTTCCACCTGCAAGAGGAATCCGTACTTCCTTTGAAGATCAAGAATGTTGTGCATATCGACGGCGATATACTCACGCAACTCGGGCGATCCAAAGCTGTCCATCGCCGTGACAATAACATCGAACCCCGCTTTCTTTTCCGCCACCTGTCCAATCATTCCCAGCAGGACTTGGTATACCTCCCGGATTTTACGGACCCGGTACTCCGTCACATCGCGTACCACTGTCGGATGGCCATTCCAGAAGTGCTCGGATTGCGGATCGAAAACCTCCTGAAGGTCGAAACCGTACAGGCTCATGAATTCCTGACGGGCGGAGGGATGCATCGGCGTGAACCGCTGTGGATCCTGAAATCCTTTTCCAGCTTCGAAATAGAGCTCCGCCAGATTAACGCCGTCCCAGTCATACCGTTCGAGCAGCGTGCGGTATTCCATGGTCATCGCCGCCAGGCACTGCTTGTCAGTCAGCGCTACGGGAAATCGCCACGATGCACTCGCGTCTTGCCCCCGGTAATTCTTCTCTCTCCACTCCGGATGCATGGTCCAGAACTTCTGATTCACCTGCGGGGGCTCGAGCCAGGCATACACCAGGATGCCGTTCGCGTGGGCCAGACGTATCAGCCGCTCATAATCATAGGTGTACTTGGGATACTGATGCCAGCCGGCGGCGTGAATAATGCGTATCCCCTGGTGGACCCATTGCTTCACGAGCGCCTCGGTGCTGATCGTACGGCGATAGCCGGGATCGAAATAGACCTCGAGGTTCTCCCGCCGCACAACAGGCCCGAGGAGGAAATAGCTCCGGATGTATTCCAGCAGATACGGATACCGGCTGATGCCGATCTGGCTGTACGGATCAAAGAGCGTTCCGAAAAAAAGGACCCGTCCCTTTTCCCATTTCTTGCCGATGACGAGCGGACTCTCTGTCATCTCGTCAATAGCAAAAACCTTGTCGACATCCTTGGTGTCGAATTTGTTCAACAGATCGAAGTTCTTCCACCGGATCCGTTCGTCCGGGAACAGACGATCACGAACCCGGTTGACACGAACGCGTCCGCTTCCAAAAGTCACACCGAAGTTTTCCACCAGATCGTTCCGGCCGTCCGTAATGAGGTTGCCCCCCGTCTGGACGAAGCGTGTCACCGCATCGAAATCCTGGGGCCGCAGGGAGTCCACGACGCCGAACGGGACGATGAGAAGATTGTAGGCGGAGAGATCCAGCCCCTGACCGATGAACACCGTGTCCACCGCCAGGTTGATGCTGCGAAGCACCGCGGCAAATGAGGCCTGGTCATTGTAGGTCGCCCCGCGGGCATGGTGATTCCACAGGAGGACGGGATGCGCTTCCTTCCATTGCTCCTCCCTCCCCAGAACGTTATGGAGAATGCGCTGGGCACCGTCAGCGATCGACTGAACCACCGTCTCCTTCCGCTCTCGGAACTCCGCCGGCTCCGCCTTGTAGAATGCACCCGGCTCAAGTTGTACCTGCCGCGTGACGGGACCGGTGATACGGTCCTCCGAAATCACGTTCCGTGCAATATCGCCGTTCCGCTCGAACCACGTCTCCGAAAGGAACTGGTCGTTGAGCGTGACGGTGTACTCCTGATTCCCGGTGAGCATGATCCGGTCATTCGTCCGGGCCCAATGGGAAACGTCGCGGAGGTCGATGTAGTCGTACCCCAGGCCTCGAACCCCGTCGACAAGCTCCTTCAGGAGATCGAGATCCAGGAATGAGTGGAAAAAACAGGATGCGAAACCATCACGAACGACGAGCCCTGCCCGGGCACCGGCAATGATCGCCTGAACGTAACCACGGCTTTTGTCTTTGTCCGGATCGAGCGGGACATATCCCAGGTTTTCCGGGTAGATGGTCTGGCCGAAGAGGTCACGGTGAATGACGTAGGGGAAAAACTGGGTGTAATCGGCATCCTCAATGGCCAGGCGTTGCTCCATTGCCGTGCTGAAGTACTTTGACACCGTCTGATAGAGCCTGAACGATGCCGTATAATGCGGTGTCTCCCAGATCAACGGGTAGAGGCCGTTCCGCATGAACTCCTGGATCCCCATGTCCAGCTTCCGGGAAATCCCCTCGACCGTCTCATCCTTGATCGGACCGTTTGTGCTTTCGTCCCAGAACTCATAATCGGACCCAGTAACACCCTTGTACTGGTGCGTGACTCCGTGCATGACAATGGTGCCTCCGTTCTGCACCATGTACCGTAACGCATCGGCGAGCTCGGGTTTGTCCGAGAGACTGACCCGGAGCCCCTCCCCGGGGTTTACGTAGAAGGGACTGACCCCGACAAGGAACGGAATCTCCCGCGCCGAGAGAAGGTCGGCAATCTCCCGAAGTTTATCCGGGTCATCCATCGGATTGATGTCTTCAATCCTCAGGATCGCCGAATGTGACTGTTCGTGTGGCTCCTGGAGGATGTCGTGCAACATGTCGGCAAAGAGAATGTATCGGTCCGATTCTCCCGCCGAAGCAAAGGGCGAATCCCCGATGTACAGAAGGTTGCCCGACCGGACAATGTAGGGAAGTTCCCTGCCCGCCTTCGGGGCAAGAGCCGTGGCAAGGACTTCAACTCTCTTCCTGTCGCTGATTTCGATAATGTTGAGGTTGGGCTCCCCCTTGCCCGTCAACGTCCCGCCCATACGCACCGCCGAAAACCCGCTCGTGGTATCCAGCCGCGTGACCGCGAATCCGAAACGTCGCCTGACACTCGGGAGCGCGGAGAATTCCCGGAAGCCGGTGTTCATCCAGACGACCGGCTTATCGGTCGCCAGAACGTCGTCGGTAAACTGTTCGGGTACGGGATTCTTCCGGTGGAACCCGATATAGAAAACGATATCGTGGTGGGAAATCTCCCCGCGCATGTACTCCCGTACGCCGAGAACCTTCGCCTGAACACTGAAATGCCCTAGAAGCGCCGCCAGCTGACGACCATCGCCGATAGCATAATTCTTAAGGCTTGTCGCTCCCTCGACGACCACCAGTACCTTCTTGGGAGGACTCTCGGCCCGTACAGGAAACAGGGGAGCCGCCAGGACAGCCAGAACAAGAGCAAAAAGGGGGATGACGCGTTTACTCATCGGGGAACAAACTCCTTCGGCAGCGTTCTGGAAAACTTGAAGTAATGCTTGATCACGTGAACAGTGCGACGGGCGGCATGGCCGTCTCCATACGGGTTGGTTGCCGCGGCCATCGTCGCATACGCTTTTTTGTCCTCCAGAAGTTTCCGCGCCGCAGACACGATTCGTCCCTCGTCCAGGCCCACCAGTTTCACGGTTCCATATTTCACCGCCTCCGGACGTTCTGTCACCTCGCGCAAGACAAGAACCGGCTTCCCCAGCGATGGGGCTTCCTCCTGAACCCCGCCGGAATCGGTGATGATAAGGTGGGAACGAGCCATGATGTTCACAAAATCCAGGTAATCCAGCGGATGAATCAATGTCACGTTGGAGACACCCTGCAGGATGGGGAACACCGCATCCCGCACCACAGGGTTCAGGTGCACGGGAAATACCAGGTCGAGCTCCGGATGTGCTTCGGCAATCCGCCGGATCGCACGGGCGGCGGCCTCCATCGGCTGACCCCAGTTTTCCCGCCGGTGCATCGTGATCAGCACAATACGTCGCCTCCGGGAAACGATTTCATTCAGTACCGGAACGCCGAAGGTGTACTCCCGCCGCACGGCAAGGCGCAGCGCATCAATGACGGTATTGCCGGTGACAAAGATCGATCCCCCTGGTACATTCTCGCGTAACAGGGCCTTCTTCGACGTCTCCGTCGGAGCGAAATGCAGGTCGGTGATGCTGCTGGTCAGCCGCCGGTTGATTTCCTCAGGAAAGGGATTCGCCTTGTCGTGCGTCCGGAGTCCCGCCTCCACATGCCCGACGGGAATATGTCGGTAGAATGATGCCAGCGCACCCACAAATGTGGTGGTCGTGTCCCCCTGCACCAGGACCATCCCCGGTTGGACTTCCACAAGAAGACGATCGAGCGCTTCGATCGTGTTCCGGGTGATCTCCGCCAGCGTCTGCTGCGGCTTCATCACGTTGAGATCGTGGTCCGGAACGATCTTGAACACCTCCAGCACCTGATCGAGCATCTGACGGTGCTGTGCGGTCGCAATCGCAATCACATCAAACAGCCTCTCTTCCTTCTTGAGCTCGAGAATGACCGGCGCAAGCTTGATTGTGTCCGGACGTGTGCCAAAGACCACTGCAATTGTCTGTTTCTGCACGCTGGGCTCCATGGATGACAGAAATGAAATATACCAAAATCCGCCCCAACTTTGAAGGCCCCCGTTGCCCCAACGCCATTCGTAATAGCAGAAACCGGGCAAACTCGCATCCTCCCCCCCCGCGAATGACAGCGCCCCGCTCACCACAGAGTGAGCGGG
>Ga0208980_10002890_pt1 | contig 10424 bp, 13 predicted proteins | sample WetSurMetagenome_3_FD_187993 | JGI IMG/M metagenome (GOLD analysis project Ga0208980, IMG submission 187993) | Wetland microbial communities from Twitchell Island in the Sacramento Delta, sample from surface sediment Aug2011 Site A1 Bulk (version 2) | ecosystem: Environmental > Aquatic > Marine...
CCCGGAGGATCGAAAATGGAAGTTAATCGAGATGAACTGACGGTTATGGTTGCAGAACTACTTCTCGCTGAAATGTGGATACAACATCCCACTCATGCAATATCTCGATGCGTTAGGGGAGCCCGCTCCTCAATTGGGCGAGTTCAAGGAGGGAGTGCGGTGGTGGGACTCACTGTCAGATTTCGACACCTTTGTCCGGTTGAGAAGGGAAGGACGGATTGGTTACAGGGATTGGATCCGGTCATGGTTCCTGCCAGATGTGTATCCATACTTAGAAAGGGGGGACCTCCGACCCTTCTTAGCCCAAAGCAGATATGGAGTGGCGCTCGCCAAGGAATTCGGCTCCCTGTTGAAGATGAAGGTAGATGAGGACGCCATTTGGACCAAGCGGGAATGTGTGCGGTAAGGGTCACATGAAAGCACCGATCGTTGGCGCATCCAGGCGGTCCATATCATAGAATATTATTCCTTCCCTCACGCTGTTATCGTCGAGTATCCAGCCATTCAAGTAAGCAATCAGGGACGCTCGCCAAAGCAAATCTAGCCCAGAGGATGCCAGCACTCCATAGTATACATTGGCAAGCTCGTCTTCGTAGCCATAATCGTCCAGGAGGTAGTAGGCATGGCCAAGTACCGGGTCGCGACGATTGAGTATGCTAAGATACTCGATGAACAGCTTGGCTCCCAGCCCTTGAGGGGCTAGCAACGGGACCTTCTTGGGGTCGACCCCCTTTATTCGCTCTATCCCACCCTCTTCATGCAGTTTATACATGTCCAGCTCACCCTCGGAAGAGATGAAGACGCTCCATCCTCCCTTGGGATCGCAATAGACCGGAGATGACATCGGATCCTCGGAGGATAGGGACTCCAAAGATACCTCCATGGCCGCCTGGCGGAGTTCCTCAGTCCGGACCGAGTCCAAGGTCAGGTCCACAGGATGTTTCTCCAGGTCCATTCGCTCATCCTCTACGGACTGATCCAGCATCCAACCGAGGAAAGGTAGCTCGGCGGCATGGCGCGATACCGCCTCGAATCTGACCCTCAGGTCCTTGGGAGAGACCTCTATGCCCGCATCCCTGCAGTTCGCCAGGAAATGGCGATGGACTTCCCTCGCCTCGTCCAATCCAGCTCGAAGCTGACGCTCGTTCTCGTTTACCATCCTCAATCCGATCGGAGTGGCATCCTCGCCCTTCTGAGCCCAGACGCCGCGGCAGGACAGATCCAATGAGACCTGGACCCTATCCATCAGATGAACGTGGAAGGGGAATTGACGGCAGTAGTGGGGCCGGTTGGGATAGATGGAGCAGCGCCTGTTGTCAAGGAAGGCGCAGGGACCACTGCCCTTCTTCATAGCCAGCGCGGTATGCCGATGGGGGACGCGCCGGACGACGATGCGCTGAGGGAAATTGCGCTTGAAATACTGCTCCTCCTGTGGCAGCAGCTCCGGCTGACAGAGACAGCATAACTGGCAATCTTCGATGCAGTCGAACTTCCAGCCATCAAGCTCGGATAGGTCAAGTGGGAATCCTGTGCCTGGCAACGACGTCCCTCCCACGGCGCTCTCCGACCAATCCGCCATCCTCCACTAAAAGCTGCCCTCGAAGGAACACGGCCTGAGGGAAGATGCCCTCGCACCCTTCGAAAGGCGTCCAGCCGCATTTGGAATGAAGCTTCTTGGCGTCGATGGAGGTTACCTCTCTCGGGTCAAACACCATCAGGTCAGCTTCCTTCCCCTCTTCGATGACGCCTTTGTTCAGTTCGAAGAGCTGGGCCGGCATCTCGCATGCCGCCTTGATTAAAACCCCTAGTTCGAAATGACCCTTCCTGGCCATGGCCATCATCAAAGGGAAGGAGGTTTCCACGCCGGGGACTCCGGACGGCACATTATCGAACTCCTGCTCCTTCTCCTCGATGGTATGTGGGGCGTGATCGGACGCCAGCAGGGCGATCTTACCAGAGGCGAAAGCCGCGAGCAGCGCCTCCTTGTCCGCCTTTGGACGCAGGGGCGGGTTGACCTTGCAGAAGCCCTTCTTGTTGCAGGAGGATAGATCGAGCAGCATGTGATGAGGCGTCGCCTCGCTGGTGAATTGCCCCTTGGCGAGGGCCTCGATCCCTTCCCTGCTAGTCACATGGCATATGTTGATCTTGTTATGACGGGATAATGGAGCAAGCCTCTCGATGGCCGACCCCTCCGCTGGCGTGGGACGCGCTTTCGCGTGGTCCTTGATGCTTTCCTCATCGCGTTTGACCATGAGATGCTCGTCCTCGGCATGCACGCTCACCACTTTGCCAGTGGGCCTAATGAGGTCCATGGCCCTCTTAATGGCTTTATCCTCGGAGAGGAGAACGCTGCCCGTGGTAGAGGACATGAAGATTTTGAATCCGACGACCTGGTCCGCGGTACGCTGGGGATTGGAGGCATCCGAGACCCCACCGAATAGCCCGAAATCCACCCAGGCCTTCTTTGAGGCCAGCTCCTTCTTCTCCACCACATCCTCTCTTTGGATGCATGGAGGTTTTGTATTGGGCATGTCGAAGATGCATGTCACACCACCGAACGCGGCCGCGATCGTGCCTGTGGAGAAGTCCTCCTTCTTGGTCAACCCTGGCTCCCGCATATGGGTATGCACGTCGATCGCTCCAGGCAGGATTATTCGATCATTGTAATCGAGGTGCCTCTCGCCCTTGAGCACCTTCTTAACCCTGGAGATGCGGCCGTGTTCGATGCCAATGCAAACGTGCTGCAGCTTCCCCTTGTACCAAGCCCTGCCTTCGATTACCAGGTCCATTCGATCACTCTAGGGCTTTCCTGCTCACCTTACCGCTCGGCGCCTTCTCGGTGAATATCTCGGCCTGGAACTTGAAGACCTTGGAGCGCTTGTCCAGCCAACAGTCCGGCGTCAGCCCGGCTTTGGCGCAGGTCTCCGCCAGGAACGTCTCCGCGTCCCAGTTCCATTCCGTGGCTACCTGGGGCAGCAACAGCCCACGGAAGTATCCCATCTCCATTATAAGACCATCCTTGCCCACCTCCACCTTGGAAGGTAGCAATTTGCGGTCTTCGAGCTTGATCTCCTCGGGCGGGGTTAGTATGCTGACCTCCACCACAACCTTGGTCAGCTCGTCCGCTCGAAGGTAAGGGAAGCGTGGATCATGGCAAGCGGCCTGCGCTGCCTTCACGAGCGCTTTGCCCAAAGAGTAGACTGGTTCAGGATATCCGATGCACCCTCGCAGGCACATCTCTGGGAATGTATGGATGGTCACGAAGACGCCTCTCTTCGCGCGAAAACTGCCTGGCGCGTCGATCTGTCCGGGCTCTTCGTCCCTAGCCTCGGCCTCGATCGTCTTCCTTGCGATCTTGACCGCGTGTTCGCCTTCGATGTCGTTCATGGACACAGCCTCGATATGGAACTCTCCTCAGTTAGAAACTAGATTCTTGCCTTGTCCTGAAATAGATTCCTCGCGAATGCATATAAAATATTCTGACCAGAGCGATGTCAACTCGCCATTCTTATGAAATAACGTGAAAATCTGAAAAGGGATCCACCTAGATAGGAGCGCCTTGGAGATGAATATTGTAAATATCATTGTCTGCGAACCTAGTTTAATATTACTAGAGGCAGAGGAGATTTACTAATCCCTGTCCCGTAAGCGATGAACCGGCTGGATAATGGTGCAAATCGGAAAAGCCTTTTTATCGCCATCACTCCTAGTAATAATCATGAAGGAAAAGGCAAAGGACATCTTGGTCGAGGAGATAATGAGCCGTAACCCAAGGACGGCGAGCTCCGACATCACTGCTCAATCCGCAGCAAAAATCATGAAGCAGGAGGATGTCGGAAGCCTGATCATTATAGAGGACGGAGCGGCGGTTGGTATGCTCACGGAGAAGGACCTTGTGCAGAAGATCGTTGCCGCAGGAAGGTCGCCTTCGAAGGTGATTATCGCTAACATCATGTCCACCCCCCTCATCACCATAGGCCCGACGGAGAGCGTTGCCGACGCCGCCAAGAGGATGGCCAATCTCAAATTACGACGACTTCCGGTCGTAAAGGACGAAAAGCTGGTTGGGGTATTGACCGAGAACGACCTGCTTAGGTTATCTCCCTCCCTTATCGAGCTTACTAGGGAATGGTCGAGGCTAGGAGCTGGTGGTAAGGCCCTCTCCAAGCAGCTTACGACCGAAGGCTATTGCGATAACTGCGGTACCTATGCGGACCAATTGGTAGAACGCAACGGTGAACTGCTCTGCTTCGCCTGCATCGATCAAATTGGATTAGGAGATGGAGAATAGAAAATTAGGAAAGGGGGATGGCCAGAGCGAATCGGATGGCTCATTCCACCTTGATCTTCTTCAGCTTTGGCGCCTCGACGCTCTTGCCCTTTTCAACGCACTCTATTTTGGCATCGATAAGGGCGCGCATCATCAGGAGTATCTCCTTCTTGGCCGCCGCTGCATGCTTCTTCGCCTCGTCGGGCATCTTATTCTTCGGTATCATTCCATCAGCGGCGATGGCAAACTCACTCAATGCCTTGAACAGATGCATCTGGGTCTCTTTCGACATCCCCATGCCTCCTGGGCCTCCTCCGTAACCCCCCGCAGAGGATTCCTCCTCCGGGTTCACCTCAATCGGCTCTTCTACCTTTTCTGCCTTTTTTCTGGTCGCCATTCGGCTCGCCTCCCTCGAAACGTATCAACAGGTAGCCTTCCTTGAACTCCGCCTTGGTGGCCTCCTTCTTTATCATGGAATAGGGGAGGGACACTGTGCGTTTGTACCAACCCACCTGTATGATTAAAGTATCACTTGACTTATATAATTCTACCTCCTGCTTCTCGGAGAATGGCAGCTTGATTGACAGCGTGTCCACGCCGTTGTCGGAATAGATCTTCAAAGCCTTTTCCGTGGTATAGACCTTGGTCGCGTCCTCCTTGTCGAAAAGCATGTCCGCAAGTTTAGTCAGGCTCGCCTTGCCCACGAGCTCGGTGGAGAATTGAGTCGCTTTCAGGGTGCGCAGGGGGGAGAACGACTCCTCGATTATCTTCATGTAATTCCTCTGCTCCTCGAGCTTGTCCTTGAAGTAATCGCCCGTTCCATCCTCTGGCAACAGTCTGTTGATGATCAGGCTGTCCACTGTTAGGTTGTAGAGGGATAGATAGGTATAGGCGCGTTTCGTCTCGTTGATGACCATCCTTTCCGGGTTCACCACCAGGCGGATGGAGGTCACCTCCGGATCGTCCAATATCTTCTTGACGACCTTCATGCGATCGCGGATATGGTCTATGTCATCGAACAGTGCGTCAGGCGGCAGTGGGGCTGACATCACTTTACCGACTGTTACCCTGGCTAGCTTGGTGACATTCTTCAGCATCTTGTAGATCTTGTCGAACCACCAGTCGCTGACATCGGGGAAAGATAGCAACCTGAGCGTCTCACCGGTCGGGGCCGTGTCGATGATGATTACATCATACTCCTTGGTTTTGTCGTATTCCCAGATGTAGAAGAGGGCTGACATCAGCTCCATACCGGGCCAGACGGTCATTTCCTTGGCGGTGACGCCCTCAATGCCCTGCGAGGCGAGGAATTCTGCGACGTACTTGTCGATCTCCTGCCATCGATGCTCCATCTCGTAAAGCACGTCAACCTCAAGGGCCCAAAGGTTCTCCTTTATCTTCTTCGGCTGCCCAGAAAGCTGCTCCTCGAGGCTATCCGCCAGCGAGTGAGCTTGGTCGGTGGAGATGGCGATGGTCTTGAAACCCATTTCCGCTGAGCGCATAGCGGTGGCCGCGGCCACGGAAGTCTTCCCCACTCCACCTTTACCAGTATAGATGATGACCCTTATCGTTTCACCCGGTCATGCACCGAGGTGCCCCTACAAAAAACATACGGGAGAAATCCGCGTCGATTCGGTGGATTAGAAAGAATGGAAGGAAAGGATAAGGTGCCGGGGAGGGGGTTCGAACCCCTGACCTTCGGATTTCCCTGGAGAGGTCTGGTGCTTTTACCTTACCCTATGAGTCCGACGCTCCACCAGGCTGAGCCACCCCGGCCTTGAGACTTACTTCTCCGCTTCCTCGGATTGCTCTTCCGTTTCGTCCAGGACCTCTTCCTCCGCCTGGAGCTCCTCGCTCTCCTCGGTGGGTGCGACGGTGGGTGCCTCGGCGGGCTGCGGCTCCTCTGCCGGTGCTTGCTCGATTATGGAAGTGTTCTGCGATTCGATGGAGCCCATCTCGAGCACCTCTGTCTTGCGTATCTCCACGCGCTTGATGGGAACGATGACCTTGGCCACGTTGGACAACAGCTTGGCCAGATCGCCAGAGATGATGTGCTTGACCAAATCGGAAATGGTCATTTCTAAGACCACCTTCTGCAGCTCGTTGGTCATGAGCGTGCGAACGGCTGTCTCCTGCGAGGCTTGGATCCGCTTGTCGGTTATGCTCATGGGCTTTATCCTGACCTTGTAGCCATCCTTGGTGACGACGTCGATGACGTGGTCGGTCTTGGTCTTCTTGCGCCTCGTGAGCCTGCGGATATAATCACTGGTCAAGTCCTGCCCGATGAAGACGGTGTGCGCCTCCAGTCCCCGGACGTCGTTAACCCTGAACTTAAGCTTGACATGCATCTTGGAAAAGTCGCCAGTGAGGTCATGGACCGTCACCTCGGTGGTGCGGCCGATGAGGCTAGTGGCATCCGAGCTAGGCGTCTCGCCGAGAGCAGCCTGGTTGAACATCATCGGAGCCTGGATCTTGTACCACTCCTTCGCCTTCCATCGGTCCTTGACCTTGCGCGCCGCGGGCTTCGCGACCGCCTTCTTCTTCTCAGCCAATTGAATAGCCTCCGTGCTTCAGGCAGATTCCGAAACGGTTACGCCTATTAAAGCTTTACTTGATGCGATAGGGGTGGCATACGGTCTTCTCCCAATTGCCTGGCCGCATACTTTGCATTAACGTGAACCATCCAAATCTATTTGAGATATTTATGTTGTCAGTTGCCCATCCTTGACGTTGCATGGACCTATGTAGATGTTTTATGGCTAAATGAAAGAAAAGAGGAAAAAGGGTGGGGAATTGTACTGGATGTCAATTCCTATCTTGGCTTGTTATCTTTGAGGACTCGCTCAAGAGATTTCTTAGAGATTTGGTCCATCTCCGCGTCTTGACCTTGAAGCCGTTTTTCCATCTCTTCTGGTGAGTCCAGGGTTGATAGAAAAGCAACTACGAAGGAAGCGGTATTCTCGATTTGGAACACCGCCACCTTCTCTGAAAGTTTTAGCTCTTTGTTCTCCCGCCTTGCCTGTATGTTCATAAAAGGGAGCAGCTCTTCTGGAAGCTCCCTTACAGTGTACACACCGACCAAGCGTGCCTTGTACATCAGAGCGCCTCACAGATTGAACTTGGTCTCATGCGCCTCAAGCCCTAGCTTCTCTCTGGGCATGCCGAAGGCCATGCCATAGAGCTGGGAGAGATGGATCACCGGGATATTGTATCCAGGAAGGTCCTTCTGAGACCGGTCATACTGGAGGTGGCAGAACGGACACACGTCGACGATCATCTGCACGTTGACCGCTTTCAGGTTCTTGAGCTTCTCCTCGGTCATTCTCAAGGCCGTTGCCGCATCGCGGGAACGAACGCCTCCGCCCGCGCCGCAGCACATCATCTTGTCCCGGTAGTTGATGCTCTTGGCGCCCGTGACCTCCACCAGCTCATCGAGGATCTTGGGCCTCTCAGAGTCATCCAGCTGCTTGAATTTGGTGGGCTTGAGGAAATGGCATCCATAGTGCACGCCGACGGTGTAGCTGAGCGGGGTATTGACCTGGGCCTTGATCTTTTCGAGCCCGATTTCCTTATACAAAACCTCGGCGAAATGGCGAACTTTAATGGTGCCGGTGTACTTCATACCAATCTTGCCCAGCACATCGTTCACCTTCTTCAGCTCCTTGGGGTGGTGCTGCAGGATGTGGTTGGCCTCGAACAAGGAACCGTAACAGCCGTTGCAAATGGTCATGATGTCGGTCTTCTGGGCCTCAGCAAGGGCCAGGTTGCGTGCGGCCAGGGCCAGCCAGGTAGTCTGGTCGAAGGAGCGGATTACACCCGGGGCTGGACAGCAGCCAGCACCTTCCAGCTCCGTAAGCTCCACGCCCAAGGACTTGAATACCTCCCTTGTGGCCAGCTCAATGCCCGGATACCTGAGAGGCGCGACGCATCCCAGGAAGAAGGCGTATTTCTGTGACATCAGCTCTTCCCCCCCTTCATCAGCTTGTCGAATCCGCACTCCTCCATCACCTTTCGGAAGTCGTCCATGGACTTCTTGTTACCCACGGTGGTTGGCGGGTTCTCTGGCAAACCCATCCTCACACGGAGCTTCTTCATCTCCTCACCAAAGGGCACGGTCGCCCCGATCTTCAGCATGTTCTCGCCGATCTTCTTATGCTGCTCCGCCATGAAACCTTCCTTTACGGCCATGTTCCTTAGGACGAAGATTATGTCAGTAATCTGCACCTCGCGCGGACAGCGCTCCATGCAGGTGTAGCATGTGGTGCACAGCCACAGCTCCTCGGACGACATAATCTCATCCTTCAGGCCGAGCTGGGCCTTTCGGATCAGCTGTCTGGTCCTAAACGCAGTCAATCTGCCAGACGGGCAGGACGCAGTGCAGGTACCACATTGGTAACAAAGCATCAGCGTGTCGCTGCCGGGTCCCCCTTCCAAAACCTTCTTCGTGAACTCAGGATTAGGCTCAGCAATCTTAGCCATATAGATACCTTGGGCCGCTGACCGCAAAGGCTTTATTTAAATGTATACTTTTTTTCCTCGATGTATTACCATTAGTGGTAACACCTACCTATCCAAGCGCTCCCTTTTCAACTCCCATAGCAGTCGATGTATCTCAGGTCTCTCCTCGTAGAATAAAGCCAAGATCTTGTGAGAGAGCAGGTTGGGATCGATATCGCTTGCCAGTTTGAGACCTTTCCTTAACGCCAGCGATTCGTTAATGAAGAAGCTGCGCTTGGAATGGATAAGTTGTTGAATCGCCCGGGTCTCTCGCTCGATTACATATTTCTTGCCAATTGCCTCTAGATGTCGGAACCCAATCCGTTGCGCCCCATACCTGAACCTTATATGCCGCTCCCCTCTATCGACATATATCAATCGGTCCTCGGTCACCTCTTCGAACTGCACCCCTTCGGTCTCATAGGCGAATAAGGGATCGTCCAGAATAATGACGTCCATCAATCCCGACTTGAACTCCTTAAGGTTGCGCTCGTCGTCAGAGATCACCAGGTCATAGCGTGCCTCTTTATCCAGATTGGACAATGCGGTGAGGAGCAAGTCCTCGGTCAGGATGGTACCGCCAACGACCACCGTCTCACCGACTTTCATCCTCTCCAGCAGTGCATTGTACTCCCTAGCAAGTTTGACTCCATCCTCGTTAAGGGAGGTTCCTGACGGCGAAGCGCTTAATAGATGTTGTTTGACCTTAGATTCTATCTGAGTAAGGGCGCGATGTACAACTGGCGTTGCGATTCCCAACTTCTCAGCGGCTTTCCTTTGACTGCCTTGACGGTAGACTTCGAGCAGGATCTCGAGCTGGTGAGGTGTCAGGCCCACGCCATCCACTTTCAATGACGCAACTGGCTCTATCTTCATATTATGACGACCAATGGCGACCTCATGGCTTCTTTCTTCCCTTCTTGGACAGGAAGTGATTTTGAAGCTTTTCCCAATAATGCTCCTTCCAGCCCTGGGCATAGTCGTCGGCCTGTTCCTCTGGGACCAATGAATGGATCATGGTCAGTTCCGTCCCTCCCTTGGATTTGGATAAACGGATCTCGAGCCTGGAGGGTGGATAGCCCTCAGGCCATTCGCTGGTCGTCCATTCCTGCACTATCCTCTTACTCTTCTCCAGTTCAACGTTCTTGGAGGTTATGTAGCCGCTATATGCTCTGAAGGCCCCTCCTACTTTTTCGCTCCCTTCTGCATCGTCCCCAGTGAACTCTGCGTGCTCCTTTGGGTCCATGAGCGCGCGATAGACCTGGATTGGACTCGCTGGGATGATGACCGTCTGCTCGATGGTCTTGGTACGCAGTCTGCTCATGACGGCTAAACCAGAGGGCTCATCATTTCTAGCTTTGTAGGATTGGTTCGCATCGTATGAGAGCGTTCCCCGTTGGAAACCTAAAAAAGCTTTTATCCGAAGCCCCTCTCCATGAATCGGATGAAAAAGAAGTGCAAGTTAGTTCTTGGCATCGGCTCTCCGTTCATAAGCGATGATCAGGTGGGGTTGCGAGTGGCGGAGGCCATCATGAAAATGGATTTACCTGATACCGACGTGGACGAGGCCAGCGTAAGCGGACTTGACCTGATTGAGATGATCCTCGACTATAAGCGGGTTGTTATCGTCGACGCCATAACCTCCCGCGAATACGAG
>Ga0208980_10002891_pt1 | contig 10424 bp, 7 predicted proteins | sample WetSurMetagenome_3_FD_187993 | JGI IMG/M metagenome (GOLD analysis project Ga0208980, IMG submission 187993) | Wetland microbial communities from Twitchell Island in the Sacramento Delta, sample from surface sediment Aug2011 Site A1 Bulk (version 2) | ecosystem: Environmental > Aquatic > Marine...
TGGGCTTGCTCAGCAAGTTCGCACTGGTCAAACGCCAGGTGGATGACAGTTGCACTGCTTGCGGTGTCTGCGCACGAGGCTGCCCGACCGGCACGATCAATCCCGGGGATGGGTACCACTCCGATCCGGCAGAGTGCACGGTTTGCATGAACTGCCTGGATGACTGCCCGATCAAGGCCACCCGTTTCACCCTAAAATCCCCGGCGCCCATTCATCAGCCATACGACCTCGGGCGGCGCGACCTGCTGCGGACAGCTGGGCTCAGCGCTGCGGCACTCTTCCTGTTGAAACTCAATGTCACGGCTCCAAATGAATTGAAACACCCTCATGATTTGTTACCCCCGGGAGCCGAGGATGAAAGCCTGTTCTCCAAATGTATCCGCTGCTCGGAGTGCCTGAGGGTTTGCCCGACCGGCGGTTTGCAGCCTGCCATCGCCGAGGCCGGGATTGCCGGCCTGTGGGCGCCGGTGCTGGTACCCCGCATCGGCCAGTGTGAGTATGGCTGCAATGCCTGCGGCCAGATCTGCCCGACCGGCGCGATACCGAAGCTGAACCTGGCGCAAAAACAAAAAGCCATCATCGGGTGTGCATCTATCGACACCTCCCGCTGTATCGCCTGGGGCGAACGCCAGGCCTGCATCGTCTGCGAGGAAGTCTGTCCCCTGCCCGAGAAGGCCATCATCCTGGAAGCAGGGGTGGATATCCACGGGAACCCACTGCAGCTGCCGCGGGTCGTACGAAACCTGTGTATCGGCTGCGGCACGTGTGAAAAGAGATGCCCGGTGGCCGGTCCCGCGGCTATTCGCGTGTTCACCTCACGGGATAGCATCTAACAAGGTTTCCCTTGTTGACCGAAAACAGCATAGCCAAATCCATGAATATTCTCAGGTTACCAGCAGGGGCATTGATAGGCCAGCAGAAAATAAGCTGTGACCAGCTGTAGAGTTGCCAGACTCAGAATGGCAGGGACGCGTAAATGGGATCCCCGGCTGATAAAATATCCAGCGGCGAGAGCGAAGACTGCCTCCAGAAACAACCAGGTCCGGCCGACTTCAGCATTCAGCTGACAGAAAAGGTTCAGAAAGATATAAACGATCAGGAATACGATTAAAAATGCGTCCATACGCGCCAGACGATGCCGGATGGCGGCAACAATCGAGGATACCACCTGGACACCGGCGATAAGGATCAAGGGGAAACTGGACCAGGTTGCCAGCTCTACATTAATACCAAATATTACCTCCGATAAATAGGAAAGTGATAATTCGAATTGACTCACATAACGGAGCCATTCCAGAGTAATCATGTAGCGGGTGACAATATTGTAGTTGAGCAGTAGTCCAAAGATAACGGCGGACAACAGGAATGCGACTCCGATCCCAGCCAACGGACGCACCAGTCGGGTCCATAACGCCTTCCGATTATGCTCGAAATCATCCACCAGGAACCAGAGGGGTGCCCAGAGCAGGAGTGGAACAAGGGAAAATGAAAAGAACAGGGCAACATACAGGTAAAGTCCGAGCAACAGGCTGGAGAAGATTGTGCGAAGTTGCGAAGTCAACAAGATTAGATAGATACCGATCAGGAATAAGGCAGGATATAAGACCTTATCCAACCCGATCGGCATGAGAAGCAGGTTCGGGGCAGTCAAATACAGGATGCAGGGAATTAAAGCATCCCTCTCATTCAGGAAGTGTCGTGCAATTTTATAAAGAGGCAGCAGCGCCAACATCGCCAATAAGGGAAAAACCACCGACATGAGCTGGGTTAATTTCTCCAGGCGGGCCTCGTGATTGTCTGCCGGATGTAACAGGGCTTCAGATAATTTCTGAAATACAGAATAGACAAACAGTGTACCGGGCGGTTTTTGCTGGGTGAGCATGGTGTCGGGTGTTATTTCCTCATATTGAGAAACCACCAACCAGGGTGTAACCCAGCGATGTGAGACGAAACTGCTGTATTCCACCTGGCTATTCATATAAAGATGAGTACGCTGGATGGTTTCAAAGCCATTATTCCCGCCGACAAAACCAAAACCGATCATCAAGAAATATCCAAACACCATGAGGATGATCAATCCGAGCTTCGGGGAACGCAGGTATTTATAAACCAGGTAAAAAACCAGAAGAGAAAGCAGCAACAGAACAACGAATCGCCAGCCGAGAATTCCGCCTTTATCAATATGCAGCCAAAACCAATATTTGAGGTTGTACAACCAGGGCAGTCCCAGATACAGCGTGAGCCAATATATAAAAGTGATCACACCAGCCAATGAAAAAACGATCACCATAGAAGCAAGATACCGGTTATCGAGAGCTGGCGTACTTTTTCTGATCTTCAGGATCAGGTAGAGATCGAGTTCCATTAGAACAAGTGTCATCCAGGCAATCAACGGTTCCAAACGGAAGAACAGAACCCCGAAGAAACCGGCCTTCAGACCCTCAGAGCCAATATTGAAAGCGATCAATAATACACAACCGGAGACTGCCAGCAGTGTGGAGATGAACAAGGATTGCCAGAAATGTGTTGGATCGGAAAGGAAAGCGTGGATGCTGGCATGGGCTGATCGGGACCAGGTTTTGTCAATGAGGAAGCGGGCAGTAAAAACACAAAGGAGCACCCATATCGCGCTGAATGCCAATATCACCAGCCAGCGTGAGAGTGAGAGACCGAAAAGCCAGGATGTGCGTTGCATGGAGGGGATCTGGAAGAAGAAAGGCAGGGCGATGAGACCTTCCAGCGAAATGAGGATCACCAGTAGCTTAAACGCTCTCGTATTGGAATGAACAGAACGAGCCTGGGTTGTTTTGGACATTAATGCTCAATCAATCGAAAAGTGAATTGTGTGGAGGCACATTGTAGCATAATTATATATTTATAAGATTATGTCTGAGTTTACATGGTAAGAGCGTCACACCACTGGATACTGTGTCAATCCAACTTTTGAACGAAAGCGCACCAATCAAAACGGGCCACCTGTCGGGTGACCCGTTTTAATTCGATTCGTATTATCCACTCACGGTACAACTGCACCACTGGTAACCGTGCTGACATCGATGAACGGGATGGCTCCACTCGTCACAGTTGGCAGAATGCCATTCCACTTGGTCAGCGCCAGGTAGCGCAGATACTCCGGTGTGAGCGCGCCGGAGTTATTTAACATGGCCTGGGCATCCGCCTGGCCCTTGGCTTGAGCCAGGGCGGTCTGGGCATCCACTTGAGCCTGTGCCAGGCGCTGTTTGGCCGTTTCAACCTGCTGCTGGGCGACCTGCTTGGCTTCAATGGCGGCATTGAATTCCGGCGAGAAGTCGAAGTTAACGATATTGAAATTCTCAACGATGACGTGATACGGCAGGAGCTGCGTGGCGAGTTCCTCCTCGGCCTGGATGCGCACGGCTTCCCGGTTGGTGATCAGTTGTTCAGCTGTGTACTTGGCGGTGGTGGCCTTGAAGATGTTCTGGATGGCCGGGGCGATAACGATATCTGTGTAGCGCCGCCCGATATTTTGGTAGACTTCCACGGCATATTGTCCGTCCAGGTGGTAGTTGACCGCGATGGTCGAGGTCACGACCTGCAGGTCTTTGCTGGCAGCCGAGGTATCCACTTCATCCTTCTGCGTGCGCACGTCCATTTCGACGACCCATTCGACCAGCGGGATCTTGACGCCCAGGCCCGGATAAGCCACCCGGTTGACAGCGCCGAAACGCGTCACCACACCCACCGATCCGGCCGGCACGATAAATAACGTTAACATCAACAGGATCACACCCATGAATACCAACGCCCCAATACCAAAGAATGTCCTTTTCATTTTTCGCTCCGTTGATTCTATTTTATTATCCACTCGATTATACATACGTGTCCTCGCTTAATTTGGTTTCTCCAACAGTCGATCAATCGATTCTCAGCCCTGATCCGGTTGGGCTGCAACCGGATTTTGAAGAGTCCCCAGGCCGTCGATGCTGCTTTCCAGGATGTCCCCGGGCATCAGGGGACCGATACCGGCGGGTGTCCCACTCAGGATCACATCGCCGGGCAACAGGGTCATCACGGAACTGAGGTAAGCCACCAATTGTCTGACCGGGTGGATCATCTCATGGGTTGAGCTCATCTGCCGCAGCTCGCCATTCACCCGGCAGGATAACATGGCTTCCGAGGGGTCAAAATCTGTGTCGATCCACGGTCCGATCGGGCAGAAGGTATCGAAACCTTTGGCACGTGCCCACTGTCCATCGACCTGCTGCAAGTCACGTGCGGTAACGTCGTTCGCCACAGTATAACCCAGGATATGGCTGCCAGCCTGCTCAGCATTGATCCAGCGGCCGGCCTTGCCGATCACGATCGCCAATTCCACTTCATGCTCGACCCGCTGGGATTGCGGCGGGAGGAAGATCGTCTCGCCGGTGGCAATGATGCTGGTGGGTGCTTTGAGGAAGAACAAGGGAATGGCAGGCACCTCCACGCCCCGTTCGCGGGCATGTTCAGCGTAGTTTCGTCCGATACCAATCAATTTCCCGGGGTTGACCGGTGCCAGCAGCTTCACATCCTCCAGCTTAAGGGTGGGCTTGCACCTGCGAAAGGCGCCGAAAGGATCGCCTTCCAGGCTGCCAATTTTATCATCACAGATCCAGCCCCATTGGGGTGGATTTTTTTGATCGCTGAATCTTGTAATACGCATGTTTAACTCCGGCTTTATTTTACCCAACTCCGCAGGAATAATGTACCGGATTTCTGGGAATATTGGTATTGGGGAAATCATTGACACATCCGGGCAACGGGTTGAAAATAGCGTGTTCTTTGTAATCATAGGGGAATAACGAAAGGAGGTGAATCATGATCACATTTTACAAACGGACCGACAACGGCATCGCCACCCTACCAAAACAAGTCGCCGGTTGTTGGATACGCTGTGTCGATCCGACCAGCGAAGAGATGGAACAACTCACCAAGCTGGGCATCCCTTTGGACTTCATCACTTACTCGCTTGACCAGGATGAACGCCCGCGTATCGAACGTGAGGACGACGGCACGCGGCTGATCATCCTGCGCATCCCGATCCAGTTCGAGGTCAATGCAGATCTCCCCTTCGACACCATCCCGATGGGAATCATTACCACCGATAACTACATCGTTACCGTTTGTAAATATGACACCGACCTGCTGGACGACTTCATCAACGGCAAATCGCGTAATTTTTCAACCGGCAAACGCAATCGCATGCTGCTGTTGATCCTGCTCCGGACCGCCTCCCGGTATCTGGATTACCTGAGGCAGATCGACAAGAACGTGGACCTGTTGGAAGACAAGCTGACGCTGTCGATGCGCAACAAGGAACTTTTGGAATTATTGACTTATCAGAAGAGCCTGGTGTATTTCACCACCGCGCTGAAAGCCAACCAGTTGATCCTGGAACACCTCAACAAGACCCACACCTTCCGGGCCTTCGAGGAGGATGAGGATTTGCTGGAGGATGTCATGACCGAGAACCAGCAAGCCATCGAAATGACGGCCATCAGCAACGGCATTCTCAGTTCCATGATGGATGCCTTCGCGTCGATCATTTCCAACAACCTGAACGTGGTCATGAAATTCCTGGCCTCCATCACCATCGTGCTCAGCATCCCGACCATCGTAACCAGTTTCTTCGGTATGAATGTCAACCTGCCATTTGCTTCTCATCCGTTTGCCTATTTATTCATCATCGGCATTTTCGTGGCGATCTGCCTGTTCGTGATCTATATCTTTATTCGCAGGGATTGGTTCTAGAATGAACACCCCGGTCCGAAACGACCGGGGTGTTATTTTTCTTTTTTGAATTGGAGCATCAGGTTACCGCGCCAGGCGGTCATGGATGTTTCCCCACTTTCACCTGCGAAGAGCGCTTGAAGTTCCGTGTCTTTCAGGAAATGGCTTCCCATTAGCAAGACCAATTCCATGAGCCTGATCAACTTGACGGCGAAGACGCTGATATCCGGTTCGACCACCACCCCCACCCCGCCCGGCTCGAGCAGCCGGCAAAGCTCCCGGATCGTTTCACGTTGTTGTCTGATGTGGTGGAGCGCATCCACGATCAAGACGCGACTCACGCTGCCGGATCGGAAAGGCAGCGCGGCGGCATCTGCCATGAGAGGCATAAGCCCGGGTTTTCCCAGAGCCCTTTTAAGCATGCCCGCAGAAACATCCACCACAACCACCGGTAGGCCGTCCTCCGCGATGGCGCACGCGACCCGCCCCGTGCCACCACCGATGTCGACCACCAGGCCCCTGTCTGGTAACTCAAGTAAGTCCAGCATCGGGTGGGAGCGGTCAAAATTGCCAAAGTGCTCATAGATTGGAGAGATGATATCGAAGTGGTTGAATGGCATGGTAGGTATTGTAATCTAAGTGACACTGCGAGCGCTATCCTATGGATAGCGCGTGGCAGTTTATTAAACCGGATTTCTTTACGCAATGTATTTACTTTAATAAGCGGCCTTGATAGATATTGACATATTTCGATTCATATCTTATACTCCAATCGACCGACCGGTCGGTCGGCAACCGAGACATTCATGGCATCAGACACCTATGAAAAAATCCTTTCCGCTGCCCGGCGCTTGTTTGTAAAACAGGGCTATACGGCTACCTCCATCCGCCAGGTGGCCGAGTCGGCCGGGATTGGCAAAGCCACCATTTATCACCATTTCCCCGATAAGCAGGCGATTGTGATAGCGTTGGTCCAACGCAACATCACAAGCATGGAGGACGCCTTACATCTCGTCAGCGCCGAAAAAGACCCGCGCCGCCGCATCCAGGTGGCAACCGAAGCCAGCATTGGTTTCCTATTCGAATCTGCCGACATCCTGCAGGTCGCCAGGCGCGAAATTCCCGGCGGTCGCGACCAGATGCAGGGCGGTTATGCCAAATTCTTTAAAGAATACATGGCCCTGCTGAGCGATGCCATCCACCTCGGCACGCAACAGGGCATCTTCCGGCCGATTGATCCGGTCAATGCCGCCCGGGTGTTAATGACCATGATCCAGGGTACCTTTGCAATGGCCTACCTGATGAACGAACGCGCCCAAACACCCCAGCAGTCTGCCGCTGCGCTGTTGGATATCTATTTCCAGGGTCTGGATACCCGTTAAGTCTTTTTTTAACCTTATTTTCGACCGAGCGGTCGGTCCATATCATCTTATCAAGGAGTTGCATGTCAGTACAGGCCATCTCCCCCAACCAGGTTAATACCCGTTCCAAATTAAGCCTGGCGCTGCACTCACCCACTTTCGTTGTGCTGTGGTTGAGTGAATCCTTATCGCTGATCGGCGATCGCTTGATCATGGTGGCCCTGGTGACAATGGTCTATGATCGCACCGGTTCCGCAGGCGCGGTAGGGTTGTTGATGCTGCTCAAAGCTCTCCCGGCCCTGGTGCTGGGCAGCCTGGCAGGGACCGTCGTCGACCGCTGGAACCGCAAGTGGATCATGGTGATTGCCAATCTGCTCCAGGGGTTGCTGGTCTTTTGCCTGCCGCTTTCTCCGGGCATTGAGCTGGTCTTTATCATCTACCTGGCGATGTCGATCGTGAGCCAGTTCTTCGTCCCGGCCCGTTCTGCCACCATCCCGGATCTGGTGCCTCCTGAAGCCCTGCTGACAGCCAACTCGTTGTTTGCCATATCGATAGTCGCCGCCATGGCGATCGGACCGGCCATTGGTACCTGGATCACCGAAAAGTTCAGCCTGGACGCCGCTTTCTACACCGACGCCGCCACCTTCCTGATCCCTGCCATCGCCGTCGCTTTCCTTAACATCCCTCACCTGCACCGCGCGACCAATAAAGCCAGCCTGGTCAGTGACCTGCGGGCAGGGTTAGTCTTTGCCCGTTCCCAACCGGATGTGCTAGCCGCGCTGACCACCATCAGCGCTGCCTTCCTGGTGATCGGTACCTTATCTGTCGCCGGGGTGGTCATTACCCATGAAATCCTGGATGTCGAATCCAGCAAGTTTGGCGTCATGATGTCAACCCTCGGGCTTGGGATGTTCTTCGGCGCAATTGTCTCAGGTTGGTTGGGGCGGCGCTTCACCTATGTCAAGCTGGGTGTGGCCGGTCTCATCTTAATGGCGCTGGGGTTGACAGCCTTACCCTGGTCATCCAACCTGACCATGGCCTGCCTGTTTGCAGCCACGATCGGCCTGGGAATGATCATCGTCCAGGTAAACGGCCAGACGCTCCTGCAAACCATCGCGCCGGAGATGCGTGGGCGATTGACGGGCATCTCACTAACCCTGACAGGCAGTATCACCTTCCTGGCCTCTGCCCTGGTCGGATTGCTGGTCGAACGCCTGAATGTCACCCTCGTGATGGGAAGTATAGGTCTCATCACCCTGGCTGTGGCTGTCACCGTAGGTATCTATTATCACAACCCATCAAAGTGAATGGAGCCCAGAACATGCAATACACGAAACTTCTCACAGAATTGAACCGGGCTGATCTGCCGATCGCCGGGGGCAAAGGTGCCAACCTGGGTGCGTTGATCCAGGCCGGATTGCGCGTCCCACCCGGATTCTGTATCCTCACCCCTGCCTACCGCGTTTTTGTGCAACTAAACAATTTGGAAGTGGTAATTCGCCAGGTTCTAGCTTCAACCCGGATGGATGATCCCGCCTCGCTGGAGGCAGCCTCCGATGCCATCCGCGCCTGCTTTAAAAAGGGAGAGATTCCCCCGCCCCTGGCAGACGAAATCCGTCAGGCTTATGGGAATTTACACACACCTGCGAGCCCGGTCGCCATCCGCTCTTCTGCCACTGCCGAGGATTTGCCTGACCTGTCTTTTGCCGGTCAGCAGGATACCTATCTGAATATCCTTGGCGAAGGAGCCGTTTTGGATGCCGTCATCCGCTGTTGGGCGAGCCTTTGGACAGCCCGGGCAATTGGCTACCGGTCGCGCAACCAGATATCACAGCATGAGGTCGCCCTGGCTGTGGTTGTTCAACAAATGGTGCCGAGCGAAGCTTCCGGGGTCCTGTTCACTGCCAATCCGTTGACAGGCAAGCGCAACGAAATGGTCATCGACGCCACCCTGGGATTGGGTGAAGCGCTCGTCTCCGGGCAGGTGGAACCTGACCATTACGTGGTGGCTGCTTCCGGGGAGAAATTCCTGGGCAAGACCCTCGGCGCCAAGGCGCTCAGCATCCAGGGCCAGGATGGGGGCGGCACGGTCACCCTTCACCAGACCGCCGGTGATCGCCAGGCATTGCCCGATGATCAGATCATGGCCTTGTGTCGTCTCGGCGAGCAGGCGCAGGCCTATTTTGGCAGCCCGCAGGATATGGAATGGGCCTGGGCCAATGGAAACCTGTATGTCGTGCAGTCGCGCCCGGTGACCTCCCTGTATCCATTGCCGGCTGGCATGACCGGTGAACCATTCGAAGTGCTGCTCTCCTTCGGTGTCTGGCAGGGAATGCTCGATCCTTACACAACCCTCGGGCAGGATATGTTCAGCTACCTGGTCGCCGGGATGGGCGGGCTTTTCGGGCTGAAGATCAGTGCCAGGGACCAACACGCCTTTCTCAGTGCCGGGGAACGCCTGTTTGTGAACATTACCGGGCTGCTGCAAAACCCGCTCGGACGTAATGTAGCCAATGTCTTTATCGGATCGATCGATCCGGTCAGCGGCGTCATCCTGGCTGAATTACTCAAAGATCCCCGGCTAGTCATCCAGAAGGACTCCAGTCTGAGGGCACGGCTGCGCCTGGTGCGCGGAATTGCTCCGCTGGCTGGAAATGTGCTTTTCAACCTGCTCTGGCCGGCACGCGGACGTGCCCGATTGGAAAAGCAGATCGACACGGCACTGGACGAGGTGCGCTCAAGCTGCGAGGCAGCATCGACCCTGTCAGAGTTGATCACAGCCATCGAAGACATGCCAGATAAACTCCCAGGTCAGATGCTGCCGCGCCTGGTAGGCGGTATCGCCGCCGGGCAGATGCCCTATCAAATCCTTTTACGCCAGGCAGCGACCATTCCCGGCAGTTCGGAACTGACCATGGATCTGACCCGCGGCCTGCCGCACAACGTCACCACCCAAATGGATTTGATGCTCTGGCGGGCGTCCCAGGCCATCCGGGTAGATCCTGTGGCTGCAGCATACTTTTCCGCGACGGAGACCGAAACATTGGTGACTGAATTTCGTCAGGAACGGTTGCCCGCAGCCGCGCAAAGCGCCATCCAGCACTTTTTCGCTGTTTATGGGTGCCGTGGTGTCGGCGAAATAGACCTGGGCCGCCCACGCTGGCGTGAAGATCCAACTTCCATTTTCCAGGTATTGAAAAGCTACCTGCAAATCGACCCGGCCGACTCGCCCGAAGCGCTTTTCCAACGCGGTGTCGAAAAAGCCAACCAAGCGCAAGCGCGGCTCGAGCTAGCCTTTCGCCAATCCCCGAAAAGAAT
>Ga0208980_10002892_pt1 | contig 10424 bp, 8 predicted proteins | sample WetSurMetagenome_3_FD_187993 | JGI IMG/M metagenome (GOLD analysis project Ga0208980, IMG submission 187993) | Wetland microbial communities from Twitchell Island in the Sacramento Delta, sample from surface sediment Aug2011 Site A1 Bulk (version 2) | ecosystem: Environmental > Aquatic > Marine...
AAAATGTTTGACATTGACGTTTCAAAAAACTATTTTTTCAACCATAAATCAAATAATTGGGAGCATTTCTATGTCAGCATTGTCACTTGATGCACTTGGGATGGTGGAAACTAAAGGATTAGTAGGTTCCATCGAAGCTGCAGACGCAATGGTCAAAGCAGCAAAAGTAGAATTAATTGGTAAGGAAACTATTGGCGGTGGTTATGTAACCGTTATGGTTCGGGGTGATGTGGGAGCAGTAAAAGCTGCTACAGATGCAGGTGCGGCTGCAGCACAGAGGGTTGGTGAACTTGTTTCAGTTCATGTAATTCCTCGTCCGCATTCAGATGTTGAAATGATTCTTCCCAAAAGATCTAAATAGAGATTATTATGTCTGATCAAGCACTGGGTATGGTTGAGACCCGTGGCTTGGTAGCTTCAATTGAAGCCGCTGATGCCATGGTTAAAGCTGCCAATGTTCAGCTTCTAGGCAAGCAGAAAGTGCAGGGCGGACTTGTAACAATACTTATTGCAGGGGAAACAGCTGCCGTCAAATCTGCTCTTGATGCCGGCGCTGCAGCAGCACAGAGAGTCGGTGAATTGTTTTCTTCTCATATAATTCCAAGACCTGATGATCAGATTGATGAAATAATTGGAGAGGTTAAGACTGTTGAAAGAAAAACACGCAAACAAGAAGTTGAGATAATACCAGAGAAAAAACCCGAGCGTGTTGCCAGACAAAAAGAAATTAAAGAAATAGAAAGTTTTGAAGAAGTCAAACCTGTTCAAAAAGCAAGTTCTTCTTCAACTATTGAGAGACTAAAAAAAGAAGCACTAGGTAAAACTTCTCCTGTAGAAAAAACTCAGGTAAGCCGGTCTCCGGGTAAATTTAATTTTACAATGGCTGAACTTGAAGTGATGAATGTGCATCAGCTTAGAAGATTTGCCAGAGATATAGAAAGTTTTCCAATCAAAGGCAGAGAAATATCCCGGGCAAATAGAGGCGAACTTCTGGATTTCTTTAAAGCTCTTCTGAAGTAACACTGCAGACTTTTAATCGCTTCTTAAAAAATCATCTGGATATTATTATTTGTAGTGAGAAAAAAACTAAACATCTTTATAGCTTCAGTGATCTTCGCTGCTATCCTGTGGGGTTCCATTTCACTTTCAGATATTTATTATGCAAACGTTGATGTTAAGCTCACACTCACTAATTTTCCAAAAGGTTACACAACCGGTTCACAACTTCCCGATAAGATTAAGCTGAGGGTCAAAGGACAGGGTTGGAGGCTTGTATCAATAAATGTAGGACCTGAAACTGAATTCAGAGTATCTGTAGATGGCGATAGTGGAAGACACAGCATTAATCTTTATGATTACCTGGAAAGTAACCGCTGGCTTCTCTCCGACGTTGAAATAATCAATATCTATCCTGATTCATTAAGATTTTATATAGAGAGAATTATCTCAAAAAAACTCCCTATAATTTCTGGCTTGAACTTAGAATTTAAACCCGGTTATGGTTTAGCGTCCGATATTATTTTTAAACCTGATTCAGTCGTAGTAAAAGGTCCGATAAGCCTTTTAAAAACAATGAAGGAAATTAAGACTGCCGATAAATCATTGAGCCTTCTTGACTCAAGAAAAGAGACAGAAGTAAACCTGATCTGGATGAACGGTTTCGAATACAGTACAAATTTAGTCGAAGTAATTCTTGATATTCAAAGAATTGTTGATAAGCAATTTGAAAACATCACTGTTGAGGTTATAGATATTCCTCCCAGAAAGGAAGTGGTTCTGCTTCCAAATAAAATTGGATTTAATGTTAGAGGCGGGATTGAAATTTTAGGCAAATCAAAGCCGGATCAATTCCAAGCTTATGTCAGTTATTTTGACCTTGTCAAGGATACAACTGGAAGCGTCCCACCAATTCTAGAAATGCCCAAGAATGTAACGCTTCAATTTTTAAAACCTGACAGATTGCGTTATGTAATCAGGTCATTCTAAGTTATCCTATATTTTCTGCAAGTTTTAATAGAGACAAAAGTTTATCTATATTAACAAGTTAAATTCAAATCAAAACAAGCAAAAATTATATGTTTATATCATTTGAAGGTATAGATTTTTCTGGGAAATCAACACAAATTGAGCTTCTGAAGGACTATTTAGTAGAACACAATAAAAAAGTGGAGATACTCAGAGAACCAGGTGGAACAGAAATCTCAGAGAAGGTTAGGCGCATACTATTAGATAATAAAAATGAAAAAATGTTTGCCGAAGCCGAACTGCTTCTTTTTTCTGCCAGCAGGGCACAACTCTTACGGGAAAAAATTCGTCCTTACCTCCAAAAAGGTATTTACGTAATTTCGGATCGGTTTCATGATAGTTCTACGGCCTACCAGGGATATGGAAGAGGTATTCCAATTGAAGTGGTTAAAAAAGTTCACGACCTTGCAATCGGGGACACGATACCGGATTTGACTTTCTTCATCGATATTCCTGTCGGGATTGCAAATGAACGGAAGAAAAAGAAATCTAAAATTAAGTTGGATAGAATTGAACTTGCTGATATTGAATTTTACAATCGTGTCAGAAGCGGTTATCTGGAAATTGCAAGGCAGGAAGAGCGCTTTAAAGTTATAGATGGAACTCAGACAATTGAAACCATACAAAATCAAATTATATCAGAATTAGAATTAATAGACCGGAGGTAAAATAGCTTGAAGAAGAAATTTATGTGGATTCCTGGACTTGTATTGATCGCGATTATAGTTACAGGATTTAATCTCGGAAGGGGAGACATCTATTTTGAAATAGCCAAGAATTTAGATTTGCTAGGCAGAGTTTATAAAGAAATAGCGTTTAATTATGTAGATGAAGTAGATCCTGAAAAATTTTTACGAGCCGGAATCCAGGGAATGCTATCCTCGCTAGATCCTTACACAATTTTTATTGATGAGAAAAAAATAGAAGATATTGATCTTATTACAAATGGCAAATATGGTGGTGTTGGAATATCAATTGGACTGCGGGGCGAGGATGTTACCGTCGTCGAAGTAATGGATGGATATGCTGCTCAAAGACAGGGAATTCAAATCGGTGATATAATTATAGAAGCCGCAGGTTCAGCTATATCTGTTAATAATATTGATGAAGTCTCATCTCTTGTTAAAGGTGAGCCTGGAACCACAGTTGAACTTAAAGTCGTAAGAAATGAATTACGGGACACATTAACTTTTAATCTGATCAGGGAAGAAGTTATTGTAAAAAATGTAACCTACTCTGGTTTCTTTCCAAAAAATAGTGGAAATGTTTATATAAAACTTTCAAATTTCAGCAGGTCCGCAAGCGATGAAATCAAGAAAACGATTAAGGAACTTAAAGAACAAAAGCCAGTGAAATCAGTTGTGCTGGACCTTCGTGGCAATCCAGGTGGTTTACTGGATATTGCTATAGACATCTGCGATAAATTTCTTGCACGTGATTTACTTGTCGTATCCACACAGGGCAGAGAGGCTGGAAGTCAACAGAAATACTATTCAGTTGAAGAACCCATTGTTGGCAGTGATGTTGACATAATTGTTCTTATAAATGGTGGGAGTGCATCAGCATCTGAAATTGTAGCTGGAGCTCTCCAGGATCATGATCGGGCTGTGATATTAGGTACAAAATCATTTGGCAAAGGCCTGGTCCAAACCATAACTCCTCTAAGCTACAATACTTCTTTAAAGATTACCACTGCTAAATATTATACCCCCAGTGGCAGATGTATTCAAAAGATAGATTATTCAGAGGGTAGTGATGTAATTATAAACCCAACCCATGAATTGGAACAGAAGTTTTTTACCGATAATAAAAGAGAAGTATATGCCAAAGGAGGAATTACTCCTGATACCACGGTTGAATTTAATATCAATGGTGAACTAACAAAAGAACTTTTGGCTAAGGGACTGTTTTTCAAATTTGCTAATAATTATTTTTTCATTAATCCCGATGTAAAATATTCTGGTATAGATAATCAAAAACTTTTTAATGAGTTCAAAGAATATCTTGCCCAAGAAGATTTTAAATACACATCGCAAACTGAAATTGAAATTGACAACTTGATTAAAGGAGCTTCAGATAAAGTGGAGATAAAAGCTGAACTGCTAAAAATTAAAGGAGAGTTGAAGGGATTATTTGAAAAAGAAATGTTAATCTATCAAAGTGAGATCCTTCGTGAAATAAGATCAGAGCTTGCTGCCCGTTATCTCGGTTTGGAAGGTAGAATCGAAGAGCAATTAAACTCCGATCTACAGCTTCAAGCAGCTATAAGTATTTTTAATAATCAAAAGACATACAATCAATTATTACAAATCAAGAATTAAATTTTTGAATAAAACTTAAAGACATTGGTTAAGTCTTTGTGCTTAATAAGTTAGCTTTTTTCTAATAAAAACTTATTGGGAATAATTTTATGATGGAAATAATTATACTGTTACTAATCGGGCTAGTTGCTGGAGTAGCCAGCGGTGTCCTCGGCATAGGTGGTGGGATATTTGTAATTCCGGCTTTAGTTTTATTTTTAAATTACTCCCAAAAAGCGGCACAAGGTACTTCATTAGGATTACTGTTACCACCAATAGGATTGCTTGCTGTACTTAACTATTACAAAGCTGGTTATGTAAATTTAAAAGCTGCTGGCATAATGATTATTACATTTTTAATTGGCAGTTACATTTCATCTAAATTTGCTGTAGATCTTCCTGATAATGTTATCAAAAAAGTCTTCGCTGTGTTTCTTTTATTTTATGCTATAAAACTTTTTTTTGGTAAATGAATCCTACAATTCAAAATACTACTAGTTAATTCTCATTATGGCTTTTCTCGAAAGACACCGTACTATAAGACGTAATCCATTTTATTTAAGATGTCCATCCTGTAAAAGTGAAGGCATGATAAGGAATTCTCGCGCAAGGAATACTAAGGAAAGGATATTAAAAGCAATTACTTGGTTCGAATTATACAGATGTAAGAAGTGCGGTTGGAGGGGCTGGAAAGCAAATATCATTCTGGAGCAACGGTTAATTAAGAAAATTATTTTTTATAGTTTACTAATGATTATAGCTGCTTTTGTTGTCTACAATTTATTAAAACTTGTAGTGTAATATTTGTATTAAATAATATCAGCTAATGTCAACTAAAAAGAACCATATTAAATTTGCTTTAAATAAATAAAATTAAGATTTTAACACACCAAAATTTGAAGTATTGTTAAGCAATTGATTGCTGACAAATTAAGCCTCCGCGCTTCATTTTTTCTAAACTAATTTCGGAATAAATTTATTAAAAATCTTGTTTTCAGGATTCTTTTAGCAGTGTTAATTCAACATCCCGGAAATCGAATCTATAGGAATATTAAAGGGTAAGGAATGAAAAAATCTTACCTTGACTATATTCTCAGAAACCGGTTACCCGTAACAATTTTTGTGGTAATAGCTTCTTTTGCTTTAACTTATTTTGCTTCAAGAGCAGAAAGGGATGGGGTTGGTTACACACCTGATCAGCCAATAAATTATTCTCATAAACTTCATGCTGGTAAAATGAAAATTGATTGCCAATATTGCCATGTTGGTGTTGAAAAATCTCGACATGCTATGGTTCCACCAACGGCAACATGTATGAATTGTCATACTATAGCAAGAAAAGACAGACCTGAAATCATAAAGTTGACCGAGTATTATGACGAAAGTAAGCCCCTTCAGTGGAAACGTATTCATAAAGTACCAGATTACGCGTATTTCAACCATAGTGTTCACGTGAATAAAGGTGTTGAGTGTGTTGCATGTCATGGAGAAATAACACAAACTGAAAAAGTAGGTCAGGTACAGTCTTTCACGATGAACAGTTGTTTGAATTGTCATAGAAATGCTCACGATAGATTACCAGGTTTAAAAAATATAAACAAAGGCCCAGATTACTGCTGGGCTTGTCACAGATAAAAATATTTATATGGATAGAAAAAAATTCGTTGCATTATTTTCGACAGGTTTTCTTGGTACAGTTTTATTAAAAGCTAATCCTTTGAATCTTTTTATATCAAAAAATTCCACTGAGATAAGTTCATTGAAGGTAAAGCTCAATCCAAATGCAGTTAAAAGAGAAAAATCAGGAAAGAAGAATGGCTGAAGATTTTAATGGATTGAATAATACTGATCCAAATTACTGGCAGTCGTTCGAAGAGCTTTATAACAACCCCGAGTTTCTCAAAGCTCATCAAGATGAGTTCCTGGAAGGTGTAACTGATAATTTTGATACTTCAGGAATATCATCGCTATCCAGAAGAAAGTTTCTTGCCTTGCTTGGGGCTTCTACTGCAATAGCAGGAACCGCTTGCTCTGATTACAGAGACAAAGGCGAAATTATTCCTTATAACAAAAAGCCGGAAGAAATTACTCTCGGCAAGCCGAACTATTATGCATCAACCTGCACTGCCTGTCCAAATTCCTGTGGAATATTAATTAAAACACGTGAAGGAAGACCGATAAAAATTGATGGCAACCCTGATCATCCGGTTTCAAAAGGTAAGATATGTGCACAAGGTCAGGCAAGCATAATGAGCCTTTATGATCCTGATAGATTAAAAAATCCAAAGAAAAAACTTGACCGAAGATTTGTTGATTATAACTGGAAGAGTGCAACTGATGAAATTGTTTTTGATTTGATAAACTCTGGCGGCAAAGAAATTGCAATCATCACAAACAAAATAGTTTCTCCTTCAACCAAAAAAGTTTTTGATGATTTTGCATCCAAATATCCCTCTGCAAAAATTTATTCCTACGAACAATTTGATAACTCAGTAAGAAACTCTGCTTGGAAGAAGTGCTACGGCTCTGGAGAGTTTCCTGCGATAAAGTGGAACGAAGCAAATATTATTCTTTCGCTTGATGGTGATTTCCTCGGTGAATCACATAACAGAATTGAAAATACAAGATTGTTTTCCGAAGGAAGAGATGTTGTAAATAAAAGATTCAATAGACTTTATGTCATTGAAGGAAATATGTCGGTGACAGGAATGGCTGCTGATTACCGCATGAGATTACGTCCTGATGTGCAATTAAATTTTATTCTCAGTATTGCTGATGCATTAAATAAAAAAGGTGCTGGCATTCAAATTAATTCCGGTGGAAATACTTTAGAAAATTTTTCAGATAAGTATGGATTGAATCGTGATACGTTAAAGACATTGGTTTCAGATTTGTTAAACAACAGAGGTAAAGCTATTATTTATGCTGGTGACCATCTTCCTGAAGAGGTTCACATTTCTATTAATCTTTTGAATAATGCTCTTGGCAATGATTCACTATATAACTTTGAATCCTCTCCACATTCAGTTCTTCCACTTTCTACCTTTGAGGAAATAAAAAAATTAACTTCAAGGATGAATGCTGGCGAAATTGCTGTTGCTATTCATCTTAATTCCAATCCCGTGTTTCATCTACCATCAAATTTGGGATATGCGGAAGCAATTTCAAAAGTTGATACGGTTATCAGTTTAATTGAAACAGAAAATGAAACTTCAGAAATTTCAAATTTCGTTTTGCCGATTAACAACCAGTTTGAATCTTGGGGCGACGCAAAAACAAGAACCGGATTCTACTCTCTTCAGCAGCCAGTTATTGCTCCACTATATGATACAAGACAAGCTGAAGCAATATTACTGAATTGGATTGCAGGTGATTCAACGGCTTATAACGAATCAATATATCATCAATACCTGATGAATAATTGGGAGAAAAATATTTATCCCTCTTTAAGCAGTGGATTAGAGTTTAAACGATTCTGGTATAGTTCTCTGCACGATGGAGTTGTTTTCAATCAAGATAAATCTGAATCAAAATTATCATTTAATTTATTAGCTGCTTCAGCTATCAAGCCGCCTACATCAGTAAATGGTTTTTCATTACAGATAAAAGAAAGTTATGCTGTAAGAGACGGACGATTTGCAAACAATGGCTGGCTTCAAGAATTACCTCATCCCGTTTCAAAAGTTGTTTGGGATAATTATGCAGCCATCTCACCAAAGACAGCAAATGATTTAGGATTGAAGAGCAATAATTTGGTAAAAATATCAACAGCAGAAAATTCACTTCAGATTCCTGTTTTCATCCAACCGGGTGCATCAGATAATTCAATTACAATAGAGACTGGTTATGGTAGAAAAATTGGTGGTACTGTGGGTACGGGTGTTGGGTTTAATGCCAATACATTAATTAGTTCAATTGGTGGGCTGACTCCCTGGCTTTATTCAAATGTTAAAGTTGAAAAAGTTTCAGGCACATATCAGCTAGTTACCGCTCAGACAGTTTATGCATTTAATGAGGGTCTTACTAAAGATCTTCCTGCAAAAAGGGGAATTATAAAAGAAGGTACTGTTAATGAATATCTTAAAAATGCTGACTTCCTTCATAATGAAAAACACGAGCTTGCAAGTGTGAACCCATTTTATGATTACAAGGGTGTAAAATGGGGAATGTCGGTTGATATGAATCGCTGCCTTGGATGCGGAGAATGTGTTGTTGCCTGCAATGTTGAAAATAATATTCCGGTTGTTGGTAAAGATCAGGTCGATAAGGGGAGAGAGCTGCACTGGATAAGAATCGACCGATATTATTCAGGAACACCGGAAGATCCGAATGTGAATAATCAGGTAATGGTTTGCCAGCACTGCGATCATGCACCCTGTGAAAATGTATGTCCCGTTGTTGCAACTACTCATAGTCCTGATGGATTGAATCAGATGGTTTACAATCGTTGTGTGGGAACAAGGTATTGCTCAAACAACTGCCCCTATAAAGTTAGAAGATTTAATTATTTCAACTTCCGCGATCATTTTAAAAATGGTTTTCAGGAATCTCCAGTATTTGCATTATTAATGAATCCAGAAGTAACAGTTAGATCACGTGGTGTTATGGAGAAGTGTACCTTCTGTATTCAAAGAATTAGTGATGCTCGTGCGGATGCCACGAAAGATAACAGAGATTTAAAAGGATCAGATGTCAGGACAGCCTGTCAGGAAGCATGCACAACAAACGCAATTCACTTTGGTGATATTAAAAATAAAGATGAAGAATTTTATAAATACAGAAATCACGAGCTTGGTTATCACGTACTTGAAGAATTAAATATCAGACCAAACGTTACATATATCGCGAAACTTAAAAATATCAATCCGGAGAAAGCTTAGTGAATACGGATTATTCAATTGAAGCTCCAGTAGTTAAAGGTCGTCTATCGCTTGCCGAGATAGAGGAGCTTGTTGCTAAACCGCTTGACACTAAGCCGGATAAGAAATTTTTCATTGCACTTACAATTTCCGGTAGTGCTCTGCTAATTGGTGCAATTTGTCTCCTTTACACATTCTATTATGGAATAGGAATGTGGGGCAATAATCAGCCGGTCAGCTGGGGTTTTGGTATAGTTAACTTTGTTTTCTGGGTTGGTATTGGACATGCAGGAACGCTAATATCGGCTATTTTATTTTTACTTAGGCAAAGATGGAGAACTGGTATTGCTCGCTTCGCAGAGGCGATGACAATTTTTGCTGTTATGTGTGCAGGAATATTTCCAATTATTCATACTGGTCGACCATGGTTAGCAGGTTATTTAACACCATATCCAAACCAGCACGGATTATGGGTGAACTTCACTTCGCCTCTTGTTTGGGACGTGTTTGCAGTATCAGTTTACTTTACTGTCTCACTGGTTTTCTGGTATACTGGTTTGATTCCAGATTTTGCTACTTTGAGAGATAGGACAAATTCAAAAATTAAGAAAACCATCTACTCAATTTTTAGTTTAGGATGGAGACATTCATCACGTCATTGGCTGCATTATGAAAAAGCTTATGTGATACTTGCTGGATTTGCAACGCCTCTTGTGCTTTCTGTTCATACAATAGTTAGCTTTGACTTTGCTGTTTCGATTATGCCCGGATGGCATACAACAATCTTTCCACCGTACTTTGTCGCAGGTGCTATCTTCTCCGGATTTGCTATGGTGGTAACCGTTTTAGTTTTTGTAAGGAAGATTTTTGACCTTCAGAATATTATCACTTTAGATCATCTTGAAAAGATGAACAAGGTCATCCTAGCGACCGGGATGATGGTTGGCTATGCATATAGCATGGAATTTTTCATTGCCTGGTACAGCGGGGTTCAGTTTGAGCAATTCGTTTTTTTAAATAGAATGTTTGGACCATATGCATGGGCATACTGGACAATGGTTAGCTGTAATGTAATCTTTCCGCAGTTTTTCTGGTTTAAGAAGATAAGAAGATCAATTCCTGCTATGATGGTTATCGTTCTCTTTGTCAATGTTGGAATGTGGTTCGAAAGATTTGTAATTGTTGTTACCTCATTGCATCGTGATTTTCTGCCATCAAGCTGGGGAATGTTTACACCAAC
>Ga0208980_10002893_pt1 | contig 10421 bp, 6 predicted proteins | sample WetSurMetagenome_3_FD_187993 | JGI IMG/M metagenome (GOLD analysis project Ga0208980, IMG submission 187993) | Wetland microbial communities from Twitchell Island in the Sacramento Delta, sample from surface sediment Aug2011 Site A1 Bulk (version 2) | ecosystem: Environmental > Aquatic > Marine...
CAATAACCAATGCTACCATCTTTAATGTTTTCACCCGGGAGTTTATAAAGGGACAGTCGATCTGGATAAAAGATGGAATGATTGCCTATGTGGGCCCGGAAAATGATTTCACCCGGGATCAGGAGACGACCATCCTTGATGTGCAGGGGATGGTTCTTCTCCCCGGCCTTATCGAAGGGCACACTCACCTGATGAATCGCTGTGGTATCGAAGAGTTTGTACGGTATGTCATCCCTACTGGCGTTACTACCGTTATTACCGAAACCATTGAACTTGGCACTATCGTTGGGAAGGATGGCATTGAGTGTTTAGCAAAAGGGCTCGAAGGCCAGCCAATACGGTTTTACTATACGGTCAGTCCGCTCTGTGGCCTCACGTCCTCTGAGGAAACGAACGCTCCTTCGAATGAAGAGCTCCTGCCGCTTTTGAAGAGATCCCAATGTGTTGGAGTGGGTGAAATTTATTGGGGCAATTTGTTTTTAGATGGCCCGCAGGGAGAGCGGGTAAGGGAACTGGCGGCTCAAGGATTGGCTCTGGGGAAGCGGATTGAGGGGCATACTGCGGGCGCAAAAGGGAAAAGGCTTCAGGCTTATACCGGTTTTGGTGTCTCTGCCTGTCATGAACCGACCACAGAAGAGGAGGTTTTGGAAAGACTGCGGCTTGGGTATTGGGTAATGATCCGGGAAGGTGCGGTAAGGGAAGAACTCGAGGCAATAAAAAATATTTTCACCAAGGATATTGATTTTCGAAAATTAACATTAACCACTGACAGCACGGACCCCGAAGGATTCATGAGTAAAGGGTTTCTTGATGCCGTGCTGAAAAAAGCTCTCAGCCTTGGTGTTCCGCCAGAAGTGGCTTTTCAGATGGTAACAATTAATGTAGCTGAACATTTCGATCTGGATAACCTTATCGGGTCTCTTGCTCCCGGAAAAATGGCTGATATGGTACTCATACCTTCACCAAAGGAATATTCACCCCAAATAGTTATGGGTAATGGAAAAATAATTTTTCAGGATGGCCGCAACCTGACGGAACCAAAAAAGGTTTCCTTCCCTGAGTATATGTTTCACACGGTTACCTTGAGTGGTTTTGACTTCCCGATAAGACCTCAAGAAGGGAATGTCCGGGTTATGGATCTTGTTACGCGGTTAGTTACCAGAGAAGGGGTGGTGGATTTGCAAGACCCGGAAACAGCCCGGGAAGTCATCATGCTTCTTGCCTTAAACCGGCTTGGAAGCGGAGAGAAGTTCCTGGGTTTTCTCAAAGGCTTTGGCTTGCAACGAGGAGCATGTGGTTCCACCATGTGCTGGGATTCAGTTGATATGATCATAGCAGGATGTGACCGGCAATCCATGGAGACCGTCGTAGGAAGATTACAAGAAATTAGTGGCGGAGCAGTGTATGCTATTGGCAATGAAGTGATTGCAGAATTTCCAGCTCCCCTGTGCGGTGTGGTCTCTTTAAAGCCCATGGAGGTGTTACGGAAAGAGATTAAAAAACTTGAAGCAGCTTTGCGGGATAATGGGGTGCTCTGGGAAAGCCCGCTCCTTACGATTGATGTTCTTGGGACTGCTGCTATTCCTCATCTGCGCATTACCCATAGCGGGTATGTGCGGTTTAAGGACCGGGAACTTCTTTCTGCCGCGGTCTGATTACTATTTATGGAGCGAAAATGGAACTTAAAAAAATAATCCATTTGGATATGGATGCCTTCTATGCTTCTGTGGAGGTGCTGGATAATACAAGCTTGAAAGGGAAACCGGTTATTGTCGGCGGAAGCAAGCAGCGGGGAGTGGTGTCCTCTGCTTCCTATGAAGCCCGGTGGTGTGGCGTGCATTCGGCTCAGCCGATAGCAACAGCCATGAGGCTTTGTCCGCAGGGAGTATTTTTGCCGGTACGGATGTCCCGCTACCAGGAAGTATCGGAGCAAATATTTGAGATTTTTCGTGGTTTCACGCCGTTGGTCGAGCCGCTTTCCATTGACGAGGCGTTTCTTGACGTGACTGGCTCTACCCGCATGTTTGGTGAGCCGGAAGAAATAGCCCGGAAGATCAAAAGCCTGGTGAAAAAAGAAATCGGACTTACGGTTTCTGCCGGGATTGCTCCTCTTAAATTTGTGGCCAAGATTGCCTCGGGCATGAATAAGCCGAATGGGCTTACCGTCGTCCCTCAGGGAAAAGTGCAGGAGTTTCTGGATCCACTTCCGATTGACATGCTCTGGGGGGTTGGCAAAGCAACCGAAAAAGTTTTTACCACCTTGGGGGTGAAGACCATTGGTGATCTGAAGCATATCCCGGTAGATATTTTAATTGCGAAGCTGGGGAAAAATGGACTCCACCTCCACCAGCTTTCCCAGGGGATAGATGAACGTGAGGTTGAGATCGAAGATGAGATAAAATCAATCGGCCAGGAAGAGACCTTTGCGGAAGATGTCATTGACGATGAAATAGCCAAGCGAGAAATTCTTTCCCTATCTACTAAAGTAGGTCGGCGCTTGCGAAAAGAAGGAGTGAGGGGAAAGACCATTACGTTAAAAATAAAGTACCATGACTTTGTCCAGATAACACGTTCCCGAACTATAGGAGAACCCACGGACGACGGCGGAGAAATCACGAAGGTTTGCTATCTTCTTCTGAAAAAAACTGAAGTTGGGAGAAGGCCGATAAGGCTCTTAGGGGTATCGGTTTCTCATTTAACGAGTTCGGAAGTAAAACAGCTCGCTTTTTTTTCTCACCACCCAGGTGCGCAGAAGACCAAGCGGCTTAATAAAGCCTTGGATGCGATCCAGGAAAAGTTTGGCGAAGGCGCAATCTTTCCCGGCACCCTGTTGAAAAAGTAGATGGTGCTAAGATGAAATTTGAGGAAAAATGTCTGGTTTTTATCGATGATATCAAGCCTTGTTGTTTCTTTTTTGTATGATTAATACTGAAAATTATGTATAGTGCAGAGAAGGTCTCAGTAAGAGCAGAACAGGGAATGGTATTTCTTTGTAAAAACTTGCTTTGGAAAATATATGCCTCAGGTAAGCGTCATAATACCCACCTATAATCGAGCTCATTTATTAAGCCGCGCGATTAAAAGCGTACTTAATCAAACCTTTCAGGATTTTGAAATAATCATCGTGGACGATGCTTCCACGGATGATACGGATAAGCTCGTTGCTTCCTTTCACGATAGCCGGATCAGGTATATTCAGCATGAAGAAAACCACGGGGGGGGCGCGGCCCGAAATTCGGCCATAAAACAGGCCCAAGGGGATTACGTTGCTTTTCTCGATAGCGATGATGAATGGTTGCCGGAAAAGCTGGAAAAGCAGATGAAATTTTTTGAAGGTGCTCCTGCAACATTAGGGTTGGTTTCAACGGGTGCGCTTGATATAAGAGAAAATATTCCTTACCAAAAGTACATTCCTATGTTTCGGGGAAATCTTGCCCAACGAATTTTGATAAAAAATTGTGTCGGGTTAAACGGAATCGTGTTGGTGAGAAAAGAGTGTTTTAGTAAAGCCGGTCTTTTTGATGAAAATCTGCGGGGTTCTGAAGACTGGGATCTATGGATAAGGATAGTTCAGCACTATGACGTTGATTTTACACCGGAGATACTGCTTCGCTACTATCCTCAAGTTGATAGCATGATTATGCATCATGCCGAGGGGGTTGAAGCCCATAGAAAAATTTTTAAAAAATATTATCACTTATTCAAAACCCTTCCTCGACCTTACCGGGCTGCCCGTTACTATCATGAGGGTTTTTTCTACTGGTGGAAAAGAGAACTGAGAGAGTGTTGCATCAATTTTATTAAAGCGGTGTTTTTAAATCCACGGTTGGTTTTTTCGCTCATCTCTTATTTCTTCAAAAAAATTCCCCAAAAAATTTCCGGAAGGTCATATCATATAGATCCATTGAGGGATATATAGTATGCTAACGTTACCAACTGGCTGGAAAAGACAATGCTGAAAGTAAGCGTGATAGTTCCTACCTTTAATCGACCAGCGGAGTTGACAAATTGTATCCGGTCTATTTTGGCGCAATCGGAAAAACCCGATGAAGTGATTATTATTGATGATGGCGCTCTTCCTGCACCCCCCTTACAAAAGGAGTGTACTGAACGCGGGATCTACTACCTTTATATAAAGAAAGAAAAACCTGGTCTGGCCGAATCAAGAAACGTTGGCGCAAAGGTTGCTCAGGGGGATATCATTTTTTATTTTGATGATGATGTTATTCTATCATCTGAGTATATTGAGGAGGTCTTAAAAGTTTATGAGGAGGACCAAGAAAAGTCGTTTGGCGGGGTAGAAGGTGTCATGGCAAATATTACGCCTTTAAGTGCTTCTCAGCGTTTTAGAAAAATATTCCATATGATTTTTCTCACGGTGGGTTTAAAAGAAGGGAAAGTTTTACCTTCCGGGTTTGTTACTGACTTTGGTACACAAGGAGTTTCTTTGAAAAAAGTTCAAGAGGTTGACTTTTTTCATGGTTATGCGATGTCTTTTCGCAAGGAGATATTTCAGGAGTTTGCTTTTGATGAAAAAAAATATCAGCGTTATGGGCTGGGTGAAGACCAGGATTTTTCCTACCGGGTTTCAAAAAAGTATAAACTCATCGTAACGCCGCGGGCCAGAGTTTTGCATTTGGAATCGGAGAGAATGCGGATAGATCAGGAACGCATAGGACAAAATTTAATTATTCACCGTTTCATTTTTTTTAAAGACCAGGTTAAGAAGGGGTGGTGGAGCTGGATTTTGTTTTGGTACGCGCTCATTGGATTTGTGCTCTTGAGAGTTATCCTCATTCCTCTTTCATTAGACAAGAAAAAAGTTCGCCGTGCAAAAGGAATTCTAAAAGGGATAAAAAATATTCTTCTGGGAAAGGCTGAGGGGTACCAAGACCATTAGTTTTTATGAGTGAAAAAAATTTGGTGAGGACTTCCAGATTTTTTTCAAGATGATTTACACCGTTAGAAAATCCCTGCTTACCCTGTTAGGCATCAAATATCTAACAGGGTGAAGAAGCACGGGTAAAATTAAAAATTTTTGCACTTTTTCACACGAGGTAATTTCCCGTGTGAAAGGCTTCTAACGGGGTTTACTGATTGATTGTTTTGACTTCCAGTTTTTTTTGCTCCGGGGAAAAGAAGGAATCTAAGGACTTCCCGAAAAAACGAGCAATTTGGATAAACAGAGGTAAAGAGGGTAGGCTTCGGTTGTTTTCGATTTGAGATAAGGCACTGGGGGTTATGCTAAGTTTTTGGGCTAATTCTACCTGAGAAAGGTTTTTTGCCAAACGGGAATCCCGGATACAGCCGCCGATCCGTATTGGCTCCTTAGTTTCTAAAAAACTGGGAAGAGTTGTCGGCTCTTGCTCCTGCTTTGGAATTCTCTGAGTGTCAGATTTATGTTCAATTTCTGCCTGTCCTAAGGGATTAAGAAAATCTATATTTTTCTCTTGAACATTATAATAATGAGTTGTATTAAGCAGCTTCGATGGTCTTCCTTCAAGTTTTAAGAATCTGAGTGAACAGGGTTTATCCTCTTCAAAACTCAAACTGATGACAACCTGGGTAATATAGCTTATGTTTGCTAAAAATGCTTTGCTATGCGCCTCTTTTACCAAAGGCCAGTATGCTAACGCCTTGAGTTCAAAAAGTTTAGGACAGGCAAAGGTAAAAAAATGAAGGGTATCTCGCTCACCCCAAAGTTCTTGCATTCCGTTTAAGCTACCAAAGAAATATTTGCAGGCAATGCCCGTTTTGCACTCCTCCTGGAGACTGCTCATGGTTCTGATAAATTCACTCGGCTCAGTTAAATCCTTTATGCAATAGATTCGAAATGGTTTTGATTGGATAGCTTCACCCTGATAAAATGATTGGAAAAATCTATCACCATTTCCTTTTCCAAAAGTAAAGGCATCTACCAAAATGAAGTCTTCAGGTTTAAAAAGTTTTTCGTATCGGTTTAAAATTTTTTGGGGAGGAAAATCAAAGCTGACATAAACAATTTTAAAATGAGGACCATCTTTTTTTGTAAGAAAGGCTTCTAAAAAGATATCAAAGTCGGTTCCGGGTGTTAAAACCCAGACTATGTTATCGCCGAGGAAGTATCCCCCCATGATTTTATCTAAGTATGGTACCCCACAACTTATCACTTCTCCCATTATTCCCTTCCTATAAATGTGGTTAGAGAATATTTAATTTTATTTAATTATTTTTATTTTTTAAAAAAATTCTTTATTTTTACTTGACTTAACAATTAATTATTACTAAATATTTTAATATAACTTAATTTAATTTTCAACAAAAAAAAATGGTAAAATATTAAGGGAGATTAGGATAATAAAATATAGGCAGAGGCTGTTTATAAGGTAAGACATTTATTAAATAATACTTAATTAATATTGATACGTTACTTGGGGAACCCCCCGCATTCTCATTTTTCTTCATATTTTGATCCTGAAGTACGTTTTTTAGGTCAAGAAAAGTGGGCTGGTTCTTGGCAAATCGTGGACGTAGATGCAGGGCAATACATTAAGTTTATTTTTCTTTTTATTTCCGATAGGATGCCTTGCCAAGACCACCTATCATCAAAGGGTATTTCTTGCCATTAGCGCTTTTATTACAAAAGCGCTTTTTCAGTCTCAATTGGTAGGAAAAGATTGAAACAAATTCAAAGAAAATATAATTTTAGGTGTATGATTCCTTGACCGTGAATTAAATTGTTTTGAATACAATGAACAGTGAAAGAATACGACAACTTTTGAATTCAAAAAAACGACTCGTCAATGAGTTTAATCTTCTCGGGGCGGTAAAGAAAGGCGAAGAAGAAGGTGGATGCGGCGTTGTTGGTTTTTGTTGTACCGAACCGGTTCCGGGCCGCCATATTTATGAGCCTTCCTGCCTGATGCATAACCGGGGTAACGGAAAAGGCGGGGGCGTTGCAGCCGTCGGGTTTGTTCCTGAGCAACTGGGCGTGAGCCGGGAAGTACTGGATGAGTATTATATGCTCCACGTGGCTTTTCTACAGCCAGATGTTCGGGCAGAACTGGAAGAGCGTTTTATCACCCCACAGTTTGATGTTGCCGCTTCCAGCGAACTTGAATCAGTTTCTGATTGGCACTCAGTGGAAGGTCTGGAAGTAAAGCCGCCCGATGTATGGCGTTACTTTGTGCGGGTAAAAAAAAGCGTGCTCGACGCATTTATTGTCGAAAACCAGTTCGCCGCAATCGACCGCCGCGAAGCGGAAGATGAATTTGTAAACCAAAACAGCTTCCGGCTTAATCAGGAATACTATGCTTCCCTGGGGGATCAAAAGGCTTTTGTCTTGTCTCACGGCCGGAATATCATGATTCTCAAGGTGGTTGGTTATGCAGAGGCAATAGTAAAATATTACCAGATTGAGGACCTTTCAGCCCATGCATGGATCGCACACCAGCGTTACCCGACCAAGGGACGGGTATGGCATCCGGGTGGCGCCCATCCTTTTGCCGGCATCAATATGGCCCTGGTTCACAACGGTGATTTTGCAAACTATCACTCGGTTACTGAGTATCTTAAACAGCGGCATATTTACCCGCAATTTCTCACCGACACCGAGGTGTCTGCGCTTTTATTCGACCTTTTGAGCAGGACGTATCATTATCCTCTTGAATACATAATCGAGGCAATTGCGCCCACAACCGAACTCGACTTTGATCGTCTTCCTCAGGATAAGCAAGAGATCTACCGATCAATACAGGCGAGCCATATCCATGGTTCCCCAGATGGGCCTTGGTTTTTCATCATTACCCGCACTATTCCTGAACAAAAAACATTCCAACTACTGGGCATAACCGACACCGCGATGTTGCGACCCCAGGTATTCTCTTTTTCCGACGGTAAGGTCCAGGTGGGGCTGATCTGCTCGGAAAAACAAGCGATCGACGCAACCCTTATCAGCCTCTCCAAGCATGATAAGAGGATTTGTCCGGTTGCTGACCGGTACTGGAACGCCCGGGGCGGAAGCCACACTGACGGCGGAGCATTTATCTTCAATGTTACCCCCGACGCTGCCGGGAAGATGCGAATGACCTGTACGGACAAATTCGGGACGCCGGTGCTCATGCCGAAGAAAACTGAATCGTGCGATTTTACTCGGGAACGGATTTTTACGGACCCGAAAGATAGCGAGGTGGCAAAGGCGTTGCGGCTCTGCCTTGAAACCAATAACCCTGTCACTCTCTTTGAGTATGTTCGTGACAAAATTCCCGCTTGGTCTTTTGACGATATCTGGACAGCGTGTGAAATAATTACTGGCCTGGCAAAAGACCCAAACAACACGGCCACTGCAATTCAGGGTCTTACGCTCCTTAATGACCGAAAATATCCTACGGGTGAAAAAAAGCGAAATCAGCTTATCCACATCGTGCGCAGTGAGCTAGACCGGTTCTTCAGCAGCCTCCCCGGCTTGGATAACCACGAAGCTGAACCAAAGCTGTATCGCCGCATCGACTTTGAAACCCGCAAGACCTTGAGGCCGCCGAGCCGTGAGGAGAAAACGCTGGTAATAAACGCAAAACATTTCCCTCCAGAAGGCAATGAGTCTGATGCATCGCTTCTTATGGATGCTTATATGAAAGGGTGGCGGCATTTTATCTGTTTTGGCTGTTCCGGCCAGCGGTTTATCGGCTGTGGTCTGGGACCGGAAACCGAAGGTGTCACCATAGACGTGTACGGTAGCTCAGGAGATTATCTGGGCTCGGGCATCGATGGGTTGACGATCACCGTTCATGGCAATGCCCAGGACCAGCTTGGTCAGATCATAAAAGCCGGAAGACTGGTTGTCCACGGCGACGTTGGCCAGACATTCATGTATGGTGCCAAGGGTGGCGAGGTCTATGTGTTAGGGAACGCAGCCGGTCGGCCTCTTATTAACTCAGTGGGGAGACCACGGGTCGTTATTAATCAAACCTGCCTTGATTTTCTGGGCGAGTCCTTTATGGCTGGTGACCCCCATAGTGGCGGAGGATTTGTTATTCTGAACAGCATTACTTTTGATGACGAGGGACATATTATCCCTTTGGCGGAACCTTATCCGGGGAGCAACCTCTTTTCGTTATCATCAGGGGGTGCTGCTTTTATTCGTGATCCTAATAAAATACTTGTGGAGGAGCAATTAAACGGAGGGATGTTTCTTCCGCTTACCAGGAAGGACTGGAATTTGATTCTTCCTTACCTTGTCGAAAATGAGCGTCTTTTTGGAATCAATGTTGACGAGCTATTGACGGTTGATGGGGAGCGTCGATCACCAGAACGAGTTTATCGCAAAGTCGCTCCCAGTACGGGGGCTCATTCAGCTTCTGAGGCAATAGAAGTGTACTGGGATGATGAAGGTTCGGCAGAGCCAGAGACCATTAGTGATTAGAAAAAATATGTATCATGACAATCAGAATTAAAAAAGACAAAACATATCAAGGACTCCTCCGCACGGTGGAAAAAAAGGCGGATGTAGATCTGAGTATCTGTTTCCAATGTAAGAAGTGTGACAGTGGTTGTCCCGTGTCCAACCTTACCGGGTCTCCACCTTCAGAGATCCTGCGCCGGTTACACCTGGGCGCAGGAAATGAGTTGCTTACAAGCGATCTTGTGTGGATGTGTGTATCGTGTGAAACCTGTTTTGCCCGCTGCCCCATGGGGATAGATATTCCCTCGGTAATCGACGCCTTGCGGGGCTTAGCAGTGGAGCAGAAAACACCCGCTCCGGAGGGCAACACGCCGCTTTTTAACCGAGTCTTTCTTAAAACCGTAAAAATTTTTGGACGTACCTATGACCTTGGTATGATCGTTGCTCATAAGATTGGCACGAAGTCATACATGAAAGACGCGGACAAATTCCCTGTCATGCTCAAGAAGAGGAAAATTGCGCTTCTGCCTCCCCGGGGGGCTGACCGGAAAATGGCAAAGCGCATTTTTGATTCTGTGAGGCGAAATAAGGAAAACCAAAAATGAAATACGCATATTATCCTGGATGTGCGTCAGATTCCACTGCCCGGGATCAGCATGCATCATGTGTAGCAGTTGCCCGCTCCCTGGGGATTGATTTGGCCGAGATCGAAGGATGGATCTGTTGCGGCACCACCCCTGCTCATCAGACTGACCGGGTGCTGGCAGCTTCGTTGCCGGCGGCCAATCTGGTTCGTGCGCAGAAAATGGGACTTGATATTGTTGTTACCTGCGCTGCCTGTTACAGCATGCTGAAGATGGCGAACCACGAAGTTTTGCACCACCCCAATGTCCGTGATCAGGTAAGCGAAGTGCTTGGTCAGGATTATGACGGCTCGGTGCGTGTGCGTCATTTCGTCGAAGTGCTTCTCGAAGATGTGGAGATGGAAAGGATCCGCAAAGCTCTCAAGCACTCTCTCAATGGGCTTAAGGTAGCGTGCTAC
>Ga0208980_10002894_pt1 | contig 10417 bp, 9 predicted proteins | sample WetSurMetagenome_3_FD_187993 | JGI IMG/M metagenome (GOLD analysis project Ga0208980, IMG submission 187993) | Wetland microbial communities from Twitchell Island in the Sacramento Delta, sample from surface sediment Aug2011 Site A1 Bulk (version 2) | ecosystem: Environmental > Aquatic > Marine...
CTGGAAGTTCCGATGGCTATTGCGTCATCCTCACCACGCCTGTTCATTGAAAAGGTGATTCAAAAATTAGGAATAAGTGAGTATTTTACAATATGGATCAGCGGAGAAGAGGTAGAACACGGCAAGCCTGAACCGGATATTTTTCTTAAGGCCGCAGGATTATTAAATGTCAATCCTCAGGGATGCATTGTAATAGAAGATTCCTCCAGCGGAACAGTTGCTGCAAAAAGAGCCGGAATGAAATGCATAGGATACAGGAATCCAAATTCAGGGAATCAGGACCTCTCTCAGGCAGACTATATCATTGATGAGATAAAGTCTGCTGAAATCCTTTCTGTTATTTCTGGTAATGATTGATTGATAGTATGACCTAAATATATTACTTCACCCCGTCAATATACCTGTTATTCACGATTAATTTACGCATGATTACCGGATCGATAGGGCCTTGCATACGGTAAATAATTTTACCCCCCTGCTCAACCAGCAAAGTATAAGGCAAAGCGCCTGTCCACTGAGGATCAATAGCTTCCACCAGTTCAGTATTATTGTCGCTGCTGAAGATAAAGTTCTTATTCGAGGCTTCATTTTTCTGAAGGAATTTAAGCACATTATCCTTTCTCGACATGTTATCAGCATTTATTGAAATGAATTCAAAATTCCTGCTCCGGTAGATTCTGTCTATTCTAACAAAGTCAGGGAATTCCATCACGCAGGGTCCGCACCATGTCGCCCATACATTGATAAGCCTGAGCTTGTCAGATTTATTTTCTATAAGTTCCTTTATTCCTGATGCATCTATTGTCTCAACTGTAACAGGAAGTTCCGACCATTGTTTGTATAGCTTATTTGTCTCTGCAGTTTTCCATGCCCATTTGGTTGAACAGCCAAACACCTTTGTGACAGGATTCTCAATTGTTTTCCCTGCCAGCACTGCATCAATGGCATTCCTAAGAATGCCTCCATCACCGTTATCCATTGACTCATCTATGCATCCAGCATACCTGAGCCTGCGGCTGCTGTCAAAAACGAAGGCATGCGGGGTGGCAACAGGACCATAAGCAATCGAAACCTTCTGGTCGTCGCCGTCATAGAGGTAGGGAAAGTTATATCCCTTGTCTTTAGCCCTGATCTTCATATCCTCGAGCTCATCGCCAAGATCTGACCAGCCTTGTTCCCATAAGTTAAGTGATTTGGAGCTGTTTGGCGATATGACAACAAGTGCAACTCCCTTTGGCGAATAGGCATTACAGATATTTATAAGACGATCCTGGTAAGCCTGGGCTGTCGGGCAGTGATTGCAGCTGAAGACCACAACGAGAACCTTTGCAGAAGAATAATCTGAAAGCTTGTGAATCTTGTCATCCGTTCCCATAAGGCTGAAATCAGGAGCCTGGGCATTTATTTCCAGCGTTTTAGGCTGTGGATGCGGCTCCTGTCCGAAGACAGCCAGATAAAAGCATGACAGTGTTAAGGCTGCCAGAAGCTGTTTGATTTTCATATCCGTACCTGTTTGCTAATGTTATGGCTAAGTAACTAATTATTGTCATCCGAACTTAAGTCTGCCGGGTTTTTTAAGTGTTTTTAACAGATATGCAGTCTTCTGTTACTGATACATTATCTGATATTTAACATTTGAATTTAAATTGACAGAACTTCAGAGGCATTTTTCAGATATCTTAAAATGCTATTTTTGGAAAAATTTAAACCCCGAAAATGATGTTCAGAATATATTTGACTTCAATAGCACTGATACTTATCGGCGCTGGCTCTGACGATTACCGATATCCCCAGTGGCGTGGACCACAGCGCAATGGAATATACCCGGAGAAAGGCCTGATGAAAAAATGGTCTTCAGCAGGTCCGTCGATGCTATGGTCATTTCAGGGCCTTGGATCAGGACACGGCAGTATCGGACCAGGTAAGGATAAGCTCTTCATTCTTGGCATGCCTGAGTCAAATGGAATTCTATACGCAATTGACTACACTGGGAAGCTTGTATGGAAGAAGGAATATGGTCCGGAATGGTCTGAAAATTATCAGGGAACAAGATCCACCCCGGTAGTGGTAGGTAACAGGGTATACTTTGAAAGCGGTACAGGTACCATCTACTGCTTTGATACTGAAACAGGGTCAACACTCTGGTCAGTGGATATGTTCAGGAAATTCGGCGCCCGGAAAATAACCTGGGGAATGGCGGAATCACTTTTGATAGAAGGAGATTACCTCTATTGCACTCCGGGCGGAAAGGAGATCAATGTTGCTGCCCTCAACCGGTTTACTGGCGAGACGGTATGGGCCAGTCAGGGAAATAGTGAGCCTTCAGCATATTGCTCACCTGTACTTGTAAAGCATAATAATACTTCTATGGTTGTTACTATTACAGCCGGATCTGTTATCGGGCTGGATGCAAAGACAGGCAAGATGTACTGGCATGTTGAGCATCTGCACTACAATAAGATCCATGCAAATTCACCTGTTTATTATAAAGGATGGATAATATGTTCAAGTGAATATGACAGGGCAAATTCAGGACTTCTTGGATTAAGGCTTTCAGATGATGGCAAAAGTGTGAGCTCTGTTTGGAGAAATGAAGATTACAAAAACCTGATCGGAGGGATTATAGTGAAAGATGGATATATATATGGGGCGCAATATCAGCGTAATTCCTGGTGCTGCCTGGATTGTTCCACCGGCAAGTTGATCTTTTCATCAAACAAATTTGGGGACGGGAATATAATAATGGCCGACAATCTTTTCTATTGCTACAGCGAAAAGGGTGAAGTGGCTCTGGTTAATGCAACACCCTCTTCTTTTGATATCATAAGCAAATTCAGGATTCCGTTAGGCACTGATCCTCACTGGGCTCATCCTGTAATTTATCAGGGGCGGTTATACATTCGTCACGGCGATGCACTCATGGCTTATGATATCGTGGCAAAGTAGTGTTCCATTCAGGCAGAATCCATCCGTCATATGCAGCGATGCAATGACGGATGGATGAAGGGGTTTTTACAAGAGCACAGAGGATAGCCACTTATGAATGCACGATTGTGAACTGCTGCCCGTCAATTCATTTGTGCTGCCTGAGAATCAGTGTGCACCAGAAGAGCAGCTGAAGCTGCCGCCAGAACATCTTTTGTTGGCTTGTCAAGATCCTGTTTGAGCCAGACAAATTTCTTCTTTGTTGCATCAATGCACGACTGGACTGCAGCTAATGCGGTATTGTCAAGATAAAATTCGTATCCGCATATCACTTTCATCATTGGCGTTTTCCCATCCTCCCAGACTCTTACTTCCCTGATCTGAATATTGACTTTACCATCAGTCAGTGCCCCGGATGCATTAAATTCGCCATTGACATCCTCTCCCATGTTAAAGGTCACTGCCATTTTCCACAATGTTGTGTCATATTCGGGTGAAATTATAACCGAATAATTATCCACGCTGTTATTCAGAAAAGCGAAGTCCCCGATCTCTGTCTCTGAGAACTTGGTGTTTGTCGAGGTGTTGACATTGATTGTGTCTTTATCATTTATAGTAAGGACAAATGATGATTTGCTCTTTGACTCGGTATTGGTCTTAAAGCTGAACATTTTCTTCTTTGAGGTTCCAATGCCCCAACCTCCTTTTCCCGATACAATCCTGTAAGAGCCAAATTCATATTTGCCAACAGTGCTCATTCCTTTTCTCTTAGCCTCAACAGGCTGACTGCTGGATTTTAAATCATTATTCAACTTCATGATTTTTTGCCCTTTCAAAGCTGCTGGTGAAGTTGCAATCATGATAATTCCAATCGTTGTTATCAATAGCTTTTTCATAATTTTAACCTTTTTATGAATGAAATTCATCTTAATGTTGTTACAAATTACAGTTTTTGTACTCCCTCACTTTGAGAAGTTAAGTTCGATTGTAGCAATTATTGTTTCAGGCGTGCCATCCTGATTCAGATCTTCGTCACTTGACTGAATTGCCTTAAGATGGAGTTTGGATGCTGAAAGCTCAAGCACATCATAACTGACTGAACCCTCTTCAGCAGAACTCATAGTAAGCTTCGATTTATCACTGTTAATGGACCAGGTTCCGGATTCAGTTATTCCACCAAGATTGGAGACAAAGGTTTTATCTGCTTTAAACTGAATGGTTCCTGTGAAAGCTTCTTTAATCGCCTGATCGAAGAATTCAGAAGACATCTGTGCTTCCTCCGCTGTCAGTTCCATAACCTCAACAAAGTACTGTGTGAGTGTTTTAGTGCCGACCATAATTGATAATGTACTGGTTCCTGATGTCCATGTACCTACAATATCTTCAGTTGGTGTCTGCTTATCAGGACCAGGGTCCTTTTTGCATGAAGTAAAAATCAATCCCGTAATTAATACAAGGATGAAGCTTCTGACAATTAAAATGCTTGCTTTCATGGTTTGATGATTTAATTTTATAAATACCAGTTAAATTTTGGTTACACTTAACTTCCTGAAATACTTTATTTTAAATAGTGTTGTAAAGTTTGAAAGAGGCTCAGATCAGAATCAAAGTAATCTAGTCTGAGCCTCGTTACTTTTGTTACTTCAGATCAACAACTAAAGTGTTGTCGGCAGGAGGCAGATCGGTATATAACCCACTGAGAATGCCTGCAAGGTCAGGTGATACTGCACCTATGGCCTGAATAGCGGTTTCAGCTTCCGGAGTCATGACTTCATCGCCGGCCAGGTGAGCCAGCATGGCATCTGCAAACACCGGCGAGATCTGACCTGCCATATCTTCCGGAACATTGTATGGTTCAGCCATTAGCATGTATCTTGCCTGAAGCTCTATACCCTTGAGTGAGAAATCCTTTTCATAATTATGGAAGGAGATTCCGTTTGGCAGCGGGTAATCGATATGTTCAACGTGTCTGGTAGTTATATAGAGAGCTTTGTTCTCCAGTCTGGCAACTCTGAAGGGGGAATCATAAATCACAGGGGACCCTGTTTCCACATCTGTCAGAGAGAGGTTTCCCGCAGTTATCTGACTAGCATCATTTGCATGAAAGTGGCCTGTGAAAATTACTTTCAGCCCTGCGTTCATGAGCTCCTGTGCCCTCAGCTCATAGTTGTCTACAAGATAATCGGAGAAGATCACGGATTCTCCCATAAAATGCTCAACAACACCATGATGCATCATGCCTATTACAGTAATGCCCTTCTCCCTGGCTTCTGCAAGCTGCTCCTTTGCCCACTCCATTGTCTCATCTTTTATCTTGCCTGCCACGACACAGTAATCAGGCGTATTGTTGTAATATTCATTTGCGTCGATGGCCAGAATTCTTAATCCTTTGAAGGGTTCGGAGACATAGCTCAGGGAAGCTTCATCTTTTGATATGGCATTTCTATAGCCAAAGTCGGCATACATAGATTTAAACTCTTCCGGCGAAATGGTCGGAACCGGAATGGCATTGTCGCCATTGAAAAGTTTTGCATCGGGATTGCTGATATCATGATTTCCCGGTACGACAAGCACCTTTATATGATTTTGCTCGAGAGTTCTCAGCTGCTTTATTACTGACTTGTGGCTGACAAGCTCACCATCCTTTGTCAGGTCACCTGATATCAGGACAAGATCTGGTTTTTCAATCAGCAGTTTTTGAATGATCTGTTTAAGGATAGCACCGCTTTCGGCCAACAATTTCGGGTCCTGCATCAGATACATCTGAAAGGCAGTTCCGTCTGCCTTCAGCACGGAAGCATCCATGCAATGGAGGTCGGACAGTACAGCAATTTTTAATTTCTGGGGATTGAAGCAGATATTGCCCCCTTTGTCATTAAAGCGAGGTTCCATTTTGAATTCCTGGTCCATTTTGCTGCAGGAACTAAGAGCCAGCAACAAAGAAATTGATGCGATAAATCCTAAGTTTTTCATAATAGTTGGTTTAAATGAGTAAAAAATATTTGGAATGGTAATATATAAACGTATGTATCAAGATTTAAGCGGGTTACTTCGTCTGAACATCCTTTTCATATTTTTTGGCGATGGAGAAGTATATCCCAAAACTAAACTTTGATTTATCCTGGTACATTTCAGTAGTTGACAGGTTGTGCGAGTAAACGTACTGCAGCTGGATCTTGACATTTTTCCATCCTCCGCGAATAGTCATGGCTGGCTCAAAAAGTACAGGATTACTTTCTTCCGCAATAAGTATAAGTTCTGCAGCATGAGGACTTGCTTTAATAACAGTATTTTTTTCTATACGATAATCCAGTCTGGTTATCCCGGTGGTGAACGCTATATCAAAAGCTTTAAAGGTCGCTCCGATAGACGGCTGAAGAAATGATTTTGTATAGTGTATATCTGCGTTACCATCTAAATTGGTCCGACCTGAAGTCCAATCTGTTGAATAATATACATGTTCCTGGTGATCAGTCCCAATTCCGCCATAGACTTCAAATACCATGTATTTGTCAAATGGTTTGAAATATCCCAGCGCTCCGTCGAAATACTTAGATTTTGATATATTTTTATTATTGTAATTGTTACCACTCGAGGACATAAAATCAGCCATGACACCAAAGTGGCCGGAGATCGCGTATGCTGCCTGAACATCAGTAGAGGAGGACATCTCTCCTCCACCCACTGAGATCGATCCATGAAACTCATTTTTTTCCGTGAACAGCGGTACATTAGGCCCTTTGGCAATATAATATGAATGAGTACAACTGTTTATTGTCAGGACAAGGACAATAGTTATAGCTTTAATCATCCAGTCGGCGATCCTGTTTGTCAGGTCGTTTAATGCTATTCCTTCTGTTATATGCTTTTTCATAATATTCTGGTTTAGATCTGTTTCAAATACTTGATAAAGATTGGTTCAACAACCGGGCCGGACTTTGTATTTAACAGATATACAGCTATTTAAAATTATATCAGAATTAATAAAGTATCAGTTATGTAGCGTTTTGCTACAGGAAGCTGACTCAGAACGATACATTCTTTTAATTAATTTTCACCACTCCTTCATTGATCCTATTCATGATTCAAAGTTTGAACTGGCAGCGAAATCACTCTCTATCCGGCTTTAGCATCTCACCGTCGTTAAGGTACAGTACCTTGCTCGCGAGGCTGATTATTCGTTCATCATGACTTGCTATGATTACACATCTGTTTTCATCAATGCACCTTTGTTTCAGTAGTTCCACAATTTCCATCCCCTGGCGTGAGGCCAGGTTCCCCGTCGGCTCATCTGCTATAATAAGTTCAGCACCATTTACCAGTGCCCGGGCAATAGCAACCCTCTGTTTCTCACCCTGACTTATTTTTGAGGGAAGCGAGTCTGACAGGTCTTGGATCCCCAGTTGTTTAAGATAAGTCATCGCTGTCATTCTGCACTTATCCTTTTCTGTTCCGGCGAACCTCATGACCATCATAACATTTTGTAAAACTGTTAAGGACTCTAATAGTAAAAATGTCTGGAAAATAAATCCAATTCTTTTTGCCCGTAATTCCTGCAGTTCATTTCGGGAGTATTCAGTTAAATGCTTTTCAAAAAGAATAACTTCACCTGAAGTGGGACGCTGCATTCCAGCCAAAAGTGTAAGAAAAGTAGTCTTACCGCTTCCGCTTGGGCCAAGCAGTAAAATCATTTCACCGGGGTTTGCCGCAAATGAAATATTCTTCAAGGCAATGGTTCCCCTGCTTGTCTCATCGTATCTTTTGGATACGTTGATGAGTTGTGCAATAGTGTTTTTTTTCACAATCATGATTACTTAAAAACTTCGAGTGGGTATATTTTACTTACATTCAGATTCGGAAGAATTGAACTTAAGGCACTTATCAACATCACGCACGATGAAATGACGACAATCTGCATCGGTGATGTTTTTGTAGCGACTTCAGGAGCGATCTTTCCGACAATGCTAACCACAGGAAAGTAGAATATTAAACCAAAGAATAATCCTGAAGCCGACAAAATCGCTGATAATTTGAAAACCAGACCCTGGATAAAACCATTTGGCGCACCAAGAGCTTTCATTACCGCAAAGTCGCGGTGCTTTTCAAGTATGCTGACAGATAGGATAAGGCTTAATATGGCCGTAAGAACTATAGCAGAAATTAATATTACAATGAAAAGTATTGGTATTATGCCGCTTTCCATTTCTTGCATATTATTCTTAAGGAAGGTCATCCTGTCATAAACAATGATATTTTTAAATTCTGAACAAATTTCTGTTCTGAGAGCATCCAGATCTGCTCCAGGCATGGCTATCACCTGATATGCAGATATCACGTATCTAAATCCTATAATATCCTGGGCTTTTTTAAGAGAAATGAATGCATATTGTATAACAAACATGTTTGTACCCGTGCAGATACCGGTCACTATAAGGGAATCATTGCGTACTGGAACTTTATCACCTATTCTGATTTTATATTTGGCTGCAAATGCCATATCTAGGACTATTTCATTGTCGGATAAAATATTTCGTCCTCTTATGATTTCCGGCGGACCTCCAATCCCGCTGTCTGGTTCAATTCCTGTCAGGTACAAAGAGGCATTGGTCTCTCTTAGTTTTATAGAAGCCAGGATGAAAAGAACAGGTGATACTGATCTCACGCCATTTATTTTCATAAGACCCTCCTGGTATGTTGAAGGTAAAAGGGAGGTGCTTCTTAAAATATTAGTAGCATGTTCCTGGAGAATCCAAAGATCCGCCTTACCTGATCTTACATACTCAACGGAACCATAGGAAACCCCTTTGTAGATTGCGAGCAGTAAAAACATCAGCAGTATGCAGAATGAGATCCCGATTGAAGTAAGAAGATACCTGAGCCTTTGCTCTATTATGATACTTAAAGCGTACATGGTCAATTCATCATTGGTACATTGATTTTAAGCCTTCCTCTTATCCTCTGAAATATGTCAAGAATATTAGGTCCGGTTATTGTCAGTCCATGGTTTTTCAGTCCTACTTCCGTCCTCCCGGGAGTGGAAGTTTTTTTGAGAAGTGCAACAACATTATCTGCAAGTTCACTTGTGCCGCATGGATAACTCTGTGTGGTGCACAGGATATCATCCATCCATGCATGTACATGAACTATTGCTCCTGTCTCCGGAAATGCCGTGTAGATCATATAATGTTCAATCGCATCGACCGAAACTCTCACCCTCGGATCATATATTTGAGGTACTGAAACAATCATTTCACCATTAACCGGGTCGTAACCCTTGACCAGAAGGATATCCTTGCCTACACCTTTAAGATTGGATTTGTCAACTCCTCTGGCAGTCATCCAATAGGTGGTTCCTTCCATGCCGTGATTCACATTCCTGATACTGAGATTTCCATAGCTAAGCCCCTTTATTTGATATAGCCTGTAAATCTGATCGATAAGGTTCTTGTCAAGAAAATCTGTCAGGGGAAAAGGAGCAGGCAGAACGCCCAGCCGGCTAAGCTCCTTTCCAAAGCTTACAAGGTCCTCCACCTCAGGGATTATTTCATTCTCATTAAGCTCGAGATCCTCGCAAACCTTATTCCGTAAAACAAAATGAGAACTGATTACAGGATACATATACCTGTAAATAAGTTCTGGATCATAATTGAATTCCACAAATCCGACTTCAGGAGTTATACTGTAACCTTTAGGGCAGTCATACCCTTCTGCAATAGAAATGCAAAAGAGCATATTGGAGATGCTCCTGACAAGAGCAAAATAGCAGGATGATTTGATATCACTTAAAGGCTCTTTGATCAGGGTTATGGAGATTACCATCTCTTCCTGGCTTTTTCTCCTGTAGGCCATGGGTGAATCAATATCAATAACGTTCAGCACAAAATTTGAAATTTCATCCGGCCCTGCCAGTACATGTCCTTTGTCCGTCAGCTCACGGGTTAAAACATCGCAGAGGTCAAGCAGGGCAATACACCGCGACACTCTATTTACCTTAAATTTCATGGCATGATGATTTAAAATTTATTCTTTATTTCAAAATTTATCAAGCGATATCATATGTTCGAATGATTCTCTCATTCTCATAATGTTATGCCGGCCATCCATAACTGAAACGACAGCCGGACGAGGAAATCCAAAAGATGACTCCCAGGAAGTAAAATAGGCTCCACTGTCCATAATTGCAATTATCTCGCCTGCATCTACCAGTGGCATGGTTATATTTCTGTAAACCACATCGGCAGAAAAGCAGCCTGGCCCCGTAATGGTTACTTTTTCAGAAGCTTTTCTAAGTACATCATTGCAAAGGATTACTTCATGCCGTTCATAATAGGTAGGCATGGTCAGCGTTCCGATTCCGGCATCGGCAATAAGCCATTTTTTAAGCCCTTCCCTTAATTTTACCTGGTGGATCTTTAATAACAGCAACTGATTTGGACCGGTAATGCATCTGCCGGGTTCAAAAATCACCTCCGGTACCTTTCTGCCGGCAAAA
>Ga0208980_10002895_pt1 | contig 10413 bp, 10 predicted proteins | sample WetSurMetagenome_3_FD_187993 | JGI IMG/M metagenome (GOLD analysis project Ga0208980, IMG submission 187993) | Wetland microbial communities from Twitchell Island in the Sacramento Delta, sample from surface sediment Aug2011 Site A1 Bulk (version 2) | ecosystem: Environmental > Aquatic > Marine...
TGGAAGGCACCCTCTTCGAGCCTCCCCGCAAGCTGCGCACCGATCCCCTGCTTGGTTATGTGATGTACGACTCGCTGCCGCTCTTCGAGACACAGCACTTCTTCGAGTACACACAGGCCATCGTCCGCGCGGGGTTCGACGACACCGCGAATGTGCTGACTCGCGTGCGCAAACACAGCGTTCCTGCCCGCGAGCTGTGGATGGAACTGACTCTCGGAGGCAGCTCACGCCCGGAGGATGTGCTTAAATATCTGAAGGCGGTATATCACGCCGCCAATGCCGTGGCCGGACTTAATGGACCGCCACTGACGGACCGCCGCTTCATGTTGGAGTTCGAAGACCGCGCCCGGATCATCGGCCGGCCCGACCTGCACGATGCGCTGCTGAACCTGCTCGGCGCGCCCTCCATTTCTGCAGCTGAATTATTGGCCATGCTCCCGGCCTGGTCCACCGCCTACCACGCCGCCGGGGACGAGGCCGACCTGCTCATCCACCCGGACCGCATCGCCTATCACCGCAACGCACTCGAGACCCTGCTGCAGGGCGAGCGGCCGATGTCTGCGCTGTGGCTGCTCGTCCACACCTGGGCGGCAGCCTCCGCATCGCTGCTGGAGTACGGCCCGGAGTATGTGGCGTGGAAGACGGTCTTCGAACGGCTCGGCCTGGCGGGCGACGGCTTCGAGGAGAAGGTCCAGGCGCTGGATCGTTTCCTGGACGAGACCGAGGAAATGCTCGACACCATATCTGCCGAGAATGGTCTTTCCTGACCCACCCGTGGCGGTAAAATCCGGACGTGGCTTGACCACATTTAGGGGCTCAGGGAGCCGGGTTGAATAGACCATTTTCCCCAAATCTGTGGATAAGTGCCTGTAAACTGTGGAGAAACGATTCTTACTGTGGACAAATCGCTCAAGTGTTCGAATTTTGTCCCCCAGGGTTCCCCCCAGATGTGGGGGGATACTTTTACCCCCACCTATGGGTGGAGAGACTGTTTTAACCCGCCTGAGGCTGTGGAAAAACTTTCCTTTTTTCCTCCCGTCCTTCTCCACAGGTCCTTTTGAGATGACGCGACTGTTTTTCCGGAGATATGGGCAACTAGGTCGCAGGACAACCTGCGGGTGGTGTGTCCGTGAGTTTCATCCACACTTTCCACAGGCTCTACTAAATACTACTATTAATTAAATCCTAAAATGAATAAGGCTTGAATCAAGGGAGTGAATACTGTACAATCGTATTAAAGAGATGCCCCTCTCAAGTCAACGTTTCGTGGGAGAAACGACATGGATATAATCAAGGTCTCTGCAAACTCCCGAACTTCCGCTGTTGCCGGGGCAATCGCGGGTGTGGTACGAGAACACAAACATGCCGACGTTCAGGCGATCGGCGCAGGCGCGGTCAACCAGGCGGTCAAGGCGCTGGTGCTGGCCACGGGTTATCTGGAAGGTGACGGCATCCACGTGTATTGCAAGCCCGAATTTGTGGATGTCGAGATTGACGGCAAGGTGCGCACGGCGATCAAGCTGGTCGTCGAACCGCGGGAAAACTAAGAGTGGAGTAATTTTCCGCTGCAGGTTTTCGCCGCGGCGGGATGAACAATGACAGGGCGGGCGAAGGCTTTCTTTGACGATTTCAACACGCGGGCGGCCTGGATGCGCCGCCTTGTTTTATTTTTGCTGATCGCCGGGGGTTTGTGGATCGGGGTGACCAGCAGCAAACTGAGCAGCGTTGATGCGAAGCCATTGATGCAGGCTACGGCAACGCCTACAATTCCAAAAGTTGTTATTAGCGAGTTTCGGACGCGTGGCGCTAATGCTGACGATGAATTCATTGAGGTATTTAATGCAAGTGATGTTTCTGTCAACATTGGAGGGTGGGCAATATGGAAACTGACAGGATCAGGGAATCCGGCTGTGGTGGCAACAATTCCCCCAGGGGAAATACTACAACCCGGGCAGCATTATTTAATTGCCAATAGCGTTGCTATTCTGCTCGTTGTTCCAGATGGAACATATGGTTCAAGTATCGTTGATAATACAGGTTTGGGATTGGTCGTGCCTTTTCCACAAACGGGGACACCTACCACAACAGTTGTTATTGATTCGGTCGGCATGATAGTCAATCCCTATTACGGCGAGGGTATGCCTTTACCGGTTTTGGCCAATGACAATACGCCGCGAAGCTACGAGCGCACGCCCGGTGGGGTAACAGGCAGTTGCCAGGACACAAATGATAATCTCTCAGATTTTTCTCTTATGACAACGCCCGACCCGCAGAATAGAACCAGCATACCAGTATATTGTGTCCAGACAGCGACAGTCACCAACACCCCAACCTTCACTGAAACACCTACGGTCACAGCCACTTTCACTGCTACCCTTGCCCCCACGCCTGTCCCGGCCATGTCGGTGATCATCAACGAGGTTGCCTGGGGCGGCACCGTCAACTCCTCCGATGACGAGTGGATCGAACTCTACAACCCGGGCTCGCTGAATATCAACCTGGCAGGCTGGCATCTCATTTCTTCTGACAACAGTCCGGATATCCTGCTGACGGGAATCATCCCTGCAAGTGGCTACTATCTTCTTGAACGCAGCGATAATACCACCATCTCCAATATTGCAGCCGATCAGATATATACCGGAGACCTTTCCAATAATGGAGAGACCCTGCGCCTTTACTCGCCCTCCGGCAACCTTGTGGATACTGCCAACCTCGATGGGGGTTCCTGGAACGGCGGCACAGGCAGCCCGGGGTATAACAGTATGGAACGCCGGCTGGGTTATACCGACGGCCTATTTTCTTGGATCGGCAATACAGGTACTGTTTTAAGAAATGGATTGGACGCGTCGGGAAATCCCATCAACGGCACCCCGAAAAATGCCAATTGGGCGAATTCCGTCACGCCAACGGCCACTTTTATTCCCACGGTCACACGCACGCCCACGCCTGCGCCACCGCCAACCATAACGCGGACGCCGACCCTCATCATGGACTTCGTGATCCTGAATGAACTTCTGCCTCATGCAACGACAGACTTGAACGGTGACGGCAAAACGGACGTCGGCGATGAATACATCGAGCTGATCAACCTGAGCAACATCACCGTCAGCCTGAAGGGGTGGCTGCTCGACGACTATGACCCGTCCACCCGCGGATATGCCCTCCCGCCCGTGCTGATGAGTCCCGGGCAGAAGCTGGCCTTCTTCGCTTCGCAGACCGGTCAATACCTGAGCGACGGTGGCGACTCGGTGGTGCTGATTCGGCCGGGTGGTAAACCGGCGGATATCTTCACCTACCCGGTGCTTGAGCAGCTCGGGCTCGCCTGGTGCCGAATCCCCGACGGCTTGGGGACATGGTTCTTCGGCTGCATAGCCACGCCCAGCCAGGCGAACATCTACCAGCCGAATCCGCTCCCCACGCCGACACCCCTCCCACAGGTGGGACCCGTGGATAGTTATTTTTCCGCCTGCCCGTTATCCAACGTGGACGAAGGCATCCAGCTTGCGGAATGCGATCTTCCCGGGCTGGACATTTGGAACCCCGCCTATTGGGATGCGCCGGATTTCGAGACACTCCCCCTGTACTTGGAAAACGATAAGTACCCGCCTGTTTCGTTGGAGTGAAGCGAGACAGGAAAATTTCCTCAAGAAAATATTTGGTATATACATCGAAACCCCATCCCCATGCAGCCATGGGGATGGGGTTTCGTCATGAGAATCAACCGTATTGAAAAATCTGTTATTGAGTGCAGCCAAGGGGCAGCACGGGTTATTAAGTCCGTTCTTCCTTAGCAGAAGGTTTTTTCCTCCACCAACCCGGTGCGTCAGGCTGAATGCGACAAGCGTGCTTCCAAGCGCCAGGAGAGGAACAATAAAATTATTCAAATATCTCCCCAATGGAGAAAAAATGCTGATTGCCACATAAACAACAATCAGAAAAGTAAAAAAGATTTGTTTCCAGAATCGACTGAAAAAACTGGAAAATGCACACATTGTAATTTCTCCCCCACCGTTTTTATATTTTACTTCAATTATTAAATTTGCCGGTTTGTGTCCGTGCCTTACTCAAGTACCACCCTTCCGAGGCTTGCTCGTCCGGGATCTCGGCGTAACATCCCTTTAGGGGCTGACCAACTTGAGAACCGTCCCCAGGCCGCCTTTTGCACAGGTCAAGTCTGGGATACGGGGCGTCAACAATTCAGTCCAGGTTCCTTCCTATGCGTACCACCTCCCTCACCAGGAAATCAAAATCGTCCCGGCGGGTGCGGTGGTTGGTATTGGCAACATGCAAAACAAACTTGCCCAGGAGGGTGGTGCCGGAGGGCACCGCGAGGCCGTTTTCCTGCAACTCCTCCAGAATGCGCCGGTTGAGCACATCCAGCGATGCGTTATCCAAACCTGGTCGAACATAACGAAAGCAAACAATATTTAGTGTGACCGGTGTGACCAGTTCCAGCTCCGGTGTGGCTTCCACCAATCTGCCCAGGTAACGGGCCTGGTCAATGTTCTGCTGGATCATGCCGCCATACCTGCCAATGCCGTGTTCCTTGAACGACATCCAGGCTTTCAGTGCCCGGAATTGCCTTGAGAGCAGGAAATCATAATCGGTCAGGTAGGGGACATCACGGCCGGACAGACCGCGCTCCCCTTCCCCGTGAGCCAAGTAGGCGGGTGTCAGCGAGAAGGTTTCGCGGTGCTCGCGCTCATGGCGCACCAGTACGCAGCCGATTTCGTAGGGCATGTACATCCATTTGTGCAGGTCAAAGGCGAGCGAGTCAGCCCTTTCCAAGCCGGCGACCAGGTGTTTAACCGAGGGGACCAGGGCAGCCCAGATACCGAAAGCCCCGTCAACATGAAGCCAGAGGCCTTCCCGCGCACAGATATCGGCCAGCGCTTCCAGGTCATCGAAAGCTCCGGTATTGGTGGTTCCCGCCGCGCCGACCACGCAGAACGGCAGATTCCCGTCTGCGCGATCACGAGCAATGGCAGCTTCAAGCGCGTGGATGTCCATGCGAAATTGCCCGTCGACCGGCAACTGGCGCAGCGCCTGGCTCCCCAAGCCGAGCAACTCGGCCGCTTTCTGGATGGAGCTGTGGATCTCCCGGGACGCGTACAACGTCATCTGGCGGGGAGCAGCGCGCAGGCCTTGCTGACGCAGGTCGAAGCCGGCCCTCGAGTTGCGCGCAACGGTCAGGCCAATCAGATTGGCTGCCGAACAGCCGCTGGTCAGCAGACCGCTGGCTGAAGCGGGGTAGCCCAGCATCTCCTTAAGCCAGTTCAGGACCTGGTGTTCGACATACAGAGCGCTGTGATAGGACATGTCCCCGCTGTTGGTGTTCATCGAAGCGGCCAGCAGGTCTGCCAATGCGCCCAGGACCGTCCCTGTGCCGAAGACCCAGCCCCAAAAGCGCGGGTGGTTGTTGCCGATCGGATACGGCAGGATGTATTCCTGGAACTCCTGGTAGATCTCCTCCGGCGCTTGCGGGACAACCGGCAAGGGTCCTTCGAAATAGGACTTAACGTCGGCAGGCGCGTGCCGCCACGGCGGACGCTCCCGGACCGTTCTCGTGTAATCGAGCATATCATCCACCATGCGATGGGCGAGCGCCCGCATGGATTCCCAATCCTGGGGGTCCAGGTTTTTTTCAGAGGCAGGCTCATTTACTTTTAGCATTTTTGGCTACATCCTTTTTAGTGAACAGCCAATTCCCCTAGAAAAAGAGAGGTTATTTATATTATGATTTTTCATCCACGCGCCTTCAGAACTCTCCTCAAGTCTGCAGTAGACAACAATATCTCATCCGCGCCCATGCGGCGCAGTTTTTCTTCCTCGTCAAAGCCGCAAAGCACGCCCACGGTTTGCGGTCGCGAAGCATCCTTGGCGTTCACTTGTACTGGTCCTCTTATGATCAAGGTCTTACCCCGTGTTCTTAGCCGGGGTGCCGCTGCGTGAGGCACGGATTGAAATTTTCCTAACTCAATGTCCGTAATAATCAAGGACCTCGGTTGCTCTTTCCGTAATAAAGGCATTGGCGAAGTCCTTTTGGCCGATTGAGACTATGGTATTCATGGATTTCTCAAGTTCCCAGAAACCACCGTCCTTCATCCTGGATCGCAACAATTCCAGGGAGCGAGACATTCTCCTGTCGCGTACTTCTTCTCTTGCCAACAGCCACAATATTTCGAGGAAATCACTCTTATAGAAATTGGGAAACACAAGTATGCCAATATCACGGTGAAGGAATCTCTCGCTATTATGGGATCTGAAGCACACCTCGTGGTGTAAAACGAAATCGATACAATTCTCCAATGATTGTTGTGCTTCCTTGGTCCGTTGGATTTTCGGGATGAACGAAATTCCTTTGAGTAATTTTGTCACACCCCAATAACAGGTATGCTTTCCGTAGCAGGAATTGTTTGAGCAGTACGGATATGATCTCGGCGTCTTGAAATCGCCGTCGTCAAAGCGTTGGTAAGCGGCGAAAAAACTTATGGTTTTATCCAACGCTTCTGAATGCGATGTCCTGAAATATTGAAGGAGATAGATCATGTTGCCGTTCAGGCAGGGAATGGGAAAATGACTCATGCCCGGCAGCCTGAAAATCCCGTGTTCAGGATCGTAAAAATGCCCAGCAATAAGCTGTATGGACGGTCTGATCTGCGGGATATCGACAGGCGCTTTGATGTCCGCGAGCAGGAGCAGGGTCCATAACGTGGATTTGAAATTAGGTGAATAGTACAAATACTCCGGGCGCTCACGGGCTTGTTTCTCATTGAATCCCCACCGTAACGAATCGTCCTGTTTGGCAAGTATTTCTTCGATGGTGTGCTCTCGGATATTGGTGATCTCTGTATACATAATTTTTTTATTTCAAATCAGTAATGTACCCAACAGGCGGGAGGGGCCGCACTTGACTTTAGTTATACTCCGGCGCTCCCTACAAAGCTTGCACCACAGGAATGATCTCCCGTCCAAATATCTCCAACGGTATGATCTCATGTACATTGGGCATATTGAAGATCGCCTGCTGAATTCCGAGGCCGGCCAATGCGCGACACTGTTCGATCGCGTCGGACACGCTCAGTTGGCCGGAGGCAAGGTGGACAGTGCCCAGCGTGGTCTTCTCGATCTCGCCGTAGTCACGCTTGACCGTGTCGCAGTGCCGCTTCAACACGTCCAGTTTGGCGCGAAGCCCATCGATTCCCATGCGCGCAAACAGGTTGCAAGCATCGGCATGCTGCGCCACCAGGCGCAGCGTCTTCTTCTCGCCGGTGCCGCCGATCAGGATGGGCGGATGAGGCTTCGACAACGGCTGCGGACTGTTGAGCGTTTCGGCCAGCTGGTAATACTTGCCGGTATACGGCCCGTTATCATCCGACCACATCTGTTTGGCGATCTGAAGCGTCTCCTCCAGCCGCTGGAAGCGCTCGGCAACCGGCGGGAAGGGAACACCCAGCCCCGTGGCCTCCCGTTCATTCCATGCCGCTCCAATGCCCAGGTAGGCGCGCCCGCCCGAGAGCAAATCCAGCGTGGTGACGGTCTTGACCAGAATGCCCGGGTGACGGTAAATCACGCCGGTCACCAGCGTGCCCAGTTTTACTTTCTTCGTCAGGCCGGCCAGGTAAGCCAGTGTGCTGTAGCCTTCCAGCATCTCGTCTTCCGCGGGGCCGAGTCCCATCGCGCGGTCCCGGCTGCCAATCTGGAAGAAATGATCCATGACCCACAGGCTGGCAAAACCCGCCTCGTCAGCGGTACGGGCGATTTCTGCCAGTTTACCAGCGATGTCTGCTGGTCCGCCGGGCCAGGTAAAATTCGGTACCTGAAGTCCAATTTTCATTCTAGTGTCCTTTCTTAATGACCAGTATCTGTAAGCGTATCTGTCTTTGCAGCCATGATGAAATCGTTATTGTGCAGTCCATGAATGATATGTGTCCACCATTGGACCGTGACCCTCCCCCACTCTGTTACGATAATAGGATGGTGGTCTTCCTCATCAGCAATCGCGCCGATTCTGTTCGTGAATGCCAAAGCTTCAGTGAAATCCTTGAGCTTGAAGACACGCTCAAGTCGTTTGATGCCGTCCACTTCCTTGACCTGCCAGTCGGGGACGAAGGCCTTCAGCTCGTCGATCTGCGCATCGGTCAAAGCCGGCTCGCCGCCGCGACAGGGAACGCATTTTCCTTTGGCCAAGCTATCCATCATTACCTTTCTTCTCGACCGGTTAGAGCGGCAATGTGATTATTTTTTCCGGGGGCAAGAATCGGTTGGCAAAATTTGCAGTCATCATTTTTACGCCGGCAATAAACAATGGATAGGGGTTCATGCTGGTGGTTAAGGTTTCATTTGAAGCGAACCTGACCCTGCGCTTCTCTTCGTTGATCTCTATCAGACGCTTCATCCGCTCCATCGTTTGTGCGTAGTGAGAAAAAGCCACCGTGCCTTTCTTTTCAGCTTCTAAAATGGCCTGAACAGCGAATCGGGCACTCAACGCCGCGTTGTCCATGGCTACACCCCGGTAAGCATCTAATAACCCGGCTGCATCCCCACATAGGAGGATATTACCTTCGCCAAAGTAAACACCGCTTTTCAGGGGTGAGGCAAAGCCTTCTCTTCGCACAATTTCACCTTTGAAGTTGTACTTTTTACAAACATAGGCATAAAATCTTTCCACATAGTCTTTGACTGGTTCATTCTCCGTGCCCGTGCCGATGACCCAAAGATTGTCTTTCTTGTAGATCCAGGCAAACATCATCGGAGCATATTCTTTGATGTTGACCATATAGAGACCATTGGGATCTAGATCGCCTTCTCCGATGCAATAGTAATTCATGGTCCCCCCCAGCGCTTTTTGTGCATAGTCATTGGGGCGAAGTTTCTTCCTGATTTTGGATGACATTCCATCCGCTGCAATGAGATAACGGGTGAGTATCTCTCTGGATTCTATACCGCTCTGCGTTTGAATTCGGATACCATCTTTTACTACTTCGAAATCAATCATCCGGGTTTGATCTTGAAATATCGCCCCTTCTTCCACCGCCAGGTCATTTAACCAACGGTCAAAGGTGGAACGCCAGAAGTTATAGACCTTCATTTTAGCTTTGATGGTTTTATCATCGGGAGTAATGATATTGATGTTGTAAATTTCATTTGTGCAGAGTTTTTCCCTGGGGATCGGTCTGCCGACCAGCTTTTCAAAATATCCAAACTGAATACCAGAGCATGGTTTATTGCGCGGGGTTTTCGCCTTCTCGATCAATAAACTTTTTAATCCGTTTTCAGCTGTCAAACGCGCAGCTATTGATCCCGCAATTCCTCCGCCCACAGCTACAACATCATATTCTTCCATTATGAACCCACTCCTTATTTGACCGCTTGATCCCATCCACTTCCTTGACCTGGCAGCCAGAGACATAGGGTATTAATTCGTTAAGCTATCCGTCGGTTAAGTCCGGCTCGCCGCCACGCCAGGGAACGCATTTTCCATCAGCCAGGTTAACCATCGCACGCTTCCTTTCTTTTACCTGTAAACACAACCTGGGGTTTTCCCTTACTCATTATTTCAGGGACTGGCACTCATGTCAACGGTCTATATTCAAGTAGCACTCTTTCATGTGAACGCTGTCTCAGGCAGCGCTCGTGCTTTCTTATTTCAACAACAGTTTTGTCAGTGTCTTTGCCAGCCAGCGTCCGTATTGATCGCCAGACCAGCCCCGGTCGATAGTTAAAAGGCTGTAAACTTCGGCGCTTGAGATCGCCCAAACCGTTTCGGCTGCCTCGCCCGGCGTGAGGTCCGCCTGTAATGAACCGTTTACAGTGAGATATCGGATAAATTCTTCCATTCCATGAACACGGCCATTAAGCAGGTTTTGAAGTATCTCCGAAATATCAGGCTCGGTTTTGGCTGCAACGCGCATGATTCCAAAGAGCGGCGCCATCCGCCCCATGATCTCCTGCATGTCACGTGCAAACAATTGAATTTGGCGCTGTTGGTTTTTTTCCTGTTGAACCGCCTGAGGCCCCGGACGTTGCAGGAGGGGAACAGGTTCGTCATCTCCAACAATTGAAATATCGACAAGCCTCAAGAGGATCGCCCGCTTGCTCCCAAAGGTTGCATACACTGTTTCCACGGAAACGCCCGCTTCCTGTGCAATCGCATCGATGGTCGCACCCGAATAACCTCGTTCGATGAATAGCTTACGAGCCGCTTCGACAATTTGACGGTTGGTCAAACGCGCCTGCTCTTTGCGCCGGCTTGAGTTATATTTGCGTTTGGTCGGTTTTTCCTTGCTCATTTTAACTTGACAATCCTTGTCTAATTTGATATATTAGATACAGTAATACTATATCTAATATAGTTACACTGCTATTAAGTAGTGTACATCTCCCCACCGGCTTTGTCAAATGGATGGGTGC
>Ga0208980_10002896_pt1 | contig 10408 bp, 5 predicted proteins | sample WetSurMetagenome_3_FD_187993 | JGI IMG/M metagenome (GOLD analysis project Ga0208980, IMG submission 187993) | Wetland microbial communities from Twitchell Island in the Sacramento Delta, sample from surface sediment Aug2011 Site A1 Bulk (version 2) | ecosystem: Environmental > Aquatic > Marine...
TTTCGCCCGACGGGCAAAAGATAGCTTACACAAAGAGTAAGGATCTGTATGTTTATGATCTGGCCCAGGGCAGGGAGATAAGGCTGACATCTGATGCTTCTGAAAAAGTTTATAACGGTTATGCTTCCTGGGTTTACTATGAGGAGATCCTTGGAAGGCCAAGCAGGTATGCTGCTTTCTGGTGGTCACCCGATGGCAGCAGGATTGCATATCTCAGAACCGATGAAACAGAGGTTCCGGTATTTACCCTCAACAGGCTTGATGAACCCGATGGCCTCCATGGACTAATTGAAGCTGTTCCTTATCCTCTGCCGGGCGATCCTAATCCCAGAGTCAAAATGGGTATTGCCGATATTGCATCAGCAAAAACAACCTGGGTTAAAACTGATTACTCTGTCGACCAGTATATTGCCTGGCCATTCTGGACACCTGACAGCAGGAAGCTTGCTGTCCAGGTAGTCAATCGCGATCAGAATGATCTTAAGATATTACTGGCCGATCCCTCTACCGGAGACTTTACCCAGATATATAACGAAAGCCGCAAAACATGGGTCGAATTTTTCGAGGATATCTATGTGATGAATAACGGATCAGGATTCATAGTAAGAAGTTATCGGGATGACTGGAACAATATCTATTTGTACGGCTGGGATGGTAAGCTTGTACGCCAGCTCACTGGCTTCAGCTTCATGGTTACAGCTATTGAAAGAGTAGATGAAAAGGCAAAACAGATATATTTCTATGCCACCGGAAATGAATCGACAGAAAAGCACTTGTTCCGCATAGGCCTTGATGGAAAAAATCTTGTTCAGCTCACCAGCGGGAGCGGGACACATAGCGTCAGCCTGTCACCAGCAGGAAATTATATGGCCGATACCTGGAGCAGCGTATCAACACCGGGTTCAATTATACTGCTTGACAGGAAAGGCAAACAGTTAAGAGAGATTTACAGTTTTGAAAAACAGCCTGCTGATCCTTCCAAAAACTCCAGGGCAGAAATGGTGAAGATCATGACTTCCGACGGACTTTTCAATATGCCGGCAATTATTACCTATCCCCTTAATTTCGATCCTGCCAGGAAGTATCCTGTCATATTTACCATCTATGGCGGGCCCGGTGCCAAAAATGTAAGCAACAGCTGGCCAGGGAACACTCCTTCATGGTATGCCCAGAATGATATCATAACATTTACGGTTGACCACCGCGGTTCAGGTCAGTTTGGGATGAAGGGTATGGACTACCTTTACAGGAACCTTGGCAAATGGGAGATACTCGATTATTCAGATGCTGTCAAATGGCTTCGTTCAAAACCCTACATTGACAGTACAAGGGTTGGAATTACCGGAACGTCTTACGGCGGATATATGACCTGCATGGCTTTAACAAAAGGTGCCGGATTATGGACGCACGGAGTCGCAGGAATGCCCGTTACCGATTACAGGCTTTACGACAATATATATACTGAAAGGTACATGGATACGCCAGCAGACAATCCCGACGGATACAAGGAGGGTTCCTCGCTGACATATGTAAAGAACTTCAGGGGAAAGATGCTGCTCTATCATGCCGATATGGATGATAATGTTCATATGCAGAACTCAATATACCTCATATCAAGGCTTCAGGATGAGGGCAAGAGCTTCGAATTCATGCTTTATCCCGATGGGAGGCATGGCTGGGGAGGAGCCAAAGCCACATTCGTTAAAAATGAGACCAATAATTTCTGGATGAGAAATTTCTTCGGGAAACAGTAAGCCATAATATCTGATAACATGAAAAGAAAGCTTATAGCTCTCCCGGTTTTTCTCCTGATATTTGTTTTAAATGCCAACGCTCAGAAAGACTCTGTTATAGCAAGGATAATATCTCTTGGAAAAAGCGATAACAGGGTAATGGAGCATATGGATTTTCTATCCAATCGCTTTGGGGATCGTCTTACCGGATCTGACAATTATTACAGTGCCTGTGTGTGGGCCGTGAATACCATGAGATCGTGGGGTATGATGGCCGAGCTGCAGGAGGCCGGAGAAATGCCTGTCGGGTTCAACAGAGGACCCTGGTTCGGGAAAATGATATCCCCCGAGGAGATAACACTTGACTTTGGAACCCCAGCCTATACTGCAGGAACAAAAGGACGTCAGAAAGGCCATGTCTTTATTATGCCAAAAAGCGTTGAGGAGTTCTGGCCTGTAAGGGACAGTATCAGGGGAGCATGGATACTGATTGATGGGGAGAACAGTGGTTGGCCACGCGACAGGAAAGGTGAATCTGAACTGACCAGGCTGATCAGGGAAGCCGGTGCGCTTGGCACAATACAGTTATCTAAATTCCCGGTAAGAGTACTGTATCAGAAAGTTGCTTCATGGGACTCTCTGCCGGTACTGCCTGACATAAAGCTTATTGACACACAGTACAACAGGATAAAGGATTTATTGGCACTGGGGCAAAGGGTTGAACTTGAATTTGATATAAGAAACTACTTCAGACCAGGACCTGTAAAATTTCATAATGTTATTGGTTGGATCCCGGGTGTAAAATACCCTGACGAATATGTCATTCTTGGTGGACATCTTGACGGTCTATCAGGGGCAACTGCTTCGATTGACAATGCTTCAGGAGCCGCGCCATCGATGGAGGCGGCAAGACTGATTCTTGCAGCCGGAGGCAGACCCGAACGGACAATTATGGTCCAATTATGGGCTGCGGAGGAGTTTGGTCTCCTCGGAAGTACAGCCTGGGTTAAACAGAATCCCGATAAGCTGCCCAGGATTTCTGCCGTCTTCAATCGCGACGGAGGCACAAACTGCATAACGGGTCTCAGTGTACCGAAGGAAATGATAGCTGATTTTAAGGAGATAGTCAGGCCTGTTCTTGGCTTAAATACAAAATATCCTTTTGAGCTCACCGAGCGAACAAAACCTGCGCGAAAAGGGGGAAGGGGCAGGACTGATACATTCTCATTCCTTCAGAAAGGTGTCCCTGCTTTCGGTTTCAGCACAAAAGGCGAGCAGCAGTACGGAAAAACATGGCATTCAACACTTGATACTTACAATGAAGCCATTCCTGAATACCAGGAGTACTCATCACTGGTGACAGCTGTTGTTGCCTATGGCATTGCGAACCTTGATCATCTGCTTGCCCGCGATAATTTTTTCATGAAGGATGGTATCTATGCTGATTTCAGCACAAACAAAGGCAGGTTCTCAGTGCTTCTCGATTACAGGAAGACACCCATGACTGTTGCAAACTTCATCGGTCTTGCTGAGGGCACGATCTCCAATGCGTCATATCCCCCGGGCACCCCTTTTTACAATGGTTCAATCTGGCACAGGGTGGTAAAGGGACATGTCATTCAGGGAGGAGAACCATCGATAGTAAAGGATCCGGCAAATTCGGAAGTCAACTCCACGGGGTATGAGATCCCCAATGAAATATCCGACCTCAGTCATAACAAAGCGGGAATGATTGGCATGGCCAATGCAGGGCCAAATACCAATACATGCCAGTATTATATTACACTTGGTGACAGATCTTATCTCGATGGCAACTATACTCTTTTCGGTGAAGTATCAGATGGAATGGATGTTGTCAGCAAAATTGAACAGGGAGATACTACCCTCACTGTTACAATAGTCAGGTCAGGCTCAGATGCAGAAAATTTCATTGTAAATGATGAAACATTTCTGAAGCTTGTAGACAGGCAATGGAAAAAGGTAAACAGCGAGCATGAAGCAAAGAAGATCCATGATGAAAAGTTTATCGCAGAAACATATCCCGGGCTGACAACTCTTCCCGACGGGCTAAGGTATAAAATTGAGGTAAATGGAAGTGGAAATCCTCCCTCTGAGGGATCAGAGATCAGGCTGAGCTACACGGGAAGACTTATAAATGGCCTGAAATTCTCAAGTTCTGCTGAAGGAGGAAAGCCAGTTGCATCGGCGAGGCCGGTTATGTTTTCGTACAAGCCCGGCAGTGATCAGCTCATCAAGGGTTTGCAGGAGTCGTTAAAAGAGATGAGGGAAGGAGAAAAGCGCCTGCTTGTTATCCCTCCCGAGCTTGGATATGGGGTAAACAATGTATATTATGGAAAGGAGGTTGCAGGTCAGAAGAGGTTTGTAATATCCCCGGGTGAGATAATGATTCTGGAAGTAACTGTTAATAAGATTTACCCCACTGTGCGATAATAAGTTAATGTTTACTATATTGTGTCCCAAAATAAACTTGAATACAGGTACTTAAAACTCCAAACTCAGTCTATATGATTTTAGGAATCCTCAGGGAATCTGGAACTGAAAACAGGGTGGCAATGCTGCCAGGCGAAGTTGCCGTTCTTAAAAAGATGGGCATTGAGGTAATTGTTGAAATTCATGCAGGAGAAAAAGCATTTGCTTCAGACGCTGCTTACCTTGCTGCCGGTGCCTCTGCCGCAGAACGTTCAGATGTCATCTCGAAATCCGATATGCTTCTGTCTGTTAATCCTCTCATTTCAGAGGAGATCAGCTCTTTCAGGGAAGGGCAGGTCCTGTGCTCCGTGCTCAATCCATCCGAAAACAGCAAATGGCTGGAGTCAGTCAGACTAAAAGGATTAACACTGCTCGCTCTTGATCTGGTGCCACGTACCACACGTGCACAGTCAATGGATATTCTCTCTTCAATGGCCACGGTGGCAGGTTACAAGGCAGTGCTCGAAGCTGCCTCAAGGCTGCCGCGATTTTTTCCGATGTTTATGTCGGCTGCAGGGACTATCAAGCCGGCCAGGGTGCTTATCCTCGGTGCTGGAGTGGCAGGTTTGCAGGCAATTGCTGTTGCACGAAAGCTTGGTGCAGTCGTTGAAGTGTTTGACGTCAGGTCTGCTGTAAAGGAGGAGGTAAAAAGCCTGGGTGGTAAATTTATTGAAGTTGAGGGAGCAAAGGAAGATGCTTCCGCTGGAGGTTATGCCGTTGAGCAGAGTGAGGAGTTCAGGAAGAAGCAGCAGGAGCTAATCCAGCAGAAAGCTGCCGCTTCTGACGTAGTAATATGCACTGCACAGATACCCGGGAAGAAGGCTCCTTTGCTGCTTCTTAAAGAGACAGTTATGAAAATGAAACCCGGATCTGTAATTGTAGACCTGGCCTCCTCCTCAGGAGGAAATTGTGAACTGACCTCAGCCGGCCATAATATTTTATACGATGGTGTCAGCATTATAGGCAAGACAGATTATTCCTCGGAAATGTCAACTGATGCGAGCAAGATGTTTGGAAGCAATGTTATCAATCTTCTGAAAATTATGGTCGATAAGTCGGGCAAGCTTGTACTCAATATGGATGATGATATAATAAGGGGTACTATAGCGGTCAGCGGGAAAGAATATATCGGACAGAGAATAAAGCAGATATTAAATATTAATTAGCTATGTTATGGAGAAGATGTTAGATTTTTTCTTAACCCACAGGGAGGCTATTTTCATTGTCATACTTTCCATTTTCCTCGGCATTGAGGTTATCAGCAATGTTCCTGCAATCCTTCATACGCCTCTGATGTCAGGCGCTAATGCAATCCATGGCGTAGTTATAATTGGGGCAATTATTGTTCTCGGACATGCTGATACATCGGGATCAAAAATACTTGGATTTCTTGCGGTAATCCTTGGCACTTTGAATGTCGTTGGAGGTTTTGTGGTTACTGACAGGATGCTGGAAATGTTTAAAAAGAAAAAATAAATATCCCTCAGAATATTAAAAGGTCTACTGAATGAACGATTTGTCCCCTTTTTCGGCAGGTATTTCAATACTGGAGATTACTTATGTAATTGCCTCAGTGTTATTTATAATCGGTCTGAAGATGTTGAGCCATCCTCTTACAGCCAGGAGAGGAAATATCCTGGCAGCTTTTGGCATGGGTATCGCCATAATTGCCACCATCATTTTTCATGAGAAGGATGAAGAGCCGATACGCAACATTCCCCTTATCCTTTTTGCCATTGTCATTGGAACAATTATCGGATGGCTGATTGCAAAGCGGGTAAAGATGACTGCCATGCCACAGCTGGTTTCCTTTTTCAATGGAATGGGAGGTGCTGCGGCTGCACTCATTTCAATGATGGAATTCCCTCATATAAGTCATGATCTGATTGCCCGCACCGGTATGGCAAACGGACAGGTTCTTGCCATCTTGCTCGGATTAATGATAGGTACAGTGTCATGGGCGGGAAGCATGATCGCATTCGGTAAGCTTGACGGATGGATAGGGGATATGCGCATAAAGGCAATGAAATATGTGAACCTGACGATTCTTGGAGTTTTGATAGGTCTGATTATTTTTATTATGACAAGAGATGTTCAGGCTAGCGTTGAGCTTACTCCATATGTCTATTTAATATTTGGAATTTCAGTCATTTACGGCGTTCTCTTTGTAATGCCGATAGGTGGTGCCGATATGCCGGTTGTGATTTCACTTCTAAACTCTTTTACCGGTGTAGCGGCCGCCATGGGAGGGTTCCTTTACAACAACCAGGCAATGCTCACGGGAGGAATACTGGTGGGATCGGCAGGAACAATACTCACTATACTCATGTGCAAGGCTATGAACCGTTCACTGTTGAATGTAATTGTTGGCGTCTTCGGCGGCGGCGGCCAGGTTGTTACGGATGTTGCAGGATCAATTAAGGAGATCTCTATTCCCGATGCCGCAGTTCTGCTAAGCTATTCCAAAAAGGTTGTCATCGTACCGGGTTACGGGCTTGCCGTGGCTCAGGCCCAGCATATCTGCCATGAGCTTGACAAGCTGCTGGATGAGAAAGGTGTGGAGGTTAAGTATGCGATCCACCCGGTTGCAGGACGAATGCCCGGGCATATGAATGTACTTCTTGCTGAAGCCGATGTTCCATATGAACAGCTTATAGAAAGCGACGAGATAAATCCTGATCTGCCAAATACTGATGTGCTGGTAGTGATCGGCGCAAATGATGTTGTCAATCCGGCCGCTGAGGATGATCCTTCAAGTCCGATCTATGGGATGCCTATTATAAAAGCCAGGGATGCCAGAAACATCATAGTGATGAAAAGAGGTATGGGAAAAGGCTATGCAGCTATCGAGAATATGCTGTTCTTCAACAGTAAGACCAGGATGCTGTTCGGAGATGCTAAAAGCACCTTGCAGAGCCTTGTAAACGAAGTAAAGAATCTGTAGTATATCCATTTCTTCGAATTTTTATTAATGAATGCCTACTCACCCAGACTTGCCTTGTTGCGGGAGGCAATGGTTAAGAATAAAATAGATGTTTACATCATCCCTTCAGGAGATCCCCACCTTGGGGAGTATATCCCCGATCACTGGAGGATAATTCCATGGCTGACAGGCTTTACAGGATCAAATGCAACAGTCGTTGTTACTGATACATTTGCAGGATTATGGACCGACTCAAGATATTTCGTCCAGGCCGAAAACCAGCTCAGGGATTCCGGATTCAAGTTTGTCAAACCAGACTCTTCAGGTAAGAATGATTTCACCGCCTGGCTCCCGGAAAATACAAGCGATGGGAATAAAATAGGTTTTGACGGCAGGATTATCTCTGTATCACGAAAGAGAAGAATCGAATCTTCCCTGAATAGTAAGGCAGTAATCTTCCTGACAGATTCCGATCTTGTTTCCGAATTATGGACAGACAGACCTCCTGTGTCTGATTCCAAAGCCTTTGAATTTCCGATAATTTATGCAGGCAAGGAGAGCAGCGTGAAGATAGGAGAGGTCCGCGAGAAGATGAGAAAAATGGAGATTAATTATCACCTTCTCACTTCACTTGACGATATCATGTGGCTGCTGAATATAAGGGGTGATGATGTTCAATACAGCCCTCTCCTTACATCCTTTGCAATAATAGGAGAGGAGCAGATCCTTCTTTTTGTGGATGAAGGCAGAATTCCGTATAAGCTTGCCGTTGAGTATGATAAGCTTGGTATTGTAATGCTGCCTTATGAGGAGACAAGCGGAATGCTGTCAACTCTTCCATCAGATTCTTCAATTCTCCTTTCACCCCTGACATGTTCGGTGAGCCTGTTCAATGCCATTCCATCGGGAATGAAAATTATTGAAGATTTCAGCATCCCCGGGAGATTAAAGGCAGTCAAGAACAAGGTAGAGATCGCAAATATAGGTCAGGCAATGGTAAAGGACGGGATCGCCCTGACAAGGTTTTTTTTCTGGTTGGAGGAAAATTTATTGTCATTGATGATTACCGAGCTTTCGCTTGCAGAAAAGCTAAATCTTTTCAGATTTGAACAGGCGGGCTATATAGGACCAAGTTTTGCCCCAATTGTAGCCTTTAATGAGCATAGTGCTTTACCTCATTATTCCCCTACTCTTGAAACAGATGTGAAAACAGGGCCTGGGGGTATCCTGCTGGTTGACTCCGGCGGACAATATTTCAATGGCACAACTGATATCACCAGGACCATCTGCCTTGGAAATCCTTCTCCTCAGCAGATAAGGGATTTTACACTGGTTCTGAAAGGAAATATTCAACTTGCAATGGCAAAAATCCCGGCCGGCAGCAAGGGTATTCAGCTTGATATTCTCGCCAGAAAAGCACTCTGGGCATCTGGCCTTAATTATGGTCATGGCACGGGACACGGTGTGGGATTTTGCCTCAATGTTCATGAAGGCCCACAGAGTATTAGTCCTGCTGACAACCCTGAGACTAAAACTGTCATAGAGCCAGGAATGCTTATATCTGATGAACCAGCCATATACAGAGAAGGAGAATATGGTATCAGGATCGAAAATCTTATTATTTGTTATCAGGACGAGGAGACAGAATTCGGTCAGTTCCTGAGATTCGATACGGTGTCCCTCTGTTATATTGAAAGAATGCTTATAGATAAATCACTGCTTGACCAGAAAGAGATAGAATGGCTAAATCATTACCATGAAACGGTTTATGAAAAGCTGTACCGTTTTCTTACAGATCAGGAAAGAGAGTGGCTTCGGGAAAAAACTAATCCTATCTGATTACAGGTTGAATCGTGCTCATGGTTTTTTGGACCCGGAGGGCCTCATAACATCCTCCATAAGAACAATATCCATAACCGGAAACTCTGTTATCCTAAGCTTCGCACAACCGTAGGGTACCAGGCTGATAATCTCTGGATCCCCTTCAGGCCTGACCGGGCTGACAGGGGGTACATCAGCTGAGTTATTCTTTAATTTCCATTCAGGGATTTTAATTCCCCTGGCTTGTACCACCAGCGGAGCATTTTGCATCCATTTAATGTATTTTGATGAATCAGAAGACCATACAAAGTCGCCCTTATCCGCAAATGGATATTTACCGATTGGATATTCTTCAAACTTGAAGCCCCTTTCCGTATTATTCGGATCTATGAGGAGTCCATAGTTCCAGTCACTCTTCGGATTTATTTCCCAATCGACCGATCCCTTGTAACCATAATTGTCGTAATTAGCTTTAATGCTCTTATACTCTTTGTCGATTCTTAAGGATAAATAGAGCGGGCCGCGGATGAGGCACAGCGAGTTATTATACCTTCTTTCTGTACGGATGTTCATTGGGATCTCTATGGAGATCCTGTCTCCATTCTTCCATTTTTCAAACAGCCTGTTATTTGCGCCTCTTTTAATTGATACAGTTTTGTTTTTATATTTAACTAAAAGTGAATCAGCCCATCCGGGAATTCTGAGCTCTATCGGGAATCTGACCGGGTCCTTGACCTTGATAGTAAGGTTAACCGATCCTCTGAAGGGATAATCAGTATCTTCGGTTATTTCCACTGATTTTCCGTCAGCTACCTGTGCGGTAACGCGTGATGGTCCATATGCGACGAGTGCGAGTCCGTTATCGTTGGTTGCCATCCACATACTCTCAACAAATTTGGGCCATCCCTGGTGCATATTGGCAAGACAGCAACCGAAATTAGGCATGAAACCATACAGATTGGAATAATCGTCGTTTGAGCTCCAGTCTCTTTTGGCAGCTGATACAACTACCTGGTTGGACTGCTGATCGTACTGGTGTGCCCATATATCTGGTGTTGTTGCACCAGGGAGGGCATTGTAGGTAAGCAGCTCGAGCCTGTCGGCAAGCTTGTTGTCTCCCAGTATTTCGTAAAGTTCTTCCAGGGAAAACATATATTCAACAACAGTGCATAATTCAGTTCCCTGTACCGGGCTGTTTCCGGCAAGATGCTCATCGGCCGAAAACTTGCCAGCTGCCTGTCCGTGGTTTTTTTCATACTTTTCTATTCCCGCGTAAACGGCATTTTTAAATCTGGCATCACCAGACTGCTGGTACCATAAGCCAGGGTATTTAATTGCCATTGCATTGTTCACCCCATGTGCAGTCATCCCTTCCGGAGTGCCGTCATGAGGGATCTTTTTATCAACGGCTGCCGTGGAATCCCAGGGGAATTTCTCATAG
>Ga0208980_10002897_pt1 | contig 10404 bp, 9 predicted proteins | sample WetSurMetagenome_3_FD_187993 | JGI IMG/M metagenome (GOLD analysis project Ga0208980, IMG submission 187993) | Wetland microbial communities from Twitchell Island in the Sacramento Delta, sample from surface sediment Aug2011 Site A1 Bulk (version 2) | ecosystem: Environmental > Aquatic > Marine...
ATATGGCTGCACGTAAAGCCCTTGCTAGCGATATGCTGATTGGAAGTGGTACAGATTTCACACCGACTGCTGAGCCACTTGATCCACGTGTTGACTGGATCATTGCCAGACGTGGCGTTGATTTCATGGGCTGGGGCATCATGCCGGGAAATGACTGGATCCGTGAGCAGAATAATGGCGGTCCATACTTTACCAAAATATTCATGCACACCAAGGATGAGCAGACTTTAAACCTTAACGGAACCGGTTTCTACAATGGTAAAAACTTCAGGACATACCGTTACGCAAGTATCCTGCTCTGGAGAGCAGAATGTGCCATAGAAGATAACGATCTGCCTCTTGCCCGGACATATGTGAACATGATCCGTAATCGCGCTAAGGCAAGTAAACCTGTAATGGGACTCTGCACAAGCACTAAAAACCTTGGCACCAACCCTGTTGTTGATTACACTAAACCAGCAGCCAACTATAAGATAGAACCTTATCCTGCTTCAGGTTATCCTTTTGATACTAAAGCAAATGCATTAAAAGCTGTCCAGGAGGAGACCAGGCTTGAATTTGCATGTACGAACCATCGTTACTTTGACCTGAGGCGCTGGGGCATCCTGGCTAGTACCCTGAATGCATATATTGCACAGGATATCAAGTTCAGGACATTTATGCAGGGAGCAACATTTAATGCAACTGAGGATGATTACTGGCCAATACCACAGGGTGTGATCGACCTTCAGAAGGGCATTATTACACAGGATCCTTCTTATTGAAAATAATTAAAACATAATTGAATTAAAACATGTAGAGACAGGTCTGAGACCTGTCTCTACTTTTTTTGCCCCATTCCTGTCTCGACTTTTTTTTCTCATGTACTCACCCCCTTCCTTCGCTCCGCTCAGGATTTCCCCCTCTCTCCTGTCGGAAAGAGGGGGAAGGATTAATGATAATAGATTGAAATTTATATCTTTACAATGATAAATGGAATATGGGAGATTTTGAGAAATTTGATTTCAAAAAGATAAAAGACCATGCTAGGCAGCTGAGAAGAAGCATGACAGATTCTGAAATATTACTTTGGAAAGAACTTAGAAATAGAAGACTATCAGGGTATAAATTTCTTCGTCAGTATCCAATACTATATAAAGGAAATTTAACAAGGTATAATTATTTCATTGCTGATTTTTATTGTGACATAAAAAAGACAGTAATTGAACTCGATGGTCCAATTCATGAGAATAAAGAAGAATATTATATGTTCAGAGAGTCAGAATTGGAGAATCTCGGACTGCATATTTTGAGAATCAGAAACGAAGAGCTGATTGATATGAGAGATGTATTAAGAAAGATTGAATTATTCTTAAGTCAAATACCTGATATTAAATAACATAAAACAAATTAACTCCCCCCTCTTTCCGACAGGAGAGAGGGGGGGTGGAGGGGTGAGTACATGATGCTAAAAATTGAGATACAGGGACCTAGGGGTGAGTAAATGAAAAAGCGCTGTTATTTAAAATGAAAATAGAACCAGAAAGTGTCACCGAATTCTTTCTGCATTGCGCCTTTATTTAATGCTGATCTCTGACGCAATATCTTATAGGTTGCTACATACTGTTCAAATCGTTTTTGTGTTTCAGTACTTATTGTCAATCCTCCCAGATCAGGTAACACTTTGGTACTGTTATAATAAATTAAAGCTGCTTCCTCCATATTTCTTGGAATCCTGGTATAACCTGATCCCTTCATATTTTTGATGTTATTTACAGCTAATTCTACTTTTTTTGTAAGAAGCAGGCCGGCAAGATAATATTCTATTGCTTGCCTGTTATCAGGTTGTCCCTCCAGAATAAGGGGCAGATTATTCTGAGGCTCATTGAATTGAATGAAAAAGTTGTTTTTAGGAAGCAGTTTCAATTTTGCTCCCAGTTCCGGATGTGAAGGGATCAGATCAGGATTGTCCGCCATTTTTTCATATTCTAATGCCCGTTTCCTGTAATAGATAGTCCTTTTCAGAATATCGATATATTTCCTTGCAATCCTGTAGTCACCGCTGATCAGACTTGTTTTTGTAAGCAATTCGATATTTTGCGGACGATACCCATAAACGACCATCTCCTCATATGCCCAGCGATGAGCTTCATTTATTAATCCAATGGAATAGTAAAAATAACCTCCCCGGTTCAGATGCTCATCACCCCATGGCAAAACCAGTGAACCTGCTAAAAAATCCTGAGGTCCGTTGAACAACTTTTCGCAGAGCTGGTTAGTCTCGGAAAGCGCTATATTATAAAAATATTCTCCGATAAGATTTCTTGCAGGCTTTTTTTCCTGGAACCTGATGGCTTCGTTCCATCTTCCTTCGAAAATTAATTTCTCCAGTTCAACTACTCTTGCAGTCTGGGGATTATATATTTTAAACAGGAAGAAGACTGATACAGCAAAAACAAGTATGACTGATACTATTGAATAAGATCTTTTATTCAGTCTTCGGTTTTTGCCTTTAGCAGCAACACTGCATATTAAAGGATATATAACCATGTAACCTGCCAGAATAAAAAATGTTGCTTTATAGGCAGGATTCTCCAGCAACGGCAAAGGAGAAAATAACAATGGCTGAACAGGTTGTAAAAAGAGGATCCTCCAGGAGATTAAGAATGAAAGAGCAGCAATTAACAGTAACAGAAGAGTGTAAATATACTTTTGCCTGCCTTTTTCAAATATAAGGCTGTGTAAAATATACATTCCTGCAAAGATCATTGAATAGGCGCCGGCCAGATAGTAAAACAGAGGAATAAGGATCAATAACAGGATTCGCTGATATTTTTTTCTGCATGATACCAAAAAAAGGTAACAGAGAAGGATAAGAACAAATCCAAGATTATACTCCATCATGTGATAATAATTTGCCTGCATTAGCATTAAAAGGCATGATGGAATCATAAGAAAGAGCAATGAGAATGGTAACCCTGGAATCAGACGTTTGTTTATTAAGTAAAGTATTATCCCGGGCAGGGTAAGAACAATTGACAGTATTATGGCACCTGAAAATCTGCCTGCATAGAACTGAGTAAGGAACCTTGCTGCATATTCCAGCAGGCCTCCGGGTTTTAATAAAAATTTATGCAGGTAATCCACAGAAAAAACAAACAGCGACTGGGTTTCCTGAAAATAGAGTACATAATTCCCCACAAAGCAAAAATATCCGAAGGTTGCTAACAGGAACAGACCCGGCAAAAGAAATACTTCTCTATTCATTAATGTTTTTGAATTATTCATCCTTATCATTCATGAATTAATTTTTCGTTTACTTTAAGGTTGATATCTTTTATAGTTTTCTTCTGTCCGGGTACAGTATCCGGAGGATTTCCTGATTTGGCTTTTAGTGCAACCTGTCCGGATGCCCTGGCAAAATCCCTTGAATTCACTTTTATCCTGCCATTTACAAGTTCAGGTCTGTTAAATGATTCAAGCATCCAGCCATATCGGGATGGATCCTTTTGTGGAAGAACAAATTCTTTTCCCTGATTGCCAGCAGAGTCAATATGAGCAAAATAGGGACGGCTGCTTCTGCCATCCAATCTTCTGCTGCTGAAGACCAGCCATCTGCCATTGGATGACCATGAGTGATAACTCTCTGTCTCTGTACTGTTCAATGCCATTTTAGTACACACTCCGCTTTGTATGTTCAGCATATATAAATCGGCCTCTTTGTGCCAGATTGGAAAGGTACCATAATCAGCCAGTGTGAAAATCAAATATTTCCCATCTGGAGATATTAATGGGAAAGATGCACTTTTGTTTATTTCTGATGCGCTGAAAACAATTTCAGTTTCACCGAATGATCTGGACTCAGGATCAAAAGATTTTCTGGCCAGGTCATAATGTGTATTCTTAATTTCTTCCAGGTCGGGATTGGTTCCGGACTTATATTGAGGTGCCCTGCAGAAGTATAAATATTTACCGTCAGACGACCATGATGGAAAAGTTTGCAGGTATTTTGCAGTATCTCTGTTGGTGATACTTAAAATTTCGTTGTTTTTTCTGTCATATAAAATAAGTGAGGAAATAAGGTCATAAACCTCTATTTTTTTTTCCGGCAGTGAATAAAAACTCTGCCTGACCTGGTTTGAGGAGAATGCCATAAATCTTCCATCAGGATGCCACGATGGATAAGTAGCACTGCCTGGCATCGCATCAATTTTAGGATCAGTCCTGGTTATTTTGCCATCCTCAACAAAATATGTCCCGCCCAGGGAACCTCTTATGTGAATCATAAATCTGTCGGCACTGTTCCTGTTGAAAGAGTGGCAATTGGCACAGTTTTTTTCCATTATCTGGTTCTCGAAAAGCGATTCTTCCGCGAAACTTTCAAGTGACCGCTGTACTATTTTTATGTCTGACCAGCTATAATACCCCGGATAAATCAGTCGGTATACCAGGTAAGGATCAACAGTTTCCCTGGCAACAGCCATATAAAAAGGCTTGTATTCCTCAAAGGTTTTACCCCGGTTTTTAGAAATATATGTAATAAATTTGATTGTGTCACCCAGACTCTCAGTCAGAAGTTTCCTCCATGATTTCTCATGAAACTTTACTATCCCATCTGATGACTTTATGATTAACTGATTCTTTGTTTTTAGTGAAGTAGCTATGACCCTGTAATTGTCCCCAACTTCTTTAATTATAAAATTCATTGGAGCAATATTGGGAGGAATAGTAATGTCGGTATAATCCGGATCTATGTTCGGCAGACGATCAGCTTTCTGAACATTTTCACCGATTTCTGAGCTGCAACTTATACAGAAAAAAATACCTAATATTAAGATATAAAGTAAGTTTGTTTTTTTTCCTGATTTCATTCCGGAATATAATTGCAAAAAATTTCTTTGAAGAATTCAATGGTTGTTCACAGCATCTTATCTGTCAACTGTGCAATATAGTCAGAATTTTCTTTCAAATTACCTGCCAATTTTCTATCTTTTGTAATTGAAAAAAAGCTTAATTTCGTGTCTGGAATTAATATTAAATAATAATTGATTTTCAAGCTATTTAGAATTTTACCTTTTACAATTGTCTTATTCACATATTCTTCTAATATTTATCAACTATGAAAAGGCGTGATTTTATTAAAACAACTGCATTAGCGGCCCCGATGATAAGTCTTTTTCCTGCAGATCTTTCTGCAATTACAAGGGTGACTGCTCCCGGGAAGATAGAGAAAAGATCATTGGGCCGAACAGGTGAAATGCTTTCGATGATCGGGTTCGGTGGGATAGTTGTAAAAGACGCTGCTCCCGAAGACGCTTCAAAGCTTGTCAAACTGGCAATTGATTCAGGGATTAACTATTTTGATGTTGCTCCTTCATATGGCGATGCAGAAATAAAACTTGGACCTGCGCTCGAACCCTACAGGAAGAATGTTTTTTTAGCCTGTAAAACAGGAAAACGTACAAAAGCTGATGCCCGTGCTGAACTGGAACAATCACTGAAAAGACTGCGTACGGATCATCTTGATCTTTACCAGCACCATGCTGTTACCACTCTGGCAGATGTGGATACAATTTTGGGGCCAGGAGGAGCGATGGAGACATTTACTGAAGCACGAAAAGAGGGAAAAATCAGGTTTATAGGATTCTCAGCACATTCTGTGGAAGCCGCGATGGCGCTGATGGACAGGTTCGATTTTGATACGATTTTGTTCCCGGTTAATTTTACTACATGGAATGCTGCTGACTTTGGTCCACAGGTTCTGGCAAAGGCTCAGGAAAAGAAGATGGGTATTCTTGCTCTTAAAGCTATGGCAAAGGGTCCATGGCCACAGGGGGCAGATAAATCTAAATATCCTAAATGCTGGTATGAACCTTTAACTACTCAGGATGATATAAGGATGGGCCTGAGGTTCACTTTATCGCATCCGGTAACGGCTGCTGTTCCTCCCGGTGAAGCTGAACTTTGGAAGATGGCATTAAGTGTATCGGACAAACTTCAACCTCTGACCAGGGAAGAGATTCAATCTATTAAGGAAAGAGGAGCGAAAGGAAATCCGTTGTTTAAGTACCCAATGGCATAGGAAGTTATTGGTTTAGGCCGGAAGTGCTAAGTCCGAAGTCCAAAGCCGGAATCCTTGTGTCAGTTTTGCTGCCTTCAGCCTTCTGCCTTATTTAGTATACTTCAGCCTGAGGTTAACATCGTTGTCATATATATAATAGCAGGGATCGTTGCATTGATCTTTGTTGTAAGTCACTCTCGGAGTTGCCGAATCTACAGCAATATAGGTTATGCCATCAATATTGTAGGTAGCTGTGATGGTGTATTTTTTGTTAAGGGTTACGGTCATTGATGTTTCATCAGATGTGGTCGAGATTGTTCCATAAAGAACGCCATCCTCAAGATTGCCGGAATAAACATTTATAACTGTTGATACGCCGTAAGCAGATTTGTCAAGTTTCATTTTCAATTGAGCTTTCAGAGGTTCTTCTGTGGTACACTCATCGCATTTTACAAAGAATGGCTGCTCTTCGCAGGAGAAGGAAAAAACAGTAAACAGAAAGAAAAATATTTTAATCGTTTTCCTCATAGATATTAATACCAATTTATTGGTTTGATTTTTGTCCTGACATTATCAAAATAATAGTTATATGAAATACCGGCTCTGAACCACACAGGACCGTTTTTATAAAAATCAGTTTTCACGTATTCAAGTCCAAGGTTGAAAGCGAAATTCAGCTTTATCATTTTGATGGATATGGCGGGAATAACTTTAAATTTATTCTCAGCAGTTATTAATGTACCTTTCAGTTTATTCCCAAAGGAATAGCCTGCTAAAAGCGAAGTTGAAAACGAATAATTAAATCTGTTGACATAATTAGTCAATGCAAAATCTTTGAAAACTCCGGCATATGCTACTGCCCCTTTGTCCATATACTGATAAAACAACTGGTCGGAATTTTTCATCAATACCCTGGTGTACCATAACTTCATGTCGCATCCGACAATAAGGCCGGCATTTAAAAATGGTTCTTTAAACGAAAGACTTATCCCTGTATAAAAATCGTGTACGAAAAACCTTGCAGAAGCGGTTATTGCAACCTGGTCAATTCCATATTCTAATTGTCCCGGAACATTATTGTTTTTGAGTATGGTGATCAAATCGTTTCTCTGATACTTTGCTGCAACTGTATACGGATTTAGTGCGTCATTGTCCGGATTACCCCATTCTTTGCCAATTTTAAGAAGAAATTCAGTAGCAAAAGTATTTCCGGTAAGAATTGTCAGAGTTAATGCATTATGCCTGGCATTATTCGTTGCATATATATCAGCACCCTTTTTATATAATATATCCATCATAAGCGTATCTCCATAAAATGAGGAGAGGAGAAATGGCGTGAAGCCATCATTATCACTAACCTCCAGATTTGCACCATCCTGAATTAGAAGATCTGCGACATCTGTATTCCCGGCCCAGATTGCTGCAAGGAGTGGTGTAGTTCCTTCTACCGATCTGGAATCCAGGGAGGCTTCGTAATATATCAGCAGGTCAGCAATATCGAGGTATCCATTCAGTGCAGCGTGATGAAGAGGCGTAGCCCTATGATTGTCTGATTTGTTTACATCAGCCCCTGCCCTTATAAGCAATTCGCAAATCTCGAAGTACCTGTTTTTTACAGCAATCAAAAGAGGGGTTTCATGATCTTTGGTAGTAATGTCAAGATCAGGTTTATAGTTTAACAGAGTCATAACTGCAAAAATGCGGTTATTGGTTACTGCAAAAACCAGAGGTGTGGCACCTTCCATCGTTTCTGCATTTATATCTGCTCCTTTATCTATAAGGCGTTTTATCTCTGATCCGTAACCTTTTGATGCTGCAATCATAAGGTTATAATCAAGGGCATCGGTGTATTCATATGGAAAATAATCAGACGTGTCGATTTGTACGTTCAATAAACTGTCAGCTAATCTATCGATAAAACTCCACTGGCTAAGTGCTTTCCCCGGAATTAGCAGGACGATTACGAGGAATAAAATCCTTATGATTATTAGCCTGATTGCTGACATATTACAAAGTTAATTTTTTGATTCTTTATTTTAATGCATTACAGGTAAAGAGTAAAAATATTTTTTTATCAGATGGATTTTGGATACTTTAATGTAATATTTATAGTTTACTTGCTTAAGGAAAAGGAATACTTTCTATTTTTGCCGTTAAATAACAATTGTTTTGTTGACAAGAAGGAGGAAAATATTATTTGCTACTCTACTGATTTCACTGATCAGCTTTAATCCGGGTGCTCAGGAAAACAGTATGGTAGTTACTGACAAGCTTGTACCTCGCAATGTGCGACTGAACAATAACGATTCCACGAGGAATGAATTTTCAGGTGTTGAAAAGACAATTAACTCTTTTTTGAGAAAGTGGTCGATTGCCGGTGCGTCAATAGCAATTGCAAAAGACGGGAAACTTGTATATGCCCGGGGTTTTGGATTTGCCGATACTATCACCAGGACTGAAGTTCAGCCATATAATCTTTTCCGGATTGCCAGTATTTCAAAGTTGGTGACTGCAGTTGGCATAATGCGACTTCGGGAAGAAGGTCTGTTATCTCTTAATGATACAGTATTTGGCCCCGATGGAATCTTAAATGATCCTTACTTCAGCGAGCCTAAAGACAAAAGAGTCTACGGAATTACGGTTGCTCATCTTTTAAGCCATGAGGCAGGATGGTCACAACGATATGGTGATCAGATGTTTATGCCACTTATAGTTGCTGAAAAAATGGGTGTCAAACCTCCAGTCGATACAAAAACTATTGTTAGGTTTGCCCTGGATAAAAGACTCCAGTATACTCCCGGAGCCGGCAGGGCTTATTCTAATCTGGGTTACAGTATTCTTGGCCTGATAATCGAAAAGGTATCAGGAATGACGTATGAGGATTATTGCAGAGAGAAAGTCCTTGAACCGCTGGGTATTTATGACATGAAAATCGCAGGGAACCTGCCATCCGAAAAAGCGCCATTCGAGGTTACCTACTATGAACCTTCCGATGTACAGCTCAAACCTTCAATTTATGGAACCGGGGAAATGGTTGCGCCGAGTTATGGAGGCAACGACATCCGGGCGCTTGGAGGAGCGGGTGCCTGGCTTGCAACTGCCCCTGATCTGATGCGTCTTTTACTTGCTGTTGATGGATTCAAAACAAGGCAGGATATTCTTGGGGATGAAAGTATCAGGTTTATGACTGATAATGCTAACGGTTTTGCACCTGTGGGTTGGAAAGCCACTATTTATGATGGCACCTGGTGGAGAACCGGCTCCTTTCCCGGTACAGCTGGTATGATGAAACGGCAATCTGATGGGATTTCGTGGGTGGTTCTGTTTAACTCAAGTGCATGGAACGGACCGGAAATATATTCATATATCAATAATATGATGTACAGGGTTATAGCACAGTTTAACCCATGGCCTGATTATGATCTTTTCAGCTACTCGCTACCTGTGCCTCTTAATCCGCTAACGACAACAAATCCAATAAGGTAGTAATGTGTTTTACAGTTAATGTAAACCTTGTTAAGGAGGAACTTGAAAACAGATACGGCGCAACCTTAATCGATCCCGATAAGTACAGGCCAAGTTACTATTACCATGCTTTCGGGCTCCCTGATTTACCTGCTATATGTTCAGATTCTCCGGATATCATCAGGCTCCTGAAATGGGGACTAATTCCATCCTGGGCAAAGAATGACGAGGAAGCAAAAGCGATTCGTTTTAAGACATTTAATGCAAGATCCGAAACAATTGACAAGAAACCATCGTTCTCATCATCTTTTAAAAACAGGCGATGTATAATACCTGTAAAAGGATACTTCGAATGGCAGCATGTCGGTAAAGAAAAAATACCATGGTATATTTATCATGCCGAAAATGAGATACTATCATTAGCAGGACTTTATAGCAGATGGACCAGCACCAGCACGGGACAGGTTATGGATACTTTCTCAATTATCACAACTGATGCTAATGATTTAACTGCTGAAATACACAATTCAGGTAAACGGATGCCTGCTATCCTTGATAAAGAATCAGAAGCACTATGGATTGATCTCTCTGCTTCATCTACTGAACTGATGAATCTTTTGAAGCCTTCTCCTTCAGAAATTCTGACTGCTCATACAATTGGTCCGCTGGTTAATGACAAGTCTGCTAACCGGAATACACCTGAGGTGATTCGTCCCTATAAAAGGCAGCAACCCAATCTGCTTTTCTAATGAAGACATTAGCATAGGAGCTTTGTCATTGTGATTGAAAGATTGCCGCGCCCTCCTTCGTCGGGCTCGCAATGACACTGCATATGTTAAAGTATACGGTCATTGCGAGGCGCCAAGCAACGAAGCAATCTTATGGGGCCAAAACTGGGC
>Ga0208980_10002898_pt1 | contig 10401 bp, 10 predicted proteins | sample WetSurMetagenome_3_FD_187993 | JGI IMG/M metagenome (GOLD analysis project Ga0208980, IMG submission 187993) | Wetland microbial communities from Twitchell Island in the Sacramento Delta, sample from surface sediment Aug2011 Site A1 Bulk (version 2) | ecosystem: Environmental > Aquatic > Marine...
GGCGCTGAGATCGGAGGTATCGCCGGATTGATCCTCGGTGCGGCAGCACACAGGGTTCCTGTTGTCATAGACGGTTTTATTTCAACTGCAGGCGCATTAATCGCATATTGTCTTGAACCAAATGCAAAGGACTATATGTTTGCAGCACATAATTCTGTTGAGACCGGTCATAAAGCAATGCTTGATAAAATCGGCTTGCAGCCTGTTCTCGATCTGAACCTGAGACTCGGTGAAGGCACAGGCGCTGCCCTTGCAATGCTCATAATCGAGGCAGGACTGAAGATATATAAAGAGATGGCTACCTTTGGTGAAGCAGGGGTATCGGAAAAAGCTCAAACATAATTTATTATGAAAAGATTAATAATTGCATTGCAGTTACTGACCATAATACCTGTCAGTAAGAGCATGACTGTTAGCGAGGCTGATATAGCAAAAAGCTCATCGGTCTTTGTCCTTGTCGGCCTTATTCAGGGCATTATTCTGGTGATAACGGATTATGCGGCAGGAAGCGTTTTTCATCATGATCTCGTCACAGGCATAGTGCTGCTTGTGTATGTCTTATCAAACGGCGGGTTTCATCTCGATGGACTTGCTGATACGTTTGATGCAATATCAGCGAAATCAGAAGATACATTGAATGCTGATAAAGAGAAACGGCTTTCGATATTGAAGGACTCTGCAACAGGACCAATAGGCGTAACAGCGATAGTGTTTTCACTCGGGTTAAAATATCTGGCTTTAAACAACCTGACTCATTTTATGACTTTCACATTTTTTTCTTCGCTTTTGTTCTTTCCGGTAATTTCAAAATGGACAATGGTAATATCCATGTTTTATGGCAAACCGGCAAGAGAGGACGGCCTTGGAAAATTATTCATAAGTAAAATCGGATTTAAAGAAGTCGCCATTTCCACCCTGATCCTTCTTCTTTTGTTAACATTGCCACAGTTATTCTTTAGCGATTACATACCCGGCGGCCAGTATCTCTTTCATGCTTTACTGCTCATAACAATGTATTGTATGTGCCGGATTTTGATACATTTTTTTCATAGGAAATTTGGCGGCCTTACAGGAGATACGCTTGGTGCAATCGGTGAAATTACAGAGATAATATTTTTGTGCATGGTGATTATATGGTCACGGTTCTCTATTTAATAAGGCATGGTGAAACAGAGGGCGCTGAGAAAAGGCGTTACAAAGGGTCCATTGATGTTCCATTATCAAAAAACGGCATCAGGCAGATGGACCTGCTTTCAGCATATATACCGAATCCTTTGACAGCGGTCTACTGTTCTGATTTGCAGAGGGCGATAAAAAGCGCTGAAGTAATTGCAAAACCGCATTCTCTGAACCCGATAATCGTCCCCTCCCTTAGGGAACGCAATTTCGGGATCTGGGAGGGCATGTCTTTTGATGAGATCAGAGAGAAGTATCCTCTTGAATTCGACGCCTGGGCCAGAAATCCCCTCAGATTCAGTCCCATGGGAGGAGAGAGTACTTTAGAAGTAAAAGAACGGGTTATTGACGCTCTTGATAAGATTTTGAACACTCACGAAAAAGAGCAGATCGCTATCGTCTCACATGGAGGTGTTATTAGAATAATCCTTTGTCACTTTCTCGGAATTCCATTGGAAAACATCTTCAGGGTTGAACAGGATTATGGTGCATTGAACATTATTGAATTCTGGGATAAATATCCGGTTGTGAAACTCATGAACAGGATAATGGGCGGGATTGAAGAAAATTAAAAATTACACCAGGGAGAAACTGTTTTATGCGTAGATTATGGTTTATGCTTTTACCATTTCTGATGGTTTCATCATTGTGGGCAGAAGAAAATGTAACACTAAAAGAAGTGGTTGTTACAGCAACAAGGGTAGAAGAATCAGTAGAAGATATTGCTCAGGATGTGAGAGTAATAACAAAAAAAGAGATAGCATCCGGAAGTTACAGGGACATTTCAGAGGTCGTAAGGAATGTCACCGGTCTTAACCTGTTCGAATATGGTAATCGGGGTTCATCTGCCACACCAAGCTTAAGGAGTTCTACCTCAGAACAGGTGCTTGTCCTTATTGATGGCAAACGTCTCAATAAACCGGGGGATGGACTGGTTGATCTGAATGCGATTTCTATCCCGCTCGAAAATATTGAGAGGGTCGAGGTTCTAAGGGGTGCCTCATCCGCAATCTACGGCGCTGATGCTATGGGCGGTGTCATAAATATCATCACAAAAATCCCTGACGAAACTTTGATAGGTATTGCCGGATCATACGGTAGATTTGTCACAAGGGATCTCGGTTTTAATGCCTCTGGTAAATTCAAAGAAGCTGGTTATTATCTTTCATTGTCAAAGGAAAGCTCAAACGGGTTTCGGACTAATTCAGATTACGATATGTATGCAGTAAACAGCAAATTCAGAGTAAATATATCGAAAGACATAAGTGCAGACCTCACTGTTGACTATAACCATAAAGACGCCGGTTCTCCGGGCTCTGTTTCATGGCCAACTCCTTTTGCCGATCAAACAGATGAAGCGCTCCTGGCCGGTATCACCTTTACAGTAAAAGAAAGCGTTTTAAAGCTTTACAGCCATAATTCAAGAATCACCTATATCAATCCCGGCAGTGAGGACAATACCCATAAAAACCATGTCAATGGACTTGAACTGCAGCACAGTTTATTAATAGGCTCATCAAATTTAGTCACCGGGGGATTTGAAATTTTGGAAGAAGACATAAACAGCAGAGATAACATGAATACAGGCAATTCGATCGGCGAACACAGCAGGACAAGAAAAGGCATATTTTTACAGGATGAGATATCGATATATGAAAAGGCAATTCTAACACTTGGCGCAAGATATGACGATATTGATTCCCATAACAGAATCAGTCCAAAGGGATCTTTGTTGATCAAATTGCCGAATCAGACAAACGTTTCTTTTTCTGCAGGCAGGGGATTCCGTGTCCCTTCTATGAATGCCCTTTACTGGCCTGATACGGGCTGGGCTGTGGGCAACCCTGATCTCAAACCGGAAGAATCAACCGAATATGAATGCATCTTGCGGAAATTTTTTGGCAACACAGGTGATATCAAGCTTGTGGCGTTCGGAAAAAGGGCTAAAGACCTCATTCAATGGCAGGAGACCACTGGGATCTGGTCCCCGGTGAATGTTTCAAAAACAAGGATCAGGGGATTTGAAACAGAGGGGAAAATCCATATCAACACAGCAGATGTGGGATTAAGTTATACATTCATGGACCCTCAGGACATTACAGCAGATAAGAAGATAAGATTCAGCACAAGACATCAGATAAAAGGCACAGCGTCTGTTTATCCGGCAAAAGATACTACTGTTTCCATGGAGTGGAGTTATGTAACAAATTATGTTGTTCAGAAAGGAGACCCTGATTGTTACTTCCTGCTCAATGGAAAACTCAGTCGTAAGGTAAAATTATCTAAAGGCACAGCTGAGATCTTCATCATAGGGAAAAACATCCTTAACAGGGACTTCGAGACAGTTACAGGTTATCCTATGCCTCCGGTGGAATTTTCAGGAGGGATACGATTCAGTTTCTGATGGGTATCAGGCAAAACATATTCATATCAATCACGATCCACATAATGGTAATTGCCTCTGTCTTCATCATTGCAGACAGAAGCAGGGATACGGCAAACTATGTCCCTGTAACCCACCTGATGGTTTCATTATTCAGAGAAATGACAGCCAGAACTATTGCTGCCTCATCCACACATCCGCTGTCCGGACTAATAAAGAACATAGAATATAAGAAAGAGAAAGATGTACAGGAACCGATTCTCAATAATAGGATAACTCCGATAAGTAATCATGAAAACAGGGAAAACGAGAAAGTATCTGAGAATAATAGCGCCCGGGTTCTTCCGCAAATTCAACATGCAGGTGTATCAGAAGAAAAAATTATTTCACCTTCAAAGCAAGAAAATGACGGAAATAATCAGTCCCTTAATACTCTCAATAAAGTGGAACCAGGAGGGTTATCTGTAATGATAGCGGAATCACAGGGGAGACAAGACCTTTATGCCTCTATCAGAAATGCTATCGACAGAGCAAAGGTTTATCCTTTGCTTGCAAGGAAGAAAAAGATCGAAGGCACCGTAATTATGGAATTTATTATCACCAATAAAGGATATCCGCAGGATATCAGGATCGAAAAAAGTTCAGAACATGAAATCCTCGATTCAGCAGCTATTAAAACAGTAAAAAATGCAGCGCCATTGCCGCATATCCAAGGCAAGATAATAATTCCAATCAGATTTAAGTTAACAGATTATCAAACATACACTTACAGGTAAGCTGTAAAAGACAGGATTTGTGGCTATCGGACGAGGTCAGGTAATTCTTTAGCTTCTTCATTAGGCTTGCACACTACATGCCCGTGTTTAGATTCGGTTTGATACCGAACAGCTTCTTTCCCTGCGTCTGCGGGTGGTCCGCATGAGTAGAACCATTGTCTAATTGACAGCAATAGTAAGTATTATTACTATAATGTGTTAATTAATAAATTTTAATAGCGAGGAAGTTATGCAAAAGCATTTCAGATTCATGGTACTCACAAGGAGGAGATTTATGAAGAAAAGTACGGTTGTCAGCATGATGTCTAGTTTGGTGATCGTTCTGCTCGCGATCATCACAACAATGGGAGATGCTTCGGCGCAGTCGTTGTCATCTTCCCTTGGACTCGCACCTTATCCCTCGAAGGGACAGTCTGCCCAGCAGCAGACTAAAGATGAAGGTGAATGCTTTGCGTGGGCAAAGCAGCAAACAGGTATCGACCCGATGGCGGTGGCGAGTGCTCCCACTCAGCAGTCTGGTCCGGCAGCGGGTGGTGGTGAGCGGGTTAAAGGCGCTGCCCGGGGCGCACTTGGAGGGGCAGCGATCGGTGCTATCGCAGGTGATACCGGAAAGGGAGCAGGCGTAGGTGCCGTAGTTGGGACCATGTCCGGCGGCAGACAGGCCAGACAGAACAAAGCGGCAAAGGAGCAGCAGGCTGAGCAGGCAAAAGCCGGGGCACTTCAGCAATTCAACAAGGCCTTCAGTGCATGTATGGAAGGCCGGGGCTATGCGGTTAAATAAGGAGGAAATATAAATGAGAATAATTGCAAGTTTAATAATATTGGGTTTCTTCGCGGCTGTTTCTCCGGCGTTTGCTGAAGATGACTTTGACGGCACAAAGCCGCTTCTATGCTCAAGCATAGAGGCCCTTGATTGTGATCCGGGGGTGACATGTGAAAGAGGTATACCCGACATCATGGGTGCCCCGCAATTCTTGCGCATCGATTTTGCAAAAAAAGAAATTGCAGGCCCTAAGAGGACAACGGTAATTCGCATGATGGAGAAGGATGACGACCAGATCGTTCTTCAGGGATACGAGATAGGGCTGGGCTGGACCCTCGCCATTGATCGCGGTACTGGCAATATGAGAATAACCTTTGCTGGAGAGAATTCGTCTTTCATTATCTTCGGTGCGTGTACGCCGCTTTAAGGGGAAATCGGTAACAGAATGCGCCAGGGGAAAATCTATTCCCGGGGTTGATTCTATATAATCTCTATTATGCTTAGAGTAATAGATGGTTGTGAAGAGAATAACATGTTTTCATATAAGAGGAAGTGATAAGAGAAACTGACTGGCAGCACAGGCCTCCCTGTTTTTAAGGCAGAAGGCGGATTTACAATGGCCAGACTCAATGCCAGAGGATAGACTCTCCGGGCTAAGGCCCGGAGAGTATTCATTCCCAACAGTTTTTTGTGAATGATATCATGTCAGCCTTTCTATTATTTTGCCAAGAACATCTCTTACACCATTATCAAATAATATTTCTGCGTGGTTAAACGAAAAATTATAATGCTCATCAGACCATGGTATCTTTGAACTTTCAGCAGATACCAATCCATCGCCCTTTCCCATTCTCATCTCTTCAGGATACAGATTTTCGGGTATTATTTTCTCAAAGATATCAGGGAAAGACATATTATAAAGATTGAAAAGTGTTGGTTTTGTCCCTCCTACAGAAGCATAATGTACCCAATTAAGCGGTCCGTCTTTCATTAACTTAAAAAATTTCGAATCAGGAAGAAGCTCCTTAAGAGAAGAGCTTTTTAGAAATTCAAAAATCCTCTTGATCGCAAATGCCGGTCTACCTTTATTGCCTGCAGGTATAAAAGGTTGCAGCAGGCATACAAGCGGAGATAGATATTTTGCAATCTTTGCCACTGAGCTGCCTTTATGCGGGGTAGAGATTGTAATAAGACCTTTTATCGACTTGTCCTGTTTAAAAAGGTACTTCCTCGCAATGAGACCTCCCCTGCTGTGGCCTATCAGTATGATGCCAGCTTTTGTGATCTTCTGGGCTTCAATGATAATTTCATGTAATTCCTCGACAGCAGAATCAATTGGTCCTGCAGGTCTTTTCTGACTCCATGTTATAACACTATAATCCTTCTGCCGGAGGTCATCGAAGAGCGTTTGAATCTTGTCAACATTTTCCACTGTGTTTTTTTTGTCAAGCAGTACCTTTAAAGGAAACATTCCGCTGAGGATGCGGGATTCCGAAGGATTTAGCCAAATGTTCTTATCCATTCCGAGACCATGGATAAATACAATAGCCGGCTTATCAATGCTGCCATGATACGATGCGATATCTAATTTCATGGAACGCTAAAGATCAATCTTAACAGGCAGATGTCCTTTAAAATCCAAGCGACCTTCTATGCACTTTATAACAGCCATCTGAGCTTGTTCAGTTGCCTCATATGCAGCAATAAGAATATCAGCCTCCTTAAAATGTCGTAAAACATACGGACTTCCAAAGGAGATAATAATGGAATGCTTTGTCTTTTTAATGAGCTCATGAATACGGCTCTTTTCATTGTCATCTATCCCGGAACTTCCTTTCCATGCAGCAATACTCGTAAATATAGCAAATATTGGAAGGCTGTTACTTAATTCTGTTATTTGATCTATTGTTGAAACATTCTTGAAATAGTTTTTCAAAGGCGATGCTTCAAACAATTCATTGTCTCCGGCAAGTATTAGCTCAACTTTATTTTTATCTGCAACCGGCAATATCCCGGGATTATTTTTCAATAGACTTATTGACATGTCCGTAATATGCATCGATAGTACTGCATTCCTGCGATAATCAACCTCTTGTCTTTCTATATTTGCTATTTTCTCCTTTGCCTTTACTATCCGTTGAAACGCTGCATCTATCTGATTTTCAGTAATCTCCTGTATCTTAACTGCGTGCATGAGTTCTTTAACCATTGAATCAGGGTCTGCAGGATGAAGCAGTATGTCAGCGCCTGCTTCTATACATTGTGAGCTGACACTTTTTATATCCTGCAGCGCTTTCATGATCAGGGCATCTGTCAGTATAAGTCCATCGAAACCCAACTCATCCCTTAATATATTGGAAATGATCTTTTTGGATATGCTTGCAGGTTTATGATCAATTGCAGGGATACTCAAATGTCCGACCATTATGCTGCTTACTCCTGCGCTTATTGCCTCTTTGAATGGCATTATATCTGTCTCGATCAGATTTTTGTAAGATTTTCTGATGACCGGAAGCAAGATATGAGAATCTTCAGATGTATCACCATGTCCCGGAAAGTGCTTGGCACAACTGATAAGATTTGAACTATCCAATATCTTTATATATTCTGATCCCAGCCTTGCCACATATTCAGGACTATCAGAAAATGCCCTTGTACAAATAATAGGATTATCAGGATCTCTGTTTACATCAAGGACAGGGATAAGGGGCATGTTTATTCCAACATCCTTTGCCTCATCTGCAATTGCATTTACTGTATCTCTCAGTTTCAATAAATCTTCAGGTCTCTCAGTATCAGTTGCCGCTGCCATAGCCATCTGGCATGGAAAAGATGTACAACCCTGTATCTGCTGCCCTGCTCCACGTTCTATATCAGATGCTACAAAGAGAGGCATTTCTGAAACTGACTGCATCTTGTTGATGAAACTCCTTACCTCCTCCTTTTTACCACCGAAGATTATAAAACCACCGATACCATTTTCTATCAGCTCAAATATTTTTTTCTGGTAAGATTTTAAATGAATCTCGGCCCCATTCAGTCTGCTGATAATCAGCTGGTACAGTTTTTTTTCTAAAGGGATGATGTCAGAAAACATAGTGAAGTTTAGCAAATTGTCACTTATATGAACAAGAATATGTTTGTCATTGCTTGTAGATAGTTTTTCCCTTGCGGCTTCTATATAAATACAAGATAGCATCTGATTTATAATTAGCTACAAAATTTAAAAATCTGATAAAATAAGCTAAAGCCTAAATTTGAGGTTAATACGATGGCACTGCCAAGGATCCTTTTTGTTGAAGACGACAAACTCCAGGCAAAGCTCACAAAGGATTATTTGGAGAAGAACGGTTATGAGATTATACATGTTGAAAATGGCACTTCAGCAATAAAGGTAGCTAAAACAAAACAAGTAGACATTATTATCCTCGATCTCGTCCTTCCTGATATGGATGGGAACGAGGTTTCCCGCTGGCTAAAAATCGATGAAGATACCAAAGCTATCCCTATAATAATGCTTACCGCCAAAGGCTCAACAATAGATAAGGTTACAGGGTTAAAGGCAGGTGCTGATGACTATCTTGCAAAGCCTTACAACGAAATCGAACTGAATGCACGGATATATGCTTCCCTGAGAACAAAGGCCTTGCAGGATGAGTTGAAGAAGAAAAATCGAGAATTAGAGGAGGTGCTTACACAACTCAAAACCCTCTCTATCACTGATCCTTTGACAGAAATATTCAACAGGAGGCACTTTTGGAGTATCCTTGAAAATGCATTTGCCAGATACGTAAGATTCAAAACTCCCATCGCATGCCTGATGATAGATGCCGACCACTTTAAGAATATCAATGATGAATACGGACATCATGTGGGAGACATTGTCCTTAAGGAAATTGCAAAGATAATAAAGAATTGTTTGAGAAAAGTGGATACAGCAGCACGATGGGGTGGTGAGGAATTTATCGTGCTCCTTCCTGAAACTGACAAGGAACATGCATTAAACGCTGCATCCCGGATACTTTCAGAAATCTCAGGCCATGCATTTACCGGAATCCAGCGAAAGATTACTGTCAGCATAGGGATTGCGAGTCTTCCCGGACCTGCTATAGACACCCCTGAAAAACTTATTGAAGTATCAGACGACGCACTTTATGCAGCTAAGGCAAATGGGCGTAACAGGGTAGAGATTGTGGGATGATATAGTTTTTTTTATGGTTGTTTCTGAATTAATAGTTTTAATTTTAGTATTTTATTTACAAAAAATTCAATTTATGTTATTTTTTAAATATGTGGTCGGTTTATAACGAAAATCCTACACGGGAAAAAATCATTCTCCTGCTCAAAAAAAGAGGCCCTTTATCAATAGATGATCTCAGCAAGGAATTGAGTATAACATCTATGGGCATAAGGCAACACCTTCTCTCGCTGGAGAGAAAAGGCCTCATAGACTACATAGCCAAAAGACAGGGAATTGGAAGACCTGCCTTTCTATATAAACTTACTGATAAAGCAGAAGCTTTGTTCCCCAAGGCATACGATAAGTTTATCATGGATTTATTCAAAGACATTGAGAAGCATGACGGAAAAGAAAAGATAGATGATATTTTCAAATGGCACAGAAACAGATTCATGAAGGAAGCCAGGGATTTTATAGCGGAGAAAAAAACCGTTCAGGACAAGGTTTATGGCCTTAAGGATTACTTTGAATCTGAAGGATATTACGCTGAACTTTCCGAAGCAACCAATCATTATAATTTAAAACTTTTCAACTGCCCCATCTTTAAGTTAGCGACAGAATACAAAGAGGCCTGCCGATATCATCTCCAGGCCTTTAAGGAACTTCTCGGAAAAGAAGTAAATCGTGATGAATGCATTACTGATGGAAATCTCTCCTGCACGTATTCCATCCCTAAAGAAATCCTCAAAACTTAATTTCTAAACAATTAGTTTAAGTTATATTTATAACTATCCAAGAAATATATTTTTATATACAAAAGTGTTGCTTTTTACATCTGTATATCACTCTTTCCTGTATCATAGAACCTTCTGTGACCTCGGAACGCTGTAAGTTATAATTTTTCTAAATATTTAATATACCCGATTAATTCAGCACATCAAAAAATCCACTTGCCATATGATGCGATTTTAGTTTATCTTACTCATATACAAAAACACTCAGGGAGGAAATTATTTAATTCAAGAGAATTGCCTGCCCTGTTTGTGATAGGGGGAACATTTGATCCGGCAAATTAGATCTTTTGGGAGCTTGAGTAAAGAGTTGGTGTGCATGGCTCCTGATA
>Ga0208980_10002899_pt1 | contig 10399 bp, 5 predicted proteins | sample WetSurMetagenome_3_FD_187993 | JGI IMG/M metagenome (GOLD analysis project Ga0208980, IMG submission 187993) | Wetland microbial communities from Twitchell Island in the Sacramento Delta, sample from surface sediment Aug2011 Site A1 Bulk (version 2) | ecosystem: Environmental > Aquatic > Marine...
CCAGACACCGCGGTTGCCGATATAGGAAACATCCAGAACCACATTGCGAAAGATTTCCCGCTGCAATCCGATGCTCCACTGAAAGATTCTCGGAGGCCGTCCGGCATTATGATCGATGGCCACCGGCGGCGGCGAGAGAGAGGGAAGTCGCGGGAATGCGCCCGGGTCGAAGTTCGGCCAGGTAACAGATACTGCGCCGTCTGACAGTTGCGAGTTCGCTTCGCCCCTCTTGGCTGATTGCTTGGTCACAAAATTCGACAGGGTATTGTGCAAGTAGCCCAGTTCCGGCGTCCTCGCATAGGAGATGCCGGCGCCAACGCGCAAAACCGTCTTGGGCAGCATCTGATAGGCGAGCCCGAACCTGGGTCCCCATGCGTGCTTGTAGTTATCCGCAAAAGGAGGGCCGTTGGCTTCAAACTTCATCCCGCCCAGCAGGTTGTCGGCGGTGGGATTCGGCGTATCAATTCCGAAGCTTCCCCAACGTCCGTATTGTTCCCGCAGGTAGGTCTGGAAATCGTAGCGCAGACCATAATCTATCGTAAGTTTGGGAGTTATCTTCCAGGAGTCCTGCGCATAAAAAGCGAGGGCATGGTTGCCCAGGTGGCCCCGGCTGGTTGTATTCGTCTGGTACATATTGGTCCTGCCCATGATGAAGCTGGCATACGCGAATCCTATGCTCTTTCCGGGCGGCAGCGTCTGGCCAATAGAATAGAGCGAAGGATCGGCCGTTTCATTCACGGAGTGATAGTACCAGGTATTGGCGAAGGTTCTGCCGCGGCTCGCGTGTGACTCCACAACCAATTCACCGCCGAATTTGAGGCTGTGGTTTCCCCGTATCCAGTTGAGGCTGATATTGCCAGTCGGCTTGATGTTGGTGAGTTCACCGGACATCCCATTGCCCATGGATTGGCTGAAGCCGCCCCAGGTGGCATTATAGATTCCCCCGCTGAATGTCGGGAACTCGTCGTAAGCATTTTTTATCCCGAAAATGCCCTGGACGTCGACTTTGGGAGGGGACTGATCCAGCACATTGTGCATTAAGCCCGCGCCCATATGCAGCAGCATGGTCGGCTTGAGCGTGTAGTCGAAATTGATACGGACCGTATGCGACGGGAACTTGGTCGGTACGGTTGCGCTGATTTCCGTGGGCAAACCATCCAGTGTAAAGCTTTCGGTGTAGTTTCTAGACCAGTACCCGGATATCTTGGCCCGATCGCTGATCGAGTGGTCTATCTTGACCGAAGGAACAAAGGAAAGCCTTTCGGTGGATGTCTTGTTCAAGTAGTTCAGAGTGCGTGCGGAGGTTTCCGGCTGAGGCATGCGATCCTGTATTTTTATCGCTGCCGGATCGAACAGCCCCGATGGAACTTTATTATCCGGGAATGGATCCCAGACCGGAACGTTATTAACAATTCGCTCTGTGCGAAAGTCGTAGATTGTGTTTTCATAGATCGGGCGGCCGAGGACATCATTGCCCAGTGAAGTGGTGCCCTTTATCGCGCTGAAATCTCCCTGGCGCATAGCCGTGGTGGGAACTGTTATGCTGGTGCTCGCGGTGGTAGCTTCGCGATATTCCTCGAAGGTGAAAAAGAAGAAAGTCTTGTCCCGGCCGTCGTATACCTTGGGGATGTAAACGGGACCGCCGAAAGTAAAGCCGAAGTCGTTCCGTCTGGAGCGCGGACGGTTTTTGTTGGGATTGGTCGCAGTCTGACTGTAAGGCGTCGAGGCATTCAGGGCTTCGTTCACGAAGTACTCATAAGCGCTGCCGTGAACCTGGTTCGTGCCGGATTTCATCGTTAAATTAAACACGGCACTCCCCGCCTGTCCGAACTCGGGCGCGTAATTGCTGGTTTGCACGGCAAACTCCTGGACCGCATCCACGCCCTGTTGAACGTACTGGCCCATGTTTTGCCACATATTATTGGTGGCGTCCATGCCTTCCACCCGCAACGCCTGGGTATTGCCGGGCGTACCATTGACTCGGACACTGGAATCGGGACGCCAGTCTGTGCCCGGAAGCATCTGCACCACAGCATAGGGATTCCTCATACCGGAGGACCCTACACCGGTGCCGATGGACAAAATGGGAATATTATCCAGTATATCCGTCTTGACGGTATGGCTTAATTCCCCGCTTTCGGTCTTCAGCAATGGAGCATCGGCGTTGACCGTGACGACTTCCGTAATTGCGCCTACTTCCAGTTTGACGTCAATACGGAGGATTTGAGCCGTGGAAACAGTAATGCCCTGGCGGACAAATGTCTTGAATCCGGCCATGGAGACCGTCAATTCATAGGTCCCCGGAGGCAGTTGAGAAATGTTGTAGTTGCCTGTACTTGTGCTCACGGTCCGATATTCCGCCGTGGTTGCAGTGTTTTTTGCTTTGATATCGGCGTTGGGAGCAACCGCTCCCGCCGGATCCGTGATGGTACCGGTGATTGTGCCGCCGCCGGTCTGTGCGAAGACAATCCCTGCCAGAACGAGCAGACAGCAGCACGCTTTAAGCAGTAAACGCATGCAGATTTCCTCCTGAGTAGGTGTCAAAACCAAACCTAGACACTTTCAATTTCCCGCCGGAATCCCCATATGGAAATGCCAGCATGAAATTGCTTTGGCCAGTACAGCTGCCGCTCGTGCCAGGGTTTTCGAGCGGATAATCAAATGTTATGCGCGAACAACAACACCAGATGAACAAAAACTAGGGATTTAGGAATAGGTGCTGGAACATGAACAACAGCAGGCTACCCACCGCAATGAGGATCATTAGTGAACCAGCATCCCCTTTTGACCTTATCGTAATTTTGGTGGCAAGGATTAGTCAAGCATTTTTAATATTTTGACTTTTAGTGATTGATACTTTTGAGGTTTTGGGTTTGATTACAAAGCTCCAATTTTTAAACGATCCCATGGGGATTCATGTTTGGCACAAATCAGTTCGGTTTGTTGTGCCCCGATTCATCACTTGCCCGGATTTTTCATGGAATTGACATTAGAATTTCAAATAGACTTCCATGAACTTGAAGAACAATTCCCAATCCGGCGGTATTCGGCGCTCTCGCCAGTCAGCGCTGTTTTTCCGGCGCCGATTCGCCGCCATGGGAAGCGGGCGGAAGCACTTCTTCAATGAGAGGCCCGGATGCCCAGGACGGCGGTAATCCGGGCGGCTCTTTGCCTGCCAGCATCATTACGGTAGGTGCGAAACTCAGGCTGTCGTACGGCCGGTCCACGGCCAGTCCCTGCGGAATCCCCGCCCCCTCCATCATCAGCACAGAGCGGGTCGAGTTTCGAAAAAACGAGCCATGGTTTCCGCCCGGATTGAAGCCGCGCACGTTGAAGTTCCAGTGGTCATTGGCAAGCACCAGCAGATCCGCCTGCACCATGCGGCGCAGTCTGCGCTCGAAGCGCCGGAACAGCCTTTCATCAGGGCTGTCCGGGCTATCTTTTTTTAAAAGCGGCTCTGACAGAAAATGTTCATGCAGCCCGATAACTGCATTGGAATAGCGGCACTTGTGGGCAGCAGTCATCCATTCCGATTCGGAATGCCACCGGCTCAGCCAGGACTCCTTTTCACCCTGAGTCCCTTCAAGCTCAGGGTCTTCCCAAAATTTTAGGGGAAAACCCGGGCCCCAGGCCATTCCGTCGTATCGGATCAATCCCGCCCGGTCCTGCCGGAGCCCGCCGACAGGCAAGTATCGGGATTGCAGGACACCTCCGGCGTCCCGTCGATACAGGAGAAGGACCTGGTGATGGTCATCGCCGTAAAGCCAGATGCCGTCCTGGTCCGGCCTGTCCTCAGTCTCCAGATTGTGCTGCAGAGACTCAAGCGGGATGCGCACCGCAACAAAGTCCACGGGCCTGGCTCCGAGTGCTTCCTGGACCACATTGCGCACACGGACGCCGGCGAGCAGTTTGAAATTGTCGACTCGCCGGAAGCTGCCGGCGATATCCAGGGTCCCGTCTTCATCAAGCACCAAACCGGCAGGACCCGGACCGGTGACATAATTTTGGAGGTCATAAATGGAATTGGCATCGGCCATGACTTTTTCAGGAATCAGCGAATCTGCCTTCACCCGGCCCGATTCCAGTGTGGCATGATCAAGTTTGAGCAGGCCTTCCAGCGCGTTTTTCCAGCGGACATACCCGCTTTCATTTTTTTGACAGGAGTCCCGACGGGCTATTTGCCGTCTTGATCGTTCCTGTTCAGCATCGCGATCCGCCTGGCTCTTCTTTTGAGAGGACCGACGGTTTTCGGAAACCGGCGGTTCCCCGAGGCATCTCAGGCGGGGCAACTCCTCATTCAATTCACTGAGCAGGGACAACCACGACTGGCGGTGCAGGCTTATGGTATCGAGCACTGCCTGCGCGGCAGCCCGGCGGAGGTTGCCTTTCAGGTCGCGCTTTTCCAGCTGCTGCAGGAGAATCTGCAGGATGTTCCAGTCGCTGTTGCGCAGGTGAACGGATGCCCGCTCGTTTCCGTCCAGATCCATGATTACGGTGGGATACTGCTTCGGCTTATGTTTCAGGTAGGCGGATTCCTGGCTGGAGGTGACTACTTCGGTGACAAAAGGATCGAGGCCTTTCAGCTTGTATTCGCCTAACGGATGGCGATTAACCAGCACGTGGTGCCCGCCTCCCTCGATGCTGCGGAACAGGTCCAGGAGGCTGTAGCCCTGGCTATATATGTCTTCTTTCGTGTTCATGCCGTGATCGGAAACCATGGCTAATATCGTTTGCCCAGCCCAGGCGGAATTTTGTATTGCGCTCCAGATTCTGCCCACCAGCCCGTCGAGCCGTGCCAGGGCTCTTCCTTGATCCGCGCTGTTGTTGCTGAGGTGCGCATTGTGGTCGAAGTCGGCATCGAAGTGGTCGAGGTAGAGGAGACGGGGATCTTGCAGCTTTTCAAGGAACTCCAGCTGCATCTGCTCTGTCAGATTCCGGATTGCGTCAAAATCCGACAGCCATTCGTTGAGCAGATTCAGCGGATTCCTGGCCAGGAAACCCTTGCTGAGACCTCTCGCCAGCAAGGACCAGCGAACTCCGCGCTGATAGAGCTGAAAGCCCTGGTAGCGCTCTTCGATGCCATAGCGATCTAGGATTAGGGGAATGCCCTCCTCGTCAAGGACCTCCACTCCCGGCATGTCGGCGCGCCTGGATCTAGCGTAATTAAAATAGAAGGGGAAAAAATTGACATAGTCATAAACCCGGCCCGTCAGCCGGTCGAACTCCGCGTTGGATCGAATGACGGCATGACTGCCCGTGTCCAGCATGCACCAGGACGGTGAGGACAGGCTGATCCCGCGAACGTAAAAGTTGCGTATCCATGTGCCTTGCTCGATAAATACACGGTGAATCCAGGGGAGCTTCCATCTGCCGGTATCCCTGTCGATCTCGCTGACGCGCTTTTCAATCAGGTCTCCGGGAAGCCCGTCAACCTTAAGGATTACCAGGCGCCGGGGCTGTGCCTGGATCAAGGCGGCGCAGAACAGGATTGCCAGCGGAGGGAGAAGTTTGAGGCAGAAGCGCATGGCGGCAGCTAACGGAAGGTTGCGGTTTTTCGGGGTCCTGTGAAAACAGGTTCCGCGCCCGAAGCGTGGCGGGCAGAGAAAACCGGCTTCCCGGGCTCCGCGAGATCTTGAAACCTCATGAAACTCGCAGCGCACTGCGGGTCCATAACTTCATTGTCCATTTTCCTGCACAGATCAGAAGCGAATACCTCTGCCGCCGGCCGCAGTTTGCTGTTTTTCTCTCCGAGCTCGAACATGACATCCAGAGACCGGCGAACCTCATCCATGCTCCATGCCACATCCGGCCGTGTTTCAGGCTGGACAACACGCTCAAGCAACCGCCTGTGATAAGAAAACCTCCTGTACTGGTCCAGGGCGGCATATCCTGTAATGTCAATCCGCTCGCGGTGCGGCCGGTACAACCCCAAAGTGGCCAGGCGGGCGACCTTGAACAGTGCGCGGCTGGACGCCGAGTGAGACTCGGTTTGAAGCTCGGCAGCCCGGTCTTTTTCAAGGCGGGCCGGAAGTCCATCGGAAGAGCGGGCAAATGCGAGCAATGCCGCGTGCTGTTCCTGTGCCAGGTTAACCTGTGCCGCCGGCTTGCGATCAAACGGATTGAGCCCAAGGCCTTGTGAGTGCCGGACGAGCTCGCTGTGCAAATCGGGATCCATGGAGGTTTCAAGCTTGAGGGAGCGTTGCAGTTGAGCATACGCGCGCAAGCGGGCTGAGCGGTTCAGCGCAGATCCGTGACGGCTCTTGACGAAGAAAAAGGCAGTTTTGCCGATCGCGAATTGCCAGTTGGTGACCGGTGTCAAACGCAGCATGTCCGTCATAAGGTCGGTGGCGATTCTTCTGGCCCTTTCCTTCGTTCCCGGCTTCCAGGCTTGTCTCAGATCCACCAGGAGAAGAGGAACCCGCGGATGGTCCAGTGCGTACAGAGCGAGAGGGATCATCTTGGCTGACCGCGCGGAGGACTCTCCGTCCGCAATACGGGTGCCGGCGGCGTCCAAATACCAGGTTTGGGTGTAACCGTCCCACTCCAGCAGGCGTTTATCTGCGAAAGGATTGGATATCCCCAGGAATTTTTTGTTGAACGATTTGGGCGGACGTTCCGTGACCGAAGACTGATCGATCCAGAGAAGGGCAAATTGCTGTTCTTGCCCCCCGAAGGACAGCGGTTCGAAATAAAGCCCATTCTCCTCGGCTTGCTGGCGCAGGAGTTCCCAGTTGTGTCCGCGATTCTGATTGGATTTGAGAGTCTCCTTATCCCAGGCGGCCTGCAGGTATTTCTCACTCACCATGCCCCCCAGAAGGCGCGTGGACAGCGACAGACGAGCTCCGAGAACTTCCATGTCTTCAGCGGTCAGGTACTCTTCCCCTGTGGAGCTCTTCTCGAAATCGGAAAGCGCCAGTAGAGCCTGATAGATCTGGAGATCCCGGTAATCCCTGGCATTGCCCCTGTAACTTCGCGAAGCCAGCCGCAAAGCGACGCCGAAATCATCCAGTACTCCGGTTTGGATAATTTCCCCAAGCAGGCTGTGCATCGTATTTTTTTGCGGCGCCGAAAGGTCCACAACCGTGCGAGGCAGCCCGGATGAACCATGTTTTTGCGGCGAAGCCTGGCGATAGATGAACGGCAGGCACGCGACAAACCTCTGCCAGACCGACGGTTTTGCATAGCTGTAAATCCAGACCTGCCTGAGGCGGTCGTTCCCGGGATCCGAATCGCCCAGCGTATCCCGCAACACGCTTATTACGGGAATATCCCGGTCTGCATTTTCCGCCGTTTCTGCGGACAGCTGCCTGCTGAACAGCGTCACCAGTTCCGCCCCCGCTGGAACCTCAGTGCGCTCGAGGCGGACGCTCGCGGCTGGATTAGGATTTTGGATATCCGCTGCATGAAGGCAGGGAAGGGCGCAGAGAATGATGGATGCGCTCCACATAGCCAGCCTTCTGCCGCGAACTTTCATAGCTCCCCTGCGCCGCTTGTTTCCTGTCTGAGGCTCATCTGCAAAAAAAACGGGTTGATGCCAATGGCCAGTAGCCCACCTGCACGGGGCTGTTCCATTATGAACTCCGAAATAACCCGGAATTGGCACACGGCTCAGTACGCGGCCGCCGTGGCTTCACCGCTCCCTCTGAGTTAATCCGAAGCGCTCTCCTGTCGATAAGCCATTAATTTCAAACGAGACCCATTCTGGGATCGCGCTATGCCGCAATGTTCGCAAAAAACCTTTAGGGCTGCAAGCTTAAAGCAGGAGATTGGCAGGGGGACATTCGTGACTGTCCCCCTTTCGTCTATCGCCAGGGATCGATCAAAATTCCCGAGCCAACCCTGAAATCGGTCACGAACCACAATGTATTTGTCTGTCCGCCCACCACTACCGTGTTGATCGCCTTGGGACTGCTGAAAGGCTGTATCAGCTGGTCCTGCGGCATTTTCTGCCAGGAGGCGTATGGCTCCAGCCCCTGCAGACCAAGCGACCAGTAAAATGTTGTCACAACACCGTTTCCCCAATATTGCGAAGCCGGGATTTTGACATTGGCCGCGAACCACTGCCCGAGCTGTTCCTTTGTGCTGAAATTCTGCAGGTCGTGAAGCATCTTCGCGACGAGCGGATCCATGAAAACCGTTGCGCCGGAACCGAGCCCCGAAAGGGATTTCATGTAGTCGCGCATCAGCATATGCGACGGATATTGGGGCTGAGCCTCGCCAACGCATGAGATGTAACTCCATCCGGTCGCCACGCTGACTACGCTGTCGCCGGGCCTGTAGCCCAACTGCTGGCTCAGCGGGAGCCAGCCCTGCGGGAGGTTTTCCTCATTCTCGGCGATGCACAGGTTGTTATATTGGAGATTGCTGCCCAGCGAGCCGAAGGTCGTGATCCCGTTGTGCAGGTCGCCCACAGTTTTGGACATCAGTGTGAATGTTCTTCCGATCACACTATTTGCTTCATTGTGGGGACCCATGGCGTTCCCGCCTGAATTCATCTTCAGCTCTTTTCGAATGGGACCGTTTACGATGATTGCGTTGGCCATCGAGGTCAGCGAATTGCCGAATGGAACCTGCGTGGCGATCGCCAGGATTACGGGCAGATGGGCCGGTTTGGCGCCCGCCATCACTGCGCAGATCGCGGCCTTTTCCACCGTGAGCTTTCTTGCCCCGCCCGGATAGGTAATAGTTTTAACCACCTCCTCCGGCTTGTGGCTTGTGCCTTTCAGCATTGCAGCCACCCTTGCTTCCGTTGGAAGGACGATGGGCGCGTAATCCGTCCAATCCTTGTCCTTGAAGAACTGCTGCAGATTTTCCTCCGTATCGGCCGGCAGAAGCCTGGGTTGTGGAGCTCCGGCAGGGGGTAATCCCGTCGCGGTTTCCTCCGCTGTCAGCGGCTTAGTTAGGCCATCGATGATCGACTGCAGGATCGGTTTGCCGGTTATCGGGTCATTGCCGGAAACATATTTTTCATGCACGGAGGTCGGCACCCCGGCCACGGGCAGAGGGAAGGAGACCAGCCGGATAGACATCCCGTTGCTGTAGAGCCGGTCATAGCCCGAAACGTACCGGCTGACATTTTGGGCCGTGAGCGCGACGGTGGGAACACCCAGCAATTCCACGCTCTTCGCATGCCGCATCAACGATGCGGCACAGCCGTCTCAGCAACTCAAGCCTAAGATTGCTGCGTGGCCCTTCTCCTTGATTTCCTTCCAAAGCTCCGGGTCATCCGTCATATAGGAGCCCTTCTTTCTCAATACCATGGTTTTTATACTGGGCACTTCCTTGGCCAGATGCTTTGCAATGACCTCGAGGACGTCGTATCCGGCATCGGGGCCGCCCCACCCGATGTCGACCATGTAAATGGTTTTTCCTTCCAGCGACCCGAGGCGGGGCGAAAGCGGCAGTCTCGGAACCATCGCATTGGCAACCGCCGGATTCAGCACGGAGATCTTCCGCGCAGATTCGGGATTCGCAGCGCTGGACAAGGTACTCTGCTTTGGTGATTGAGCAATGATGGTGGCCGAAAGAGCGAGCACAACTGCGAGCAGCAGAAGTGAATTCCTTATCTTCATATTTCTATCTCCTTCTGATAGGCAAAACTCGAAAAAAACCGGAGCTTCCAGGCTCTTTTGAGTGTGGGATATCAATCAGCTGCGAAGCATGTCCAAATCGCTTCTTAATATCGCAGTCCAATTGTACAATGCAGGTGCCATATGCGTGCTGTCAAATCCGTATTGAGAGGCGCCAAGCGTAGTAAAAAATGCAATCGTCGCAGGGCGCCGGGCTTTCGGTCGACTTCCAATGAAACTATCAGGAGTCACCCGCGTGCCCATGTTTCGCACATCCGCCGCTGATTGATATGTCCTATTGGGTCGCTGTCCATAGTTTGGAATAGTTTGTTTGTTTCACAGCTCAAAACACGCTCAGGCTTCTTAATTCAGTTTATTAGCATAGGAGGAGATCCCCTTGAAAAACCGATACTCTCGACGTGAGGCTATGAAGCTGGGAATGAGCACTGCGGCATTGGGAGCCGCAGGGAACGCGATTTTCCCGGCAAAAGCATCAACTCCCAGCCCGCAGGAAGCGAAACCCGCCTCAACCATCACTGAGTTTAATAAATGCGGCGAAGAAATGGAAAGGATGCTGGTACTGAGAACGTCCCCCATCGCCGTCAAAATGCTGCAGAAGGAAGCGGACATTCCCAAAGGCGCGCTCCGGCCGAAAAAGGATCAGGGAATTCATCTTGCCCAATGCCAGGCGTTTGCCATGTCGCGGCGGCAGAAAATGACCTTAGCCATGCTGAAAGAAGACAACTGGTGTCCGGCGCCGATGTCAGGCTATGGAATGGTAAAGCCGCCTGAAGATTATGTGGGTTTCCCCTCTATGGTCGAAAACCAGG
>Ga0208980_10002900_pt1 | contig 10398 bp, 9 predicted proteins | sample WetSurMetagenome_3_FD_187993 | JGI IMG/M metagenome (GOLD analysis project Ga0208980, IMG submission 187993) | Wetland microbial communities from Twitchell Island in the Sacramento Delta, sample from surface sediment Aug2011 Site A1 Bulk (version 2) | ecosystem: Environmental > Aquatic > Marine...
ATGCAAAACGGCGGTTCCGGAACGAAAGGTATATTTTCATTCGGAAAATCCAAAGCAAAAATGATGTCTGCATCGCAGATGAAAGTCACGTTTGCGGATGTAGCAGGAGCTGATGAAGCGAAGCAGGAATTGTCGGAAATTATTGAATTTTTAAAGAGCCCGGGTAAATTCCAGAGACTGGGAGGAAAAATACCGAGAGGGGTGCTGCTTTTAGGCCCTCCGGGAACAGGAAAGACGCTTTTAGCGCGTGCAGTTGCTGGTGAAGCGGGTGTTCCGTTTTTCTCAATCAGCGGCGCAGACTTTGTGGAAATGTTCGTCGGAGTCGGCGCATCCAGGGTAAGAGATTTATTTGACCAGGGAAAGAAGAATGCACCCTGCATTATATTCATTGATGAAATTGATGCTGTAGGAAGACACAGGGGAGCAGGGCTTGGGGGCGGTCATGATGAACGCGAACAGACACTCAATCAGCTTCTGATTGAAATGGACGGATTTGAACAGAACAGCGGGGTTATAATCATAGCTGCAACGAACAGGCCCGATATACTGGATCCCGCTTTATTAAGACCCGGCAGATTTGACCGACAGGTTGTAGTTGACAGGCCGGATGTAAAAGGCAGGGAAGGAATTCTGAAAGTTCATACCAGAAGAATTCCTATGGCTGATGATATCAAAGTTGAAGTGCTCGCAAAAGGTACTCCCGGTTTTTCAGGAGCCGATCTTGCAAATCTTGTGAATGAAGCGGCTTTGCTTGCTGCAAGAAGAAATTCCGATAAGGTATCAATGCGAGATATGGAAGACGCAAAAGATAAAGTAATGATGGGAACTGAAAGAAAAAGCCTGATAATTTCAGAAAGGGAAAAGAAAACAACTTCTTATCATGAATCCGGCCACGTATTGGTTGCCAGATATACTCCTGAAGCAGATCCCGTACATAAAGTGACAATTATACCTCGCGGAAGAGCACTGGGTGTGACGACTTATCTTCCGATGGATGAAAAGCATACTTATTCAAAGGAATATCTCGAAGCTATGATTGCTTACGCAATGGGCGGCAGAGCCGCTGAAAAGCTTGTATTCAATGAATATACTACCGGCGCAAGCAACGACATTGAACGTGCTACTTCTATTGCCAGGAAAATGGTATGCGAATTCGGTATGAGCGAGAAACTCGGCCCGATCACATACGGGAACAAACAGGAGGAGGTCTTCCTCGGCAAGGAACTGCATGAACATAAGAATTACAGCGAATCGACTCAGATACTGATAGATGATGAGGTAAAAAGGATAGTGCAGAGCGGCATGGACAGGGCAGTGCGTATTCTTACGGAGCACATGGATGAACTTCACAGGTTAACCGATGTACTGCTTGAAAGGGAAATTCTTGATTCCGATGAAATCGATAAAGTAATCAGGGGCGAAGTATTACCTCCGCAAACCGAAAGGAACGGTAATAACGGCCAGCAAAAGCAAAACACAGAAAATAATTCTTCTGAACAGGTAAAAGCTGAAGAAGAAACTACCATAAAAACATAAAAATTTATATTATATATTGAAAGAGGCGAGTTCGTTCTCGCCTTTTTTATGAACTATGACCGAGATACAGGAATACAGGAGTGAATTAAAAAGGAAAGCCATCCATCTGTTATCGACAGTTATCCCCGTAATCTATTTTTATACAAGTAAGAACTTTATTTTATGGTTAGTGGGGATCGGTCTTGTGTTGATGATTGTTATAGATATATTAAAAGCACACAGCAATATAATTTCAAATATCTATAGATTCTTTTTTCATGATATACTGAGAAGCGATGAGAAGGAATTCAGAAAGAATTATTTCACGGGCGGGACGTTTTATGCTGCAGGTATTTTTATTTCATTGTTAATATTCCCTATGGAAATAGCTATTTTTGCAATTCTTGTTCTGATTTGGTGTGATACGATGGCTGCATTAACAGGCATTAAATATGGAAGGATAAAACTTTACAGAAATAAGACCCTTGAAGGAACAACTGCTTTTATTGTAATGGGACTGATAATTTGTTTTATTCTTAATTTTATTTTTCCCGGATACGGATTAATTACGGTTGGAATACCTGCAATAGTACTTACGGCACTATATGAATTGTTCAACAACAAGTTAAACGATAATTTTACGATACCGTTATTCAACGGTATTATTTTTATATTATTAAAATATATATTATAAAATGCCATTGAGATGCGGAATAGTTGGACTGCCGAATGTCGGTAAATCGACTTTGTTTAATGCTTTAACTGAATCCCAGAATGCAGAAGCCTCAAATTATCCATTCTGCACAATCGAACCGAATGTCGGAACAATCATTGTACCCGATGAAAGGCTTGAGGAACTAAGAAGAATATATAACCCTAAAAAAGTAACCCCCAGTACTATTGAATTTGTTGATATTGCAGGGCTTGTAAAGGGGGCATCAAAAGGTGAAGGGCTTGGAAACCAGTTTCTATCACATATAAGGGAAGTCGAAGCCATTATTCATATTGTCAGGTGTTTTGAAGATGATAATGTAATTCACGTAAGCAATAAAGTTGATCCTGCGGATGATATCGATACAATTGAAACGGAACTTATACTCAAAGATCTTGATACGATTGATAAAAGACTTGAAAAGATAACAAAAAGTATCCGTATAGGTGAGAAGAAATTCATAAGAGAAAAAGAACTCCTTGAAGGTATAAAGGAACATCTGGGTACATCACGCCTTGCACAGTATTTCACTGAAAAGCTGTCTGCTGAAGATAAATTAATATTAAGTGAAGTGCACCTTCTCACAGACAAGCCTGTGATATATGTTGCCAATGTTCAGGAAGAACATATTCACGGCAACGACTACACTAATATTGTTGAAGAAATAGCAAAGAAGGAGCATGCAAAGTTTATGACTGTTTCCGTGAAAATCGAATCCGAGATAGCCGAATTGCCAACGATTGAAGAGAGAAAAGAATTCCTGAAAGACCTGGGAAAGGAACAGTCCGGATTATATGAACTTGTGCACGACTGTTACGAACTGTTAGGGCTAGTTACTTTTTTCACAGCAGGGGATAAAGAAGTGCATTCATGGACTATCGACAAGGGACTAAAAGCACCACAAGCCGCGGGAAAAATCCATACGGATTTCGAAAAAGGATTCATAAGAGCGGAAGTAATAAAGTATAAAGATATTATTGAATTCAGGTCAGAAGCTGCCGTAAAGGAAAAAGGTCTTATGAAAATAGAAGGTAAGGAATATGTCGTCGAAGATTCAGATGTAATATTTTTCAGATTTAACGTTTGATTTATCTTTTTTCAGCAATTCGACGGAAAAATCAGCTTACACCGAAAAATCTAAGTGAATTTACAACAATAAACATTACTAGGTAAGCTGCACCAGTGTAAACAACTACCTGTATCAATGGTAATTTCCAACCTCCTGTTTCCTTTTTTGTTATCGCAAGAGTTGAAATACACTGCATTGCAAGGACGAAGAAGAAAATAAGTCCTATCACTGTTGAGATTGTGAATATCGGTGCTCCGGAACTGCCAATCCTTGCATCTTTCATGGATATCAGAAGCGATTCCCTGATATTTTCATCTTCTGTTTCCGGGATTTTGAAAATCAGTGCAAGCGAACTTACAAATACTTCACGCGCAGCAAAAGTCGTTATCAGTGATACTCCCACTCTCCAATCAAGTCCGAGCGGCAGCATGACCGGTTCGATAAACTTGCCAATTTTGGCTGCATAAGAATTGGAAATCCTATCATACCCGGGATTCACATCGTTTAAAGTTTTTATTTCAGATTTAATCTCCGGTATTTTCATTCTTACGGAATCCTGACCAGTTAAATCCGGGTATTTTGTGCCGGCCGGTTCAGGGAAATAGGTCAGAAACCAGAGAATCACCGAAAATACAATAATAATAGGACCTGCCTTTCTCACGTATTCCCATGCATTTTCATAAGTATGCTTGAATATGTTTGAAAACCGCGGAATTCTGTAAACTGGTAGTTCCATGATAAACGATGAATTGTCTTCAATTTTAAGAATTGTACTCTTGTATTTATTAAGAACACCGGCGACCATAAGAGAGGTAACAACACCAAGCAGATAAATTAATGACAGTACAAAACCGCTCAGAATAAACTGACCTGGCAAAAGAAACGCAAGCAGGAGACCGTAAACCGGAAGCCTGGCGCTGCAGCTCATTAACGGGATGATGAAAATTGTCAGATAACGTTCCCTTTTATTCTGTATTGTTCTTGCTGCCAAAACAGCGGGAATGGCACATGCAAATCCTGAGAGCATAGGAACGAAAGAGCGTCCGTTCAGTCCGATTTTTGATAATGGTAAATCTATTAACATTGCTCCGCGGGCAAGATACCCGGAATCTTCCAGAAATCCGAGTATAATAAACAAAATTATTATCTGGGGCAGAAACACGAAAACCGCTCCGAGTCCTCCTATAATTCCATTGGACAATAAATCAGACAACCAGCCATGTTCGAGATTTGAACTTACTAAATCAGATAAATGAGAAAACAAATGGTCCACGCCTTCCATCAGAGGAGCTGCAAGCCAGAAAATCGCGGAGAATATAGCTCCCATAGCAAGAAGAAAAATGAAAATTCCCCAAATCTTATGAAGCATTATTTTATCAATTTGTATCGTCATTTTATCAGGAATATATCCGGATATTGATTTATTCAATGATTCAAGCTGTTTATTTGCGGATTCAAAGCGGGATTTAACAACATTTTTTTCTATTCGTCCTATTTCATCGAACAATTCCAGAAGATTATTCTCAGTGTAATTTACATGGTTATAAGAATGTTCAGAATCACTATCAAGGAACTCATTTATATTTTTTATTAAACTTCCGATATCATCTTTTTTTCTGGGGTCAATTTTTAAGACTGAAGTATTAAGAATATTTGAGAGTTCTTCATTTTCAATATAATAACCTTTGTCTCCCAGAATATCATTCATAGTAATTGCAATTATTACTCTGAAACCGCTGTCAAGAAGCTGTTTTACAAGCAGGAAATGCCTGGAGAACTGTGATGCATCTATTGTGACAATGACAACATCAGGTTTGCCGTATTCAGGATGTTCATAGAGATTATCAATTGTGACTTTCTCATCGGGAGAAGCAGGAATAAGGCTGATAATTCCGGGAGAGTCCATAAGATCGCAATCGATTCCATGTGCATCCGTGAATTTCGCAATCGAATATTCAGTGGTAGCGCCCGGATAGTTGACTGTTTTGTATTTTTTGCCGGTAAGCAGATTAAAAAGCGTAGTTTTCCCCGAATTTGGAGGACCTACCAATGTTATCAATTTTCTTTTTGCAATTACTTCCGTCATGTTATCAGTTTTTCTCCACTTCAATGCATAATGCATCATTTTTACGGATTGCAATTAGAGTACCGCGAAGGGATACAGCAATAGGGTCCTTGAAAATTGATTTATTGACTATTTCAATATATTGTCCCGGAGTAAAACCGTATTCAAGTATCCTGTAAGATGAAGGATGGTTAAGATCTACTTTTGTAATAATAGCTTTATCTCCAGTCTCCAAATCAGCTATCGTCATTCATTTTTATTTCTTGAAATTACCCATTAAGACAGGCATTTTCAAGGAAATATATCCTCAACTGATCTTATAACCGGAATATAAGGTAAAAGAAATTATAATATAAATTTTTAAAACGAAATTATGTTATCAAAGAGTACTAATAATTTTATCAAGAATTTCTGTACCTTTGTCAATCTGTTCTTTATTTACGCAAAGAGGCGGCCTGAATCTAATAGACCTTGATCCGCAGCCAAGAATAAGCAATCCGTGATTTATTGCGCTACCGGTTATCTGATTTCTCAGTTCAGGAGTTTTGACATCAAATGCTCTGAATAAACCCAAACCCCTGCTGTTCGCAACAATTTCGGGGTATTTATCCTGAAGTCTAGACAGTTTATCTTTAAGATAAGTTCCCATATTGACACAATTATCTAGCAGATTATCTTCTTCTATAATTTCGAGAATCCGCTTGAACCTGAACATGTCCACTATATTGCCACCCCAAGTAGAGTTTATTCTGCTGGATTTATGAAAAACGTTATTTTCAACTTCATCGATTCTGTCCGTTGATAGTATGCCGCAAACCTGTGTTTTCTTTCCGAAAGCAATAAGGTCCGGTTTAATAAAGTGTTGATGCGCCCACCATTTACCGGTCGAAGCTATTCCCGTCTGAACTTCATCAATAATAAACATGATTTCATATTCATTGCAGATTTGTCTTAATTGCATGAAAAATTCCTTGCGGAACTGGTTATCTCCGCCTTCACCCTGTATTGCTTCAATAATCAGTCCGGCGATGTCATCTTTGTTTTCTTCAATCGCCTTCATAATTTCGTTAACAGCCTGTTTCTCCAGTTCAATTACTTTATCCAGGTTTTCCTTGTCCAAAGGAAAGGTAATTTTAGGATTTGTAATCCGGGGCCAGTCGAATTTCGGGAAAAGAGAAATCTTAACAGGGTCTGTATTTGTAAGGGACAAAGTGTATCCGGACCTGCCGTGAAAAGCTTCCTTAAAATGAATTATTTTTTTCCCTTTTTCTTCTTCATAACCTTTTGCAAAATTTTTCTGGACTTTCCAGTCTATTGCGGCTTTCAGGCAGTTTTCAACTGCGAGAGCTCCGCCTTCGATAAAGAATGCATATTTGAAATAAGCGGGGACTGCCGTTTTAAAAAATGTTTCAACAAATTCCGCTTGCTCAACCGGATAAATGTCGGACAAAGAAGGTTTGTTCAGAGCAACTTTTCCTATTTTCTGTACAAATTCGTCCGTGCATAATTTCGGATGATTCATTCCCAATGGGTTAGAAGCGACGAACGTAAAGAAATCGAGCAGTTGTCTGTTATTTTTTGAATCAAAAATATAGCCGTTTCCTGAATTATATAAATCCAGTGTCATATCGAATCCGTCTACCAGCATATGTTTCTTCAGAGAATCCTGAACGGATCCGGGGTTAATAAAAATTCCTTTTTGCATAGAACTCCTGTTAAATGTTTCTGAGTATGTTTATTTAATGTCTCCTATGATAAAACATTTCTCACTTTTATTTTTCCAGAAACTGATATACCTGTCAGCATCCTTTTTGCCGATGATCGCAATCAATCCAATTCCAAGATTGAATGTTTTACGCATATCATTTTCGGGAACATCCCCTTTGTTTTTTATCAATTCATATATTTCCGGGCGTTTCCAGGAATTCCAGTCAACATCAACAGATAAATGCTTGGGAACTACTCTTTTGGTATTACCGATTATTCCTCCGCCTGTTATATGAGAAAAAGATTTAATTTTAAAAAATTTTAATGAAGTTTGTATTATATCAAGATAAGACCTGTGTACTTTAAGCAGTTCGTAACCGAGATAGCGGTTTGTACGCCCGATTTTTTTTGAATAATCTCTTGCCGAGAATATCTTTCTGACTAATGAAAAACCGTTCGTGTGCAAACCGCTGGATTTAAATGCGACCAGAACGTCTGTTTTTTTTACATTAACAGAATTCACTATGTTTGATCTGTCAACAACTCCTACTATTGTACCTGCGAGGTCAAAATCGTTTGCAGAGTAAATACCCGGCATTTCAGCTGTTTCTCCGCCGATAAGCGACATATTATTATTCATACAACCCCTGACAAGGCCTTTAACTATATCAACAGCGTTATTTACTTTAAGTTTTCCGGTAGCATAATAATCAAGAAAGAACAGCGGTACAGCTCCGCAAACGGCAATATCATTAACGCAGTGGTTTATCAAGTCTTCACCAACCGTATCGAATATGCCTGCATCGGATGCGATTTTTACTTTTGTTCCGACCCCGTCAGTGCTTGAAACAAGAACCGGGTTTTTAAATTTTTTAAGATCCAGCCGATAAAATGCACCGAAATTACCGATACCGGAAATGACACTCCTGTTGAATGTTTTCTTAACAAGAGGTTTAATAGTATCAACAAATTTATCGGCATTATGGATACTTACGCCAGCGGATTTGTATGAAGTCATAAACAAAAATAAGTATCTTATGCTGTAATATCAATTCTTTAAGGAGGTGGGAATGTTCAGGTATTCACTACTATAACAAATTCAGCACTTATTTTATTTGAGAGAAATAAATCTTTTATTTCTCCCAGTATTTCACCGGGTTTACCGTACAAGATATTTTCAGATTCTTTTGATAAATTCATGGCAAGTGAAATGTCCCTTTCCGGGAAGCACGAAATAAGGTCTTCGAGTATATTTTTCAGCCTGTAGGGAGTATCCATAATAATAAACGGAAATTCAAGAGTTTTAAGCGAATGCAATTCTTTCCTGCGCGCTTCTTTTTTCGGGGAGAGGAACCCTGTAAAATAGAAACGGCTGATATCAAACCCGCTTGATGTAACAGCTGAAAGAACAGAATTTGAACCGTGGATGAACTCTACCGGAAGATTGAATTTTATTACATCACGAATCAGATATATTCCGGGGTCCTCAAATCCGGGTGTGCCGCAGTCAGAAATCAGAGATATTTTTTTCCCGCTGAGAATGTCAGTGATAAATTTATCATTCGGTTCGGTCTGATTATGTTCATTAAGAGAAAACAGCTCCTTTTCGAATTCAAAAAATTTTAAAAGCCGTTTGGCTTCCTTAAATTCTTCACAAATTATATAATCCGAAGTAGATATCGCATTCAGCGCATTTATTGTAATATCAGCAAAATCGCCTATCGGGGTTGTAACAATTACTAATTTCCCTGTATTCACTTCTGATTTTTGAGAAGATTGCTCCTCTCTGTCTGTTTCCTGCTTTAAAATTTCCGCAAAGGTCAGTATGTTTCTTTTATCATTTGCCCGTGCTGCCATAACCTCCGGTACCCCTGTCTGTATTCGAAATATTTTCCGATAATATAAGATTTACTTTTTCATACGGGGAAATTATCAACTGAGCTATTCTATCTCCGTATTCTACACGGAAAACATCTTTTCCGTGATTAATTAGAAGCACTTTTATCTCACCTCTGTAATCTGCGTCAATAGTGCCGGGAGAATTGAGAACTGTTATACCGTGTTTCAGAGCAAGGCCGCTTCTCGGACGAACCTGCCCTTCATACCCATCCGGAATTTCAAAAACCAGATTAGTAGGTATTATTTTATATTCATCCGGTTTTATAATAATTATTTCTTTTGAAGATGAAGATATATCGAGACCGGCTGAATGCTCTGTGGCATAAACAGGAATTATGTATTTCTGATTTTTGTCGAAAGGATGAAATTTAATATCCATATTTTAAAAAGGCTGTTGACAAAAATTATATCAACAGCCGGAATCAACTTTAATTAAATTTATCAGGAATTCAAAAGTGATGCAAAACCTCCAAGCATGATGATTATCAAAATAACAATAAGTGCAAGAATAGCCAGTATCACCTGAATAATACCAAGCCACATGCCAATTGTGGCCATCGTTTTTCCGTTTGGATCTGACCTGCCTGATTCAATCGCCTTAATTTCATTTTTCCCCATTATCCATGCAGGTATTGCAGCTAAAATTCCACAAAGTACCCAGGATAAAATACCCAGGACCAGTGCCCAGACTGCATTTGAACTTGCTTTTCCTGTACTGGGTGCTCCACCATATACTGGTTGTGGAGGAGGCGGAGGAGGCGGAGGGGGAGGAGGTGGTGTAAATCCCTGCCCGCTGTCCTGAAAATGTAAATTATTATTCATAGACGTCTATTAGGTTAATAAGATAGGCAAATATAAATCAAAAATGTCTGTTATTCAAGTTTATATATTACGGATTAATAATGATTTACACGAATAAACGCGGAAATAAATTGACTGTGTTTTCATAAAGGATATTTTTAAAATTCTCGAAATCTATCACGAGTTTTTGAGATATAAATTTGAGTGTACTGACGACATATGCGGGCTGATTTTTCTTCCCGCGGTAAGGTACCGGCGGCAGAAATGGCGAATCGGTTTCTGCTAACATTCTTTTAAGAGGTATTTTGTCAAGTAAATTTGCGGATAGATTATTCTTATATGTAATATTACCGCAGAAAGATACAAATAGTTTTGTATCAGATAATACGGTTTCAAGGTCGGATACTTTTCCTGAAAAACAGTGAAACTGACCTGTCAGTACTTCTTTATATTCTTTTACAATATCTATCGCATCAGATATGGAATCTCTTGTGTGAATTATTACCGGGAGATGATTTCTTAGAGAAATTTCTATTTGTGATCTGAAGAAATATTTTTGTTTATCAATGTAAGATTTGTCCCAATAATAATCCAAACCGGTTTCACCAATTGCAACAACTTTATCGTGGG
>Ga0208980_10002901_pt1 | contig 10394 bp, 11 predicted proteins | sample WetSurMetagenome_3_FD_187993 | JGI IMG/M metagenome (GOLD analysis project Ga0208980, IMG submission 187993) | Wetland microbial communities from Twitchell Island in the Sacramento Delta, sample from surface sediment Aug2011 Site A1 Bulk (version 2) | ecosystem: Environmental > Aquatic > Marine...
AATTTTTCCTGCCAAAGGTCATTTTTTTTAGGATCGGTTTTAGTTTAACTTCGAAATCAAAACTAAAGCATGGAAAGGATATTGATAATTGGTGCTGCCGGACAGATTGGCTCAGAGCTGACAATGGAATTACGCCGGATTTACGGCAACGCAAACGTATTTGCCACTGACGTAAAGGATGCTCCTGCTGATATCAAGGAAAGTGGTCCTTTTCAGCTGCTCGATGTTATGGATGATAAACACCTCATTCACTTTGTCATTCGCAATAAGATCACACAAATATACCACCTTGCCGCTGTACTTTCGGGTAATGCAGAAAAGCTTCCGACACAGGCCTGGCATATCAACATGGACAGCCTGATGAACATTCTTGAGGTTGCCAAGCTTGTCGAAGATGTTCGAAAAGTCTTCTGGCCCAGCTCTATTGCCGTTTTTGGCAGTACCACCCCCAGGAAGAACACCCCTCAGCTGACCGTCATGGAGCCGTCCACAGTTTACGGGATCAGTAAACTGGCAGGTGAACGCTGGTGTGAGTATTACCACAAGCGTTACAACATCGATATCCGGAGTCTGCGTTACCCGGGACTGATCAGTTACAAGACAGAGCCCGGGGGAGGAACTACCGACTGGGCGGTCGAGATTTATTTCGAAGCAGTCAGGAAAAAGAATTATACCTGCTTTCTGGGTGAGGATGTTTCACTTCCGATGATGTTCATGGATGATGCCATCAATGCTACAATCAGGCTTATGGAAACAGATCACGCAAATCTGACCTGTCATTCCTCCTATAATATTACCGGTCCAAGCCTTACACCGCGCCAGGTGGCCGTAGATATCCGCCGTCATATTCCCGGATTCGACATCACCTACAAGCCTGATTTCCGACAGCTGATAGCCGAAAGCTGGCCCAGCAGCATCGATGACCAGGAACTCCGTACCAGTATTGTCTGGAAACCCAAATACGACCTGGAACATATTACCGACAGGATGATTGCAGAAATCAGGAAAACATTCACCATTTAATTACATAAGCCATGTACGGGAAAATCAAGAATCACCTGCAGCAGGAACTGAAAGCAATTGAGGAAGCCGGCCTTTATAAAAGGGAACGCACCATTGTATCGCCCCAGGATGCACTTATCAGGCTTGCTGATGGTAAAGAGGTACTGAACTTCTGTGCCAACAACTACCTCGGATTGTCTTCACATCCTGTGCTGATGAAAGCTGCCCGTGAGGCGCTCGATACCCACGGTTACGGCATGTCTTCAGTGCGGTTCATCTGTGGAACCACTGATCTGCACAAGGTGCTGGAGGAGAAGATTGCGGATTTTTTTGGAACTGAGGACACCATCCTGTATGCTGCCTGCTTTGATGCCAATGGCGGTGTATTTGAACCCTTGCTGGGAGAAGAGGATGCCATTATTTCCGACAGCCTTAACCATGCGTCCATAATTGATGGCGTGCGGCTCAGCAAAGCACAGCGTTACCGGTATGCCAATGCCGACATGGCAGATCTTGAAGAACAGCTCAAAAAAGCCAGTACCAATCGTTTCAGAATTATTGTAACCGACGGCGTGTTTAGCATGGATGGCAATGTTGCACCGGTGGATAAGATCTGCGAACTGGCCCGAAAATACGATGCCCTGGTCATGGTTGATGAATGCCATTCTGCTGGCGTGGTTGGCAATACCGGAAGGGGTGTCACGGAATTGTACAATATCCGCGGAGAAGTGGATATCATCACCGGTACATTAGGAAAGGCCTTCGGCGGTGCTATCGGCGGTTTTACCACAGGGCGAAAGGAAATTATTGAAATGCTCCGGCAGCGCTCACGTCCTTATCTTTTTTCTAATTCGCTGCCTCCCATGATCACAAAGGCCGGGATCGCCATGTTCGACATGATGCGTGAAACAACTGAACTGCAGGACAAACTGCACCAAAATACCGATTTTTTCAGAAATGAGATCATCCGGGCCGGTTTTACCATCAAACCTTCAAGATCAGCGATCGTTGCGATAATGTTGTTTGATGCGCGCCTTTCACAGGATTTCGCAGCCCGCCTCCTCAACGAAGGGATATATGTGATCGGATTTTATTACCCGGTGGTACCGAAAGGAGAAGCCCGGATACGCGTTCAGCTATCGGCTGCACACACGCGTGAGAACCTTGATAAAGCAATTGCATCATTTATTAAGGTAGGGAAGGAGCTGAAAGTCATCTGACCAGGCAGAGGCATATGCAGTAGCTGTTGTGCTCATACTGCACTGCTACTGCCAGCTTCCGATTACCGTTCGGTTCCCTGTGACTTTATCCCCCAGCTTAACTGCAATCTTTGTATCTGGCGGAAGAAACAGATCGACACGGGAACCAAACTTGATAAATCCGAGTTCATCTCCCTGTGTTACCTGTTCACCCTGCACTGCATAGGGCACTATACGCCTGGCAACAGCACCGGCGATTTGTCGGACGAGGATCTCCCGTCCTTTTACATCTCTGATAACCACGGTAGATCTTTCATTCAGTGCAGACGATTTGGGATGCCAGGCCACCAGGTATTTGCCTGGATGGTACCTGAAATAGCTGACGAGGCCACTGACAGGATACCGGTTTACATGTACATTTAACGGTGACATGAATACGGAAACCTGCAACCGTTTGTCCTTAAAATATTCGCTTTCCACCACTTCCTCAATCACAACAACTTTGCCGTCGGCCGGACAAAGGATGACCGCCTCATCAGGAATTACACTCCGTTCCGGATTCCTGAAGAACCAGACTACAAGCAGGAACATGATCACGCTCAGGACAATAAGCACTGTTTGCCAGATGTGATTCCTGATAAGCCAGTAAAAAACAATGTTCAGGCTGGCGACCACGATAAGTGTCAACAGCAATATGGCAAATCCTTCTTTGTGTATCCTCATGACGATAAGATTAATGTTCTTACTTACCTGCTATAACCAAATATATAAAGGAAACCGGCATCACAAAAAGTATGGAGTCGATCCTGTCAAGTACGCCGCCATGGCCAGGCATAATGGAGCCGGAGTCTTTCTTGTCGGCGATACGTTTGATCCATGATTCGCTGAGGTCCCCATAAACTCCGAAACATGATGCAATGCAGGCCAGAACGATCCAGTCAGTTTTTGTCAGAATCCCCATCACGTCATGCATCCAGAATGCCGGTATCAGGGTCAGGAATGCCCCCCCGATCAGTCCTTCCCATGATTTCTTGGGTGAAATCCGCGGGAACAGTTTATGGTGTCCCAGCAAGGTACCGGCAAGGTATGCCCCTGTATCGTTAATCCAGACAAACGCCAGAATTCCCAGCACAACACGGTGTGTATAACCATTAATGCTGCACGCGGGAAATACAAGGTAATTCATGACCGACAAAGGGATCACGATGTACCCTATGCCCAGAAAAGTAACAGCAAGACCTTTGATCAGGTCGGGTTTCTTCGAATACAAGGCCGCGATGAACAGGAGAACAGGCACCAAAACGGATAAGGACAGCCATTGGAAACCAGCTGTACGGGATGCAACAAGGAACGAAAGGATGAATAGCAAGCCTGCCGCTGTCACTCCGGGGATTACATACATCGATTCCCGTGACAGCCCTGTCAGGTTATAGAACTCAACAAGGGCCATTATACAGATAAGGAGGAAAACAGCAGCAAACAAATACTTCCCGAGAAAGAGGGATCCGATAATCAATATCAGGTATACAATGCCTGAAAGAGTTCGTTGTATTAGGTTTCTCAAGCTTAGGAATCTTTAGGATGCTATGCTTCTGACTGTTTAGGCAGATTGTTTGACCTTTTCCGGATCCTTGGCAAGTTTGGATTTCTTTGAACCTGCCGGTCCGGTTGTCTTACCTGTTTTCCTGCTTTTTTTTGGTTTCTCTGGCATTTCCACTGTAAATTTCCTTTTGCCGAAGATCTTTTCCAGGTCCTCCGTAAATATCACTTCCTTTTCAAGCAGTTGCTCTGCCAGCTGAATTAAGCCTTCCTTATGCTCATTGAGAATACCGATGGCACGGACATACTGTGAATCAATAATCTCCTTGGCTTCTTTATCAATCAGTTCAGCAGTCTTGTCACTGTATGGCCGCTGAAAAAAGTAATCGTTTTGCCCTGATGAATCATAAAAGCTCAGGTTACCGATCTTTTCGCTAAGTCCGAAATAGGTAACCATGGCATAAGCCTGCTTGGTAATGCGCTCAAGATCATTCAGTGCACCTGTCGAAACCTTGCCAAAAGTTATTTCTTCAGCAGCCCTTCCGCCAAGCGTTGCCGTCATTTCCTCAAGCAACTGATCGCGTGTGGTGATCTGCCTTTCTTCGGGAAGATACCAGGCAGCGCCCAGTGACTTTCCCCGGGGAATGATGGTGACTTTCACGAGGGGACTAGCATGCTCAAGCATCCAGCTTACAGTGGCATGCCCTGCTTCATGATAGGCAATGGTTTTTTTCTCCTGCAGGGTAATGATTTTGTTTTTCTTTTCAAGACCACCTACGATCCGGTCTACGGCATCAAGGAAATCCTGCTTCTGAACCGATTTTTTATTCTTCCTGGCCGCAATCAGAGCAGCTTCGTTGCATACATTGGCGATGTCAGCGCCGGAGAAACCCGGTGTCTGACGGGCCAGAAACTCAATCTCAAGGTCCTTTTCATATTTAATAGGCCGGAGATGGACCTTGAAGATCTCCCGTCGTTCATTCAAGTCAGGCAATTCCACGTAAATCTGACGGTCAAACCTACCTGCCCGCAGCAGTGCCTTGTCGAGAATGTCTGCCCGGTTTGTGGCTGCCAGTATGATCACACCCGCGTTGGAGGCAAACCCGTCCATTTCAGTCAGCAATTGATTTAGCGTATTCTCACGCTCATCATTGGCTCCCAGATTGGGATTCCTCCCCCTTGCCCGGCCAATGGCATCAATTTCATCGATAAAAACAATACAAGGTGCTTTTTCCTTGGCTTGCTTAAACAGATCGCGCACCCTGGATGCTCCTACGCCTACGAACATCTCCACGAAATCGGATCCCGACAGTGAAAAGAAAGGCACATGTGCTTCCCCGGCAACAGCCTTTGCCAGCAAGGTCTTACCTGTCCCCGGAGGTCCTACCAGTAGCGCTCCTTTGGGTATTTTTCCGCCCAGATCAGTATATTTTTTAGGCTTCTTAAGAAAGTCCACGATTTCCTTGACTTCCATTTTTGCTTCTTCCAAACCGGCTACATCTTTAAAATCGAGCCTGATATTTTCATCCTTGTCGAATATCCGGGCCTTGGATTTCCCGACGTTAAAAATGTTGGTTCCACCTCCGGAACCACCGGCACCACCCATTCTTCTGAAAATAACCAGGTAAAGAATTACTAAGGCAAGGATGGGCAATAAAATCACAAAAGTGTCGCCAAACGTTCTTTTACGAACGAATTCGGGATAAATCCTGTCGGCTTCAGGCATTCCTGCCTGGGCGTCATCCAGCATCTTCTTGAAAATATCATTTGACCCTACCGGCATGGTATAGTGTGGCCCTGCTTTGGTAAAGGCGTTCAATCCTTTGGTAAAGTTCTTCTGGTGCTTTGGCTGATTCAGGTACTCCTCCTTGATATAAATATCAGCGTGCTGTTCGTTTACAACAAGAATCTTCTGAATTTCCTTCTTCAATAGCAATTCATTCTGGAAAAACTTCCAGTCAATTGCCACTGGTCCCTGGCCTGAATCAAAAAAATAAATCAGTATGATGGCAACACCAATTATGGCATAGATCCACATGGCATTAAACCGGGGTTTCTTGTTGCCCAGCATATTGTTTCCCGGGGGCTTTGACCCGTTGTTATTCTTTTCCTCTTCAGCTTTTTGTTTCAGATCTTTGTTATTTTCTTCCATGCTTTTTAACGTATTAATCTTCCTGTATCAGGTTGATGTCCGCATCTCCCCATAAATCTTCAAGTTTGTAATAATCCCTTGCTTCCTTTACAAAAATGTGTGCAACAATGTCACCATAATCGAGCAATATCCAGCTTGCGTTTTCAAGTCCCTCCCTGTGCTTTACCCGCAATCCAAGCTTTTCCTCCACCTTATCCTCTACTGATCCCGCCAATGCTTTAACCTGTGTCCCCGATTCCCCGTGGCAGATTACGAAGTTATCACAGGCTGCATAATCCAGTTTTCTCAAGTCGATATTGATTACTTCTTTCCCTTTCTTCTCCAGTATACCCTCGATGATGTATTGCAGCAATTGCCCGGTATTTCCCAATCCTTCTTGTTTTAACATTCAAGGTACAAAAATAGTGAATTTATCCATTCGTCTGCGGTTCAACAACCTTTGTATTTATGACGTGCATGTAAAATATTATCACTATTTTTCTTGTAACAATTACAATACCAAAGAGGACCCTTTAAGATCTCCTTATTCAATACATGACTGAAATGAAAAATATTACAATAGGGAATCCCTTGATACAACTTGAATCGGTGGATTCGACAAATATTTATGCAGCACAACTGCTAAGAAGCACCCAGGTGAAAGAGGGCACTGTAATTTTGGCAGGTCATCAGACACATGGTAAGGGACAGGGAGGTAACAGTTGGGTCAGCGATGCCGGATGCAATCTCCTGCTCAGTGTTGTTCTTCGCCCTGAATTTTTGCAAGCGGAGCGCCAGTTTTACCTCAGCATGTGTGTTTCCAATGCCCTCCTCGATTTTCTTTTACCTTTTGCACAACCTGTTACCATCAAATGGCCAAATGATATCCTGCTCAGGGGACAAAAAGTGGCGGGAATCCTCATTGAGAATTCTATACTTGACAGAAACCTGCGTACTTCGGTTGTGGGTATCGGTGTGAATGTTAACCAGCGGGAATTCCCGCCTGGCATACCAAATCCAGCCTCCCTCCGAAATGCTGTCGGCCGCGATTTTGATATTCCAGACATGTTGGCTGGTTTATTGCACTCACTGAATGGCCACATTGCCCTCTTATACAGTGAACGGTTCCCTGAAATTAAGACCAGGTATCTGAATAATCTCCTTGGATTGAATAAATGGGCAACCTACAGTGATTCATCCGGTACCTTTGAAGGAAGAATCATAGATGTGGCGGAATCGGGAGAACTGATGGTATTGCGACATGATGGCACGCTAAGGCACTATGGCTTTAAAGAAATTACGTTTATCACATAATTTTCACAGCCAAAGCCGGTCTTTCATGCGGAAGTTCCTGACTGTTATTCCTTAAACTCCAATGCGGTAATCTTATCAATAATCATATCTGCAAACTTTTGCAGTGGCCCCCTGGCCATCATTTCGATAAACATATTGAGATTGGCCTCCAGAACAAGATTTACCCTTGATTGCCTTTCAGATTCCGCTGCAATATTGACCCAGATGGTGAAATCCGCAGAGCTGTCCTCGGTTCCCCTGACAACGAACTGCTCGTATGGCTTTTTTTCGCTTAATTTTAACCCGATCATTCCTAACCCGCTGATCGCAAACCGGATTGTATCACCGGTAACCTCCAGGTTGTTGAGCTGCTCTGCAGGGAGCATGTGGGCAAAATTCCTGAAATTGGAAAGGTATTGATAAACAGCCAACTGACTGCCATTTGCGGTGCCGTTTTTGCTTTCAAGTTTTAACATAAGTTTTTTCTTAATGGCTCTATTGCAGGTTTCTCCCCCAGGTTTCCGGCGAATGCCTCCACTCGCTAAGTGTCTCCATGTTTTCCTTCTTTATGTACCCTGTTTCCAGGGCAAGTTCCAACATGGCTTCATAATTGCTCAGCGTATAAAGGGTGCAGGCGGCTTGTTTAAAGCTCTCCTGAGCCCCGGGAAAGCCATAGGTAAAAACAGCTGCCATACCAAGAACTTCACAGCCGCACTGCCTCAAAGCATTAACAGCTTTGAGACTGCTCCCGCCTGTAGAAATAAGGTCTTCAATCACAACAACCTTCTGACCCGGCTTGGGATCTCCCTCAATCAGGTTTTCAAGGCCATGGCCCTTGGCTTCAGAACGAACATACATAAATGGCAAACCCAGCATGTCGGCCACAAGGGCACCCTGTGCTATTGCGCCAGTAGCAACGCCTGCAATTGCCTCTGTTGAAAAGTATTTTTCTTTTATTAAATCTGCAAAACTATATTTGATCAAGTTTCGTATATCAGGGTAAGCCAATGTTTTACGGTTGTCGCAATATATAGGTGATAACCAGCCTGAGGCCCAATGGAAGGGCTTTTCAGGATTAAGTTTAATGGCCTTGCATTGTAACAATAAGCTCGCGATGGTATTTTCATTATTTTTCATGTGGTAAATGTACAAAGTTTTTTTTAACGAGAGGATTGTACTACTGACGGATGACTTCATACGGAACTTTCAGCTGAGGCATGGCTTATTCTATAAGTACCGGAATGTGGATGACCTGAAAGAACTCATTGCATTCTATTGGAAGCTGAAACGTATCGATACCTTATTCATATTCCACCATGATATTGATGAGTTGCGGGAACGGTTCAAATCGTGTTTCCAGCAGGTGTATGCGGCAGGAGGACTGGTCCGCGACAATGAAGGGAAATACCTGATCATGAAAAGGCGCGGAAAATGGGATTTGCCAAAAGGGAAGGTCAACCGCAATGAAACATTTGAACAGGCTGCCATCAGAGAGGTCACAGAGGAATGCGGTCTGCACGGTCTTGAGATTGTCAATCCCATGTTGTCTACTTACCATTCCTATTTTATTGATGAACAAACCATATTAAAAAGGACAAGCTGGTTTGAAATGGTATACCCCGGTGATGAAAAACCCATCCCACAGCTGGATGAGGATATTACCGAGATCAGGTGGATAAGCCGGGAGGACCTGGGAACCATAACCGGGAACACTTACCTGGCAGTCCTCGATGTCCTCAAATACAACGACCTTTTATAAATCTCCCTTGGCTCTCATGACCTCGAATAATCTCTGCCCGAAGTTCTCGGCCGGGGAAAGCGCTGGCGAATAGATCAGTTTGCCATCCGGCCCGATCAGGAAATATGTCGGGAATGCCCTGATATCATATTCTTTAAGAATATCAGGCTGGTTGTCATAGTGGAGGAATTTCCAGTTGTACTTATTTCTCGACAGGAATTGCCGGAGCAATTCTTCCATGGGATCCGTAGCGATTGTCACGATGGAGAGCTTGTCACCGAATTGTTTATTTAGATCGACCAGCATGCTGAACTCGTTCAGACAAGTGTAACTCTGGCAGGTACAGAAGTTCAGGTAGACATATTTGCCCCTGTAATCAGAGAGCCTGACCAGTTTATTGTCCGTATCATATAGTTCAAATTGCGGTGGCTCAAAGCCGGCCAGCAGGCGCGTAATCTTGTGGTAAATGATGTTTGCAATGCTTTTATGCTCTTCAATGTTCGTAGTAAGCCTGAGCGTATCGAGAATCCTGAGCAGTCCGGCCCGTGAGAACTGGCTGCCATAAAATTCATCATGCAACTGCTTCAGCACAACCAGTTCGGTGAGGGTATCATTGCTGAAATTCCCTGATTTCATGAGTGTTTTTTTCAGAGCGCTGTAACTTCCTGTCTGGTTGATATCTTTATAGATCTGCTGTCCTGCTTCAGTCCGGCCAAGGAATATGAAGTACTTGCTGAATACCTGGTTGAACAGATCGGCATATGCGGGATTTGAATATAACACTGGATAGTTGTTGAAGTATTCATCCGACAGACTTTGTACCCTTTGCTGATTGGCCAGCAACTTCAGAAACCCATAGTGATATCGCCGGTATTCATGGAAATAACTACCCGTGTAGCCCGTAAAGGGAGCTTCAATCTGGCTGATGTCGTCCTCCAGCTTCTGAAGATCAGGCTTTACATGTACCTTGTTCACATGTTTATCATAATAGGGAATGAAAGCATCATCAAACATCATGATTTGCATGTTCAGATCTTCGCTGCTGAAGTTGGTAAGCCCCAGATGAATTTCGACCGGTTCGAAATAAGGATTCAGCAGATCTTCCGGCGATTTTTCCTTTCTCTCAGGTAGCACCAGCTGGTATGTTTTCCCCGGTTCAGCGAAGAAATATCCCTGGTAAATACCCAGCCAGGAATGCAGCTGCGTTGTACTGTTCAATTGCAGAGTCAGGTGGAAATCACCCGAGTCGGAAACCCTGCAATGTCCGGCTATCGATTCCGTTCCGCTGATCCAGTCGGCGGTGCTGTAAAAGGTGAGTTCCGTGTTGGCATATGAAGGCGCATGCCCGGCAACGATTGTTTGCTGGGCCACTGCCGGATAACCTGCAGGACAAATCATGAAGATGAACCATAGGGAACGTAAGGCTTGCATGGCTTCTTGCTTCAGCTATATCTTGTAGTCTCTGGGCAGGAAGAGGCTCGCATCTCCGCCC
>Ga0208980_10002903_pt1 | contig 10390 bp, 8 predicted proteins | sample WetSurMetagenome_3_FD_187993 | JGI IMG/M metagenome (GOLD analysis project Ga0208980, IMG submission 187993) | Wetland microbial communities from Twitchell Island in the Sacramento Delta, sample from surface sediment Aug2011 Site A1 Bulk (version 2) | ecosystem: Environmental > Aquatic > Marine...
CCTCTTCTCGATGGGAACGACCGTCCCTACGTCTTTCTGGACAACGCGGCCAGCACACCCACATTCAGAACGGTCCTTCAGTGCATCGAGCAGTTCCTGCCGTGGTATTCAGGGGTCCACCGGGGAACGGGGTTCAAATCCCTGCTCGCGACGTCTGTATTCGACGGGGCCCATGATGTGGTGACACGATTCGTGGGTGCCGATCTGCAAACCAATACCTGCGTCTTCTGCAAGAACACCACCGAATGTGTCAACAAGCTCTCCAACCGATTCGACTTCCAGCCCGGTGATATTGTGATTACCTCGATTATGGAACATCATTCAAATGATTTGCCGTGGCGGAAAAATGCCCGCGTGATTCATATCGGGACGACGGAAGAGGGCCGCCTTGACCTCGCTGCATTGCGGGGGGCGCTGAAGCAGCAGAAGGGCCGCGTCAAACTCGTTGCCGTGAGCGGAGCATCGAACATCACCGGACTTTGTGCGCCGATTCACGATCTCGCGCGCTGGGCGCATGAGGCAGGGGCAAAGATTTTTGTCGACGCGGCGCAGCTTGCACCTCACCGGGCAATAGAGATGATGCCGGATGAGGATCCCGGTCATATCGACTTCCTGGCCCTTTCCGCCCACAAGATGTATGCTCCCTTCGGAACGGGTGCGCTGATCGGGCCCACGACATTTTTTGACCGGGGAGACCCGGATGCAGTGGGAGGCGGTGTGGTGGAGGTCGTGACGCTCGAAGATGCTGTCTGGAACCATCCCCCCCATAAGGAGGAAGCGGGAAGTCCCAATGTGGTCGGCGGTATTGCCCTGGCGGCAGCGATCGGTGTCCTTGCGCGTGCGGGCATGAAAGCCATTGCCGAACACGAACGGGAACTGCTGGAGCACGCATATGCCAGGCTTCGAAAAATCCGGGGAGTAACACTCTACGGCCCGACGGATCAACTCTCGGAGAAAGTCGGGGTCGTGACGTTCAATGTTGACGGCCTTCATCATGCGCTGACCGCTGCAATCCTCGGTCTGGAGGGAGGTATCGGGGTGCGAAACGGTTGCTTCTGTGCTCATCCGTACGTGAAGCAGCTTCTCCATGTGTCACCGGAGGATGACAAACGCCTGACGGCGGAAGTCCTGGCGGGAAACAAATCCAGCATGCCAGGGATGGTTCGGGCAAGCTTTGGCTGCTACAACAGCCCTGAGAATGTCGATGCCCTGGTGGAGATGCTTGAGCGCATAACCCGGCGCGAATTCAAAGGCACCTATGTCCAGGATCGGGCCAGCGGCGCGTTCCATGCAGCGGGATTCACGCCCGACTTCGGCCGCTATTTTGCCTTTGCACCCCTGATGGTTCCCGTGCGTGAATCTCGCAGCTCCGAGGCCTCATGATCGAGCACCTCTACATTCTCCCTATATTGTTGTTCTCCGTCATTGTTCATGAAATCGCTCACGGCTGGGTAGCCCTCAAGCTGGGCGATCCGACGGCCAGGGATGCAGGCAGACTGACGCTGAACCCCGTTCCCCATATCGACCTGTTCGGCTCAATTCTGATTCCCCTCCTATCCCTTTCGGCGGCCGGACAGATCTTCATCGCCTGGGCAAAACCTGTTCCGGTGAACCCCTCGCATTTTACGCACCCCCGCAGGGATGATATTGCCGTCTCCGCTGCGGGACCGCTTTCGAACCTCGTGATCGCCCTGGTGTGCACCCTTGTTGCCGGCGCTCTGGCCGCGGTGCTCCAGACAGGGGACAGTGGACAGCAATCGCTCCTGAATGACAGCCTGGTGTTTGCCTACAAAATGTTCTACGCAGGGATCTACCTCAATATCATCCTTGCACTTTTCAATCTCCTTCCCGTTCCTCCTCTGGACGGCTCTCATCTCCTTGCGGCCCTGCTCCCGGCGACCGTCGCGCGCAGATTCCGGAGTATTGGCTTTCTCGGCGTGGTCCTTCTCATCTTTCTGATGAGGATCCCCTCCGTGGGACAGGCATTCTTCACGGCAGTGAACAGCGTCTTTTCTCCGTTTCGTATGATCATTGATGCCATTCTCTCAGCATCTGACTGAGCTCCCGTGCCTCACTATACATTTCTTGAATCTGTATTGATGTGCGAAGGCGTTCCCCTTCACGAAATCGCGAGGCGATTCGGCACGCCCCTGTATGTCTACTCGAAAGGCGATATCCTTGAGAAATGCCGCACCATCGAATCCGCCTTCGACGGTTCACCTCATCTGACGTACTATGCGGTCAAGGCAAACGCAAATCCCGTGATCCTCCGGCATATCGCACACGAAGGCCTCGGTGCGGATGTCGGTTCGAAAGGGGAGATGTACCTCGCCCTGCAGGCCGGCTTCAGACCGGACCAGATAACCTTTAGCGGCGTGGGGAAACAGGACGACGAAATTGCCTACGCCCTTGATCAGGGGATTCGTGCGTTCAATGTGGAATCGGCACAGGAAATCGATGTCATCGACCAGAGTGCTGCGCGCGCTGGCAGGAAGGCCGGTTTGCTCCTGCGGGTGAACCTTGACATTGATGCGGGCGGACATGCCTATGTCTCGACGAGCAGGAAACAGAACAAGTTCGGAGTGCCTCGCGACAGGGCGGGGGAAGTTTTCTACCATGCATCAACTCTCCGGCACGTCGAAGTCCGAGGAGTGCATAGCCATATAGGTTCGCAGATCACCAACGTGGAAACATTCCTCACAGCTGCACGGTCCTTGGCGGAACTCATCACGGAACTCCGGCAGGCGGGCAACCATGTCCACGAACTGGATTTCGGCGGTGGGTACGGTGTGCAGTATCACGGATTTCTGGCCCACCCTCAACTGCCCGAGGAACAGGCCGAACGGGCCGGACTGTCAACTGCCACCATGATCCGGGAAGTCCTGCCGGTACTCCAGCGGACGGGATGTGCGATCGCCATCCAGCCTGGTCGTTCCATAGTCGCAGAAGCCGGGGCGCTTCTCGTACGTGTCCTCTACCGCAAGGAGAACGGAGAAAAGACCTTCATCGTCGTGGATGGAGGGATGAATGATCTCATACGGCCCAGCCTGTATCATGCCCATCATCAGATCGTGCCCCTGGTTCTCCGCAATGCACCCCACGAGAAAGCCGATGTTGTCGGGCCGGTCTGCGAATCGGGTGATTTCTTCGCACAGGACCGTTTGCTTTCCCGTGTGGAGAGGGGAGACTACCTCGGCATCATGTGCGCCGGGGCGTACGGATATGTCATCACTTCAAACTACAATGCCCGCCTGCGTCCCGCAGAAGTGCTCGTCGAGGGGGATGACTGCGAGCTGATCCGTGAACGGGAATCTCTGGAGGACCTCCTGCCATGATACGCCGCGCCGCCATGTCTGTCCCACCGGGAGAAGAAGCTGCGAGGAGGCCGGGACTTGCAGCAAATTGCTGGAACAACAGGCTCCCTGCGCTGCTGATCGTCCTTGCGCTTGTTCTGATGCTGCCGGGCTGTCTGGTGATTCGTACGACGGAGCACCGGGTGAAGATTTATGACGACGGGAGCGGAGAAGCACTCCTGAAGCTCATCGATGTTCGATCGGATGGAGTGACGGACTCCGCTGTCGTTCATGACTTTGAAGTCATGATGTCGTCCTTTGAAACGGGAGGAGTGACAGATTTCGAGAAGCCGGGGAGAAAGGTGATGGACAAGCTTATGTACACACGGGGGGATACACTCATTGCCGAGATCTCCTACGCGTTTCGATCACTCGATGCTCTGGAAGGGCTTCGCATCACGCCTGATGAGATGTTCGTTGTGGTTTCCTCCGAACGGGAAATCGTCCGAACCAACGGCCGAATCAAACCCGGGGATGACAACACCAGAAAGATCTCCTGGAAACGAGGGGCAACCCAGATCTCCTACGTCATCCGTGAACGGCAGGTGCCCCCCAGCGTCGCGCTCGGAATGTACTATCAGAAATACAAGATGCGGTAGCGGACAGAGACGGAAGACACTACGGAAGGACCGATGACCCAGAAACTCAGAGTTGGAATTATCTTCGGCGGTCGATCAGCCGAACATGAGGTGTCGCTTGTGTCGGCCACTTCAGTGATGAACGCGCTCGACCGGGCAAAATATGATGTGGTCCCCATCGGCATCACACCGGAAGGACGCTGGATCAGTTCTGAACGGGCGCTGCCACTCCTCAGAGAGAAATCGCCGCTCGAGAATGAACCGGAACGGTTCCTGGTCCCGGAACCCAACCGTCAGGCCCTCGTTGCTGCTGACGGCCATGCCGATGCGACGCTTCCTGTGGATGTCGTCATTCCGGTCATCCATGGCACCTACGGGGAGGATGGCACACTGCAGGGATTACTTGAGCTTGCCGACATTCCCTACGTCGGTGCCGGGGTCCTTGGCTCCGCACTGGGAATGGACAAGATTGCCCAGAAACAGGTTCTGGGACAGGCAGGGTTTCCGATAACAAAATATGTGTATTATTCGGCCTTCGAGGTGCAGCAGAACCGTCGCCGGGTCATCAACCACGTTGAACGCTCACTCCGCTATCCACTCTTCGTCAAGCCGGCAAATACCGGTTCGAGTGTGGGAATCTCGAAAGCGCATAAACGCCTGGAATTGCTAGAGGGAATCGACCTGGCACTTCAGTACGACCGCCGTGTTATCATCGAACAGGGAGTTCGTCAGGCCCGCGAAATCGAGTGCAGTGTCCTGGGAAACGAGGAACCGATCGCTTCAGTCACTGGAGAGATTGTGCCGTCTAATGAATTCTACGATTACGAGGCAAAGTACGTCGACGGGAAATCGAAGGCGGTCATCCCCGCGCCCCTCCAGAAGATGGTCTCCGAAAAGGTACGGAAAATGGCCGTTGCGGCATTCAAAGCGATCGACTGCGCAGGTATGGCTCGTGTGGATTTCTTCGTGACCCGCACAGCCAATCGCATCTATCTGAACGAACTGAATACCATCCCCGGATTTACCTCGATCAGTATGTACGCCAGGCTCTGGGAAGCGTCGGGAATCTCGTATCGTGAACTCCTGGACCGGCTGATCGTCTTGGCCATCGAACGCCACAGGACGAAAGGCGCTCTCAAGAGGTCGTACAGGCCCAGGGAAGACTGGTACCGCTGATTCACCCCCCGATCGGCGGTCGGGAACCTCTGGCCTCCCCCGGAACACGGGCTGCCCCACAGGGCAGCCCGTCGTATTTTTCAGGCATCTCGTCGCAATCCCCGGTCTTGTGGTCGCAAAGAAATATCCCTCCCTGGTATTCTGCGTAGACAAAGACAGGAGAAGAGACAACCACACATCACTGTCAAAGGGGAGGTACCATGAAGGCGATAGCACGAATGGCCGCGGCAGTACTGATGCTGACCGGTGTGTCCGCAATGACGATGGCCGGTGAGCCCAATGTGGCAGGCTTGACCGAACAGAAGTATGAGGCTGCGGTTCAGAACCTGCTCATCGGACTGAAATCCGACAATCAGGGTCTGCGTGAAAGCGCCGCATTTATGCTGGGCGAATTGAAGGCCTCCGAAGCAGTGGTCCCGCTCATGGCGATTCTCCGGTCGGATTCCCATGAATCTTCAAGAGTCGTAGCAGCGCTGGCACTCTGCAGGATCGGCGACGCGCGTGGAGTTTTCGCGGTCCGCCGTGCCGTAACCTTTGACGAGAGTGCGTCGGTGCAGAGAAAGTGTGCGTGGTTCTATGACCAATATGTGGTGGCGGGGACTTTTGACTTCCAGTATTCGACCCGGACAAGCGAGGAGCAGGTGGCGGCAAAGTAGGGGCGGTCGCTCTCTCCGGGCCGGGATGCGGCGGGTGGCAACCTTTCAGGCGGCCACCCGTCTTTTTTTTTGCTGCGGCCACACTGAATCCTCTCGTCTCCTGCTGGGACCCCACCCCCTCTCAGGGCCGGAACCCGGCACGCGTCCGGTGCTGCTGTGTTGCATAGGCTTCAAATAAGTAGTACATTCGAAAAACAATGGATGCCGACTTTTATCGAAAGAAGAAGACTGGCGCGGATCTCCGCGCCGTCCTGAAGAAGCTCATCAGGAACAAACGGCTCATGCTGGCGTTGCTGATCGGGGCTCCAATCGTGCTGTATGTCTTCTTCGGGCCTCGCGGAATCGTTCAACGGATCCGTCTGGAAAACGCGAAAGCTGAACTCGAGACAAAGATCCGTGCGGAAGAGGCTGAAACACAGAGATTGCAGGCTGAGTCAAAAGCTCTCGAGGGTGACAAAAAGGCCATAGAGAAGGTGGCCCGCGAGAAATACGGCATGATCCGTGAGGGGGAAACCGTATATCGCGTGAACAGGAAGTGAGGTTTCCGGGCGCGCGAATGGCGCACAGGACGAGGGAGCGTGCAGTGTCCTCGTGATAACAGTCATGGAGTAAGCCCGGATCGGAATCTGGCCGTATGGAACTGTTCGAAACCCCGAAAGCGAAGCCTGCAGTTCGGCCAGCCGCTCCGCTCGCTGAACGTCTGCGGCCCACAACGCTGGACGAGTTTGTCGGCCAGGAGCACCTCCTTGCCCCCGGTAAGCCCCTCCGGATTCTCATCGAAAGCAACCGGATTCCCTCCCTGATCTTCTGGGGCCCCCCAGGCAGCGGCAAGACCACTCTTGCTCGCATTATGGCCCGCCGGGGGAATGCAGAGTTCTTCCAGCTCAACGCGGTTGCCTCCGGCGTCAAGGACGTCCGGGAGGTTCTCCAACGGGCGGAACACAATCTCCGGAACCTTCGCGGCAAGACCCTCCTCTTCATCGACGAGATTCACCGCTTCAATAAGGCCCAGCAGGATGCTCTCCTGCATAGTGTTGAGGACGGTCTGATTACCCTGATCGGTGCAACGACCGAAAATCCCTCCTTCGAGGTTATCGCTCCGCTACTCTCTCGCTGTCACGTCTACGTTCTTGAACCGCTCTCCACGGACCACCTTGACCGGATCCTCAGCCACGCCCTTTCTACAGATGATGCCTTGCGGGGCAGGCGCATCGAAGAACCGGACAGGAAATACCTGATACTCCTGTCGGGAGGGGACGCCCGGGTCTTGCTGAACGGACTCGAAACGGCTGCGAATCTTGCCTCTCCCGCACAAGATGGCGTGCGGATTATTTCCCGAAAGGAAATTGAAGAGGCGTTTCAGAGACGAACCTCAAGGTACGACAAAGACGGTGAGGAACACTACAATGTTATTTCAGCATTCATCAAAAGTATGCGGGGGAGCGACCCCGATGGTGCGATCTACTGGCTTGCGAGAATGCTGGAGGGTGGAGAAGATCCGAAGTTCATCGCACGACGCATGATCATTCTGGCATCGGAGGACATCGGGAACGCGGACCCCTATGCACTCACTCTCGCTGTGGCGGGCTACAACGCCGTGGACATGATCGGTATGCCTGAAGCCCGGATCGTCCTCGCACAGGTCACGACCTATCTGGCGAGCTGCCCCAAGAGCAATGCTTCCTACACCGCAGTGGGTGAAGCCTTTGACGACCTGCGGAAGTATCCGGACCAACCGGTACCACTTCACCTGCGGAATGCGCCGACCAAACTGATGGAAGATCTCGGATACGGGCGAGAATATCGGTACGGCCATGATTATCAGGGGAATTTTGTCGAGCAGGGCTATCTTCCGGATGCGTTGAAGGAACGTGTGTACTATCGCCCAACGGAGAACGGCGCGGAAAAGAAGATCCGCGAACGACTCCTGACCTGGTGGAAGTCAAAAAAACGATGATCTCCGCAAGGATTGCCCTGTCCTGCATGGAATTCCTGGTGTGCTGAGATACCATCCATATCGGTTCATTATGCCGGCCCTCGGTGCCCTGGTGCTCCTGTGCGGGTCGTGCCCGACCAGGGCGCAGGCGCGCGCGACCGCTCCCTTGGATTCGCTCGCTGCACAGTCCCGTCGCGATACTGCAGCCGTGCGAGATACCCTGAGAGGCCGTGAGTCACCTTCAGGAGTCGACTCGATTATCACCTATACAGCGAGTGATTCCGTGGTGTACAATATCGACGGCAGAACCATGTTCCTGTACGGGAAAGGGGACATCAAGTACAAGGAGCTTGGCCTCAAGGCGGAGCGGATCGATGTGAACTGGACAACCTCGACCCTCCGGGCACGAGGGATCGTGGATACGTCGGATACCACCGGCAAACGATGGGTCGGAATGCCGGTCCTCATGGATGGCGGCGAAACATACCACGGATCGACCATCGCCTATAATTTCAAGTCGAAAAAGGGGAGGATTGATCTCGCAAAGACCGAGATCGAACGGGGTCTCTATACCGGAGAGGCGATTCAGAAATCGGAAGGAGATGTCCTCTTCGTTCGTTCCGGCCGCTTCACGACGTGTGAGCTCGACCACCCCCACTTCTACTTCGGCAGCCCGGAGATGAAAGTGGTCGTGCAGGATAAAGTCGTGGCACGACCGGTCTACTTCTACATTGCTGATGTGCCGGTTTTCGTTCTTCCCTTCGGTATCTTCCCCAGCCAGCGTGGTCGCCGCTCAGGAGTGATCATGCCCGGATATGGCGAGAGCACACGGGGCCGATACCTGACCCATCTCGGATACTACTGGGCCACCAATGACTACGCGGACATGAATATCCGGGGGGACTTCTATACCAACGGGAGCTACACGCTCTACTCGGATATTCGCTACGCCCTTCGCTATGCATTCACCGGAGGGCTCAGCGCATCGTACGGCCGTGTCATCACAGGCGAGCTTGGAGACCCCGGCTACAGCAGCGATGAGGTGTTCAATGTCCACCTGACACACAATCAGGATTTTGATCCGACACTCCGCCTCGTGGTGGATTTCATGTTCACCAGTGCTACGTACTATCAGAGCACGAGTTACTCTCTCAACGATCTTCTCCAGCAGAATATCGTGTCCAACGCAACATTGTCCAAATACTGGGAAGGGACTCCGAATAGTCTGACGCTCAATATCCACCGGGATCAGAACCTGCAGGCACAGGAGGGACAGGTAGAAATCACCCAGCTCTTTCCCAGCCTCAGTTTCAACCGAAGCCAGAGTTTTCCGTTCCGCTCGTCCAAACGTGGTGCCTCGGCCACGCCTGACCGGTGGTATGAGTTCATCGGCTATACCTATAACGGACAGCTCGTCAACAGTCAGACCCAGACGAAAGTGCCGACGGGAACGAGGATCGACAGTCGTCCCGGGATTCAACATATCTTCAGTTTCAACGCCTCTCCCCGCGCGGGGTACGTAACGGTGACGCCGTTTTTCAACCTTACATCGAAGTGGTATAATGAACGCATGGTGAATGAGTTCGATCCGGTCGATTCCGTCCTCCGCACCGGAAAAGAAACTGGTTTCAGAACGGTCAACTACTTTGACATGGGGGTCTCTGTCAGTACGAAGCTGTATGGCATTCTCCAGCCCGGGATGCTCGGCATCACGGGGATCCGGCACCAGCTCGTGCCGTCGCTCTCCTTTACCTACATGCCGGATTTCTCGGAGGCGAAGTGGGGGTACTACGGCTCCTACGTCAATGGATTTGGGGAGGCGGTGAAGTATGGGTACTATGACCAGGAGGTCTTCGGCGGGGCCCCGGCGGGAAAAAGGCAGGCGATCTCGTTTTCCCTGGGAAATGTGTTTGAAATGAAGACGGTGTCCGCAGATTCTGGAGCAAAGGAGAACAAATTCCAGCTGCTGATCCTGAACCTCGGGCTGGGCTACAACTTTGCAGCCGACAGCCTCCGGCTCAGCGAGCTCGGAATGGATTTCCGCACAAGCATCGGACAGCTGCTGACCATCGGAGGGGGCGGACGGTTCAATTTCTATGCGTTTGAGCCCTACCCGCAAAACCCGCAGACAGGCCGGCGTGTCGACAAATTCCTAGTCTCCGAGACGGGCCGCCTTGCGGAACTGACAAGCCTCAATCTCAGCATCGGAACCCGGCTGAGCGGATCGAAAATTCAGACATCGTCCGGTCCGACGCGATCAGCCCAGGATACCTCCGGCCTCCGGAAACAGACGAGCGGAACTTATAATCTGTACCGGGAGGAGGAGCCGGACTTCAGCATTCCCTGGAATCTTGATCTGATGTGGAGCTACAGCATCAGTCAGGTAGATCCCCGGTATCAGTTTCGGAGTTCAACACTCCTCGCCAGTCTCGGGTTCAATCTCACGGAATCCTGGAAGATCAACGCAACATCGGGCTACGATATCCTGAACCGGCAATTCACGGCTCCACAAATTACAATCTACCGCGATCTGCACTGCTGGGAGATGAATTTCTCATGGGTCCCGATTGGACAGTACAGAAACTTCAGGGTCGAAATCCGATTGAAGGCGCCCCAGCTTCAGGATGTGAAGGTCACCAAGCAGGGAAGTGTGCGGGGGATCTATTGAGTTAGGCTGACTGTTTTCGTTCC
>Ga0208980_10002904_pt1 | contig 10389 bp, 7 predicted proteins | sample WetSurMetagenome_3_FD_187993 | JGI IMG/M metagenome (GOLD analysis project Ga0208980, IMG submission 187993) | Wetland microbial communities from Twitchell Island in the Sacramento Delta, sample from surface sediment Aug2011 Site A1 Bulk (version 2) | ecosystem: Environmental > Aquatic > Marine...
CGGGTAGGCGCACGACGCGTGCCTCCGTCTCCCAGAGCTGGCCGTTGGAGCGGTTCTGTATCCGGAAGCGATACCGCTCGAGGCCGAGAGATTCCCAGGCCGCGAACACCCACTGGGAGTTCACCCGCATCAACCGGTCGGGATTCTGGAGCAGATCGAGAAGCCGCGCGGGGGCGAGATCCGAGGCCACCGACACCCAGGCCGAGTCGGCGCTCGCCTCGGGTGGAGGCGCTTCAGGCATCCGGATGGGGGACGATCAGGAGGGGCACACCCAGGCCCCGCGCGGCGAGCTCGAGATCGAGCCGGGAGCGCAAACCGGGCGTGCCTTTCGGCCGCGGGGCACCGATCACCACAAGCTCGCAAAGAACCTCGCGGCTGAAGGCCAGCAGACAGTCGACCGGCCGACCCTGACGCACCTCGGGACGGTAGTCCAGTTCCTGGGTTCTGGTCTGCTCGGCGAGACGTGCTACCTCTTCGGCCACCTCGCGCCCCAGTTGCCCTTCGAGATAATCGCCGAAGGCGATGCGGGTGCGCGCGTTATTGAGCCAGTCGTCGCCCATCATGCCCCGCCACAGATCGGGAATCACGAGCAGGTGGTGCAGGGTAGCGCCCGGCGCGCACAACCCGCACGCCACCGCCTCGGCGGCCCTGGCACCCCTGGTGCCATGGCTGGCGAGGAGAACCTGGGCGTAGGACACCGCCGCCGAGTCCCCGGGCTTTGTGGCTCAGGGGAAGGGGCGCCCCGCGGGGCGTCCGCCGTCCTCAGCTCACCGTGAAGTACACGCCGATGACAATGGCCATCGCGCACAAGAGCGCCATCCAGTCCTCGCGCCGGTCATTCTTGAAGATGGAAAGGGCCGAGCCGCGGTGGAACTTGGCGCCCGCCTCCTGCTGCAGATCGATGTCTTGGCTACGTTGATCCATGGGACCTGCTCCTCAGATGGTCTCGTGCACGAACAGCAATACGACGATGAGCGACAGCACCGCCTTGAGCGTGCCCACCACCCCGCCGATCACGAGCGGCTCGCCGCCCGCCTGCCTGATGGAGGCGATGGTGATCTGCATCCCCAAGCCCACCAGACCGAAGGCGAACAACCAGGTGATCCAGTCACGGAAGGCCGCTATCTTCTTCGCCGTGTGCCGCACCGCCTTGTGGGCCTCCTTGAGCACGCCGTTGGCGTCCTTCGACAGCAGCTTGGCGTTGACCACACCCCGCAGCACATCATCGTCGTCTGGCGACATCAGCTTGCGGTTGTCGATCAACCGGCCGAGGGCAGCCCTCTGGTCATCGCGCTGCACCTTGCCCACCTCGGCCTGAAGCGTCGCCACCGCTTCGGGCTTGAGCAGCTTCTCGGGCTTGACGTTGTTGTCGAAGTAGGCGCCCTGGTAGTGCTGCGCCGGGGCAAAGATGCCGGTCGAGGACAGGGCGAACATGAGGAGGAAGCCGAGCACGAACACCGGGAACTTCTCGATCACCACCCGGCCCACGTTCACGCCTGGAGCGTCCTCCTCGCGCTTGACGTACCACACCGCCAGCCACAGCACGATGATTGGCAGAATCAACACCCGGGTGATGTTGAAAATCTCCGCCACCTTGAGAGTCTCGATCCCGTTCGGCTGGAAGGCCAGGGCCGCACCCGCCACCTGGGCGGAGTTGAGGATGCCCGTGCCCGCCCAGGCCCCAAACTGCACCGGCCCCATGTGGAAGAAGTGGCCCACCACCGGGAACAGAAACATGCAGGCCACCCCCCACAGCAGGATGGTGCCAATGGTGTAGGCAATCTCCAGCGACTTAGCCTGCACCACCGGCGCCGAGGCCACCGTGGCAGACACCCCGCACACCCCCATGCCGGCGGCGAGCACTCCGCCCATGGAGTTGGGAATGTTGCGGCGCGCACCCATCCACAGCGTCAGCCCCACCGAGCCCAGCACGAAGAAGCCGATCATGATGATCGAAAGGCCACCGAGCTGGCGCAACTCGGCCGCGGAGTAGAGCACACCAAGCAACACCACGCCGGTCTTCAGACCCAGGCGCGAGAGTCGGATACCGTTCTCCGCCCAGCGCGGCACCTGAAAGACGTTGACCACCAGGATACCGGCGATGATCCCGAGCACGACGTAGTTGAGCCCGAGCACGTCGTGGAGATACTTGTCGCCCATCACCGGCCCGAGCGCCTTGGACAGCACCGCCACCCAGGGGTCCAGGTACCAGCGGATCAGCATCGCAATCAGCAGGATGAAGGTGGCGCCGGCAATGGTGGAGAGGTAGTAATCGAGATTACCCTCGACGTGCCGCCCCAAGAGGTGCCATAGGCCGACCACGACGGCGATGCCGCCAAAGACATAGGGCAGCGAGGTCATCTCCGAGGTGAGCTTTTCGATGGCAAGGTACTTGATCAGCTCATCCTGCCAACCCAGCGTGGTGCTGACGCCGATGCCGAGCATCACCAACCCCATGATCAGGAGCGCCGGGTGCCTTTGTGTGTAGACCATAGATTCTCCTCCTGCAGTGTTCTCTCGTTATCCGCCCCCTGGGGGCGGACCCTCGCGCCGCTGCCGGCACCTGTATCTGCAGCCGACGACTGCCCAGGTGGCGCGTACGCCCAGGAACAGCCACTGTGCCCGTGGGGTTAGAGTATTCGGCGCAGCGGCGTCCGCGTCAAGCGAGCGCTCGGTATTCGGCGGCTCCGGCACCGCCGCGCTTTCGGGTCATCCGCCCCTTCTCTCACCCGTCAAGCCCTTAGGGCCAGACGCGGGTGAGCCCCTTGAGGCCGCAGAAACCTCCCCGCCGGCTCATTTCCCCCGGATGAGGGCAATCAGATCCTCGGTGGAGGGCAGCGCCGTGGCCTCGCCCTCGGACAGGATGCCGTCGGCGAGCGCCCGCTTGTCCTGGTGCAGATCGACGATGCGCTCCTCGATGGTCCCCCGGGTCACCAGCCGATACACCGTCACCGGCCGCTGCTGGCCGATGCGGTGGGCCCGGCCCATGGCCTGGTCCTCGGCGGCGGGGTTCCACCAAGGATCAGTGATCACCACGTAATCGGCGGCGGTGAGGTTCAGCCCGAAGCCACCCGCCTTGAGGCTGATCAGGAACAGCTCGCCCTCCCCCGCCTGGAAGGCGGCGACCCGCCGGGTACGCTCGGCCGCCGGGGTGGCCCCGTCGAGATACTGGTAGCAGATACCGGCCGCATCCAGAGGCTCGCGCAGCAGCGTGAGGAAATCGACGAACTGGCTAAACACGAGCGCCTTGTGGCCGTTGTCAGCCAACTCGCTGGCCAGCTCGGCGAAGGCCTGCACCTTGGCACCCAGAATGCCAAGTCCCGGGCTCACCAGGCGCGGATCGCAGGCGGCGCGGCGCAAGCGCATGAGCTGAGCCAGGATGTTGAAGCGCATCTCCCCGGGCGGCACCTTCTCGAACGCGTCCGCCATCGAGGCCATCGCCTCGCGCCGCAGCGCCTCGTAGTGGGCCGCCTCCGCCCCGTCCGGCTCCACGCCAACGATCAGCTCGGTGCGCGGCGGCAACTCGGGCAGCACCTGGGCCTTGGTCCGTCGCAGCACGAACGGCGCAATGATCCGGCGCAGCAGGTGCTGGAGATCGCGATCTCGATTGCGCTCGATGGGGCCAGAGAAGCGCTCGTTGAAGCGCGACAGGGGTCCTAACAGCCCCGGATTAGCGAAACGCATGATCGACCACAGCTCCGCCAGCCGGTTCTCCACCGGAGTGCCGGAGAGCGCCAGGCGGAAATCGGCCTCCAGCTCGAACACCGCGAGGCTGCGTTTCGCCGTGGCGTTCTTGATCGCCTGCGCCTCGTCAGCGATGAGGGTGTGCCAGGGCCGCGAGGCAAAGCGTTCCTGGGCCTGCTGCAGCAGGCTGTAGGAAACCACCACTACGTCCAGGGCACCGGCGCCGGCAATCAGGGCTTCGCGCTCGCCCTCGCCGTAGAGCGCCACCTTCAGCGCCGGGGCAAAGCGCCCCGCTTCCGCCACCCAGTTGCCACACACCGAGGTAGGCGCCACCACCAGCGCCGCGCCATCCGCGGCCCGAGCGAGCAAAACGGCGAGGGCCTGCACCGTCTTGCCAAGCCCCATGTCGTCCGCCAGACAACCGCCCAGTCCGGCGGAGGCCAGGCGCATCGCCCAGAGATAGCCATCCTCCTGATAGGGACGGAGCTCGGCCTGCAGCGCCCGCGGCAGGGCTGGGGATTGGTCCTGGACGATGCGCAGCCGCTCGATGGCGGCGCGGAAGCTCACGTCCGCCTTGACTGGCACGCCCTCGAGTACCTCTTCGAGCCAGGCCGCGGCGACCTGGGGAATGCGCGCACCCCCCCGATCGGTCTCGGCCAGGGTCCCAAGCTCAGCCAACCGCTGCTTGAGCGAGCGGGTGAGCGCAAGATAGAGGCCATCTCCCATGGCGACGAAACGGCTACCACCGCGCGCGGCGGCGAGTAGCTCAGCCAGCTCCAGCACCTGGTTCTCGTCGATCGCCACCTGCCCGCTCAGCCGAAACCAGTCGCGCTGGCCCTGCACCGCGATGCGGAGCTGGGGCCCATCCACCGTCACCACCCGCACGCGCTTGCCCTTGGGCCAGTCCACCGCCACCACCGCTGGCAGCCCCGGCAGGGTCTCGACCAGGCTGAGCGCGTCCTCGGGATCCTCCACCACCCACTCGGGCGGGGCCCCCTCCCCGCCCGGCTCATCGAGAAACGGCAAGGCATCGAGCACCGCGCCGAGAGCGGCGCGCTCGGCGGCGAGGTCGCGCTGGGCGCCCACGCTCTCCCCGCCCAGCGCCACCATCAGGCGCACGCGGCCGACTCCGGGACCCAGCCGCGGACCCTCCGGACCCAGCGGCGCCGCCACCAGCCGAAGCATCAACCCCTCACCCGCCGGGGCGAGCTCGGCCCGCAGCCGCGACTCTGCCGCCACCTCCTGCGCCGCCTGGGCGTGGTCCGCCTGCACCTGGAAGTGTCCAGACAGCGCCCGCAGTGCCTGCTGCAGCTCCTCGTGCGCGCCGGCCGGCACGCCGGGGCTCCCGGCGAGAAGCTGGGCCGCCCGCCGCTGGGCCGAGGTGAAGCGGATCAGACGCAAGCGCTGGGGCGAGTCCTGCACCAGGGTGATCAGACGCAGGGCCTCGGCCTCGCGCCGCTCCTCACTGTCCCAGGAATAGCGCTCGCCGCCCTCATCCTCTTCCCGCAGCTCGGGGGTGACCCGCATGACATAGCGCCCGCCCTGATGCTCCACCTCGAGCTCAGGGGTTCCCTCCACCAGATCCAGCAGTTGTTCGGGGGCATCCGCCAGCGCCACCGCCGGGTGCCCCACCAGGGCGACGATGGCCACTACCCGGTCGATGCGGTAGCGCTTGGCATAACCGGCCTCTTGGCGCAGGGCCCGCGCCACCTTGGCGTCCCAGGGCGCCAGCTTGGCGTTGTCGGCGATGCGTACCAGCGGCACCGGCTTCGGCTTGCTCCAACCCCGTACCCCACGCTTCTGCTCCAGGGGCTCGATCGCTTCCAACACCCCGTTGCCGGCGATGCGCAGCGTCCAGATCAGGCGGGTGGTGGTGGCCTCGCCCCCCGCGTCCGGGTGGGCACCGAGCGCAGCGAGTGCTGCCAGCAGTTCGCGCCACTCCTCCCCAGGGGCGGCGACAAAGAAGGTGCCCCTCGCTTCCTCGCGCCGCAACAGCGCCTGGGCGGCATCCGCTTGATCCACCAACCAATTGAGCCTGCAGGCGGCGAGCCGCTCCCGCAGCGCCTTGACATAGTCGGAGAGCTGGGGCTCAAAGCGGCCGGCGGCCGCCGGTGTCACTCGGTCGCGCCCCATCCAGGCCGCCAACAGCAGACTCCAAAGGTCATCCAGATCGGGCAGGGTGCGGGCATGCGTGGCCAAGCGGAAGGCACCCTCGGCGAGGGCCACATCTCCGAGCCGCACGGAGATGGCATGGACCCAACGCCCCCAGCCCTCGTGGGGACTCGGTTGCCGCTTGCCCGCCTCGCCGAGGCAGAACTTGCGCGCCAGCTCCAGGTGCTGGGGCCTCTGTTGTGCCAGCAACGCCAGTGGATAGAGCCAGGCGAGGCTGGTGGGCAGAATGCGCTTGCGCGCCCCGACCTCGTCGCCGCGACGTTTGAGGGCCGCCTCGAACCCGGCCTGGCCCTCCTGCCAACGGCCCGCCTGCACCAGCACCCCGGCGCGCAGGGCATCGGCCGCGCCACCCTCGATACCCTCGAGGGCTGCGGCAACCCCCTCGGGCTCGCCCCGGTGCAGGAGCAGCTCGGCAAGCGCCAGCCGTAACGCGATGGGCATCGCTTTAGCGTCTTCCGCGAGCTTGGCGAGCGCCCAGTCGCAGACGGGCACGAGCTCCCGCTCCCAGGAGCCGCACACCCCCTTGACCGCCTCGAGCACCAGTACCTCGCGCCAGGCTGGGTCGATGCGCTCGAAGCTCGGGCCGTCGAAGCCGCTATACACGGCCTCGTTGAGGATGGCCTCCCAGTTAGTCGCCCGCGAGACGAGCTCCACCAGGCGCTGAAACTCGACCTCCTGGGTACCGAAAAAGAAAGCCAGTCGCAACAGGGTAATGGTGGAGCCGGTGTCGTAGATCGGCCAGTAGTAGCGGGTAAGCGCGGGATCGTAGGACTCCAGTGTATAGATGGCCGTACGCAAGGCATCCCGGCTCACCTTTTCCAGAAACTCCCGGTACAGGGGTATTCGCAGCTCATCGGCCAACCGGCAGGTGCCTTCCTTAGGCGCCATCTCCAGCAGCAGGCCGCGTTCGCGCAGCGCCTCCTGCGCCTGCCGGACGTCGCCCTGGGTGAAGGCCCGCCGGTCATCCCGGCGCATCCCCAGCAGACCGAGCAGCCGCTGTACCGCATTGCGCGGGCGGTAGGTCCACAGAAGACTCATGGCGAGAGCGACGCGGCGCAGGTCCGCCGACAGGCTGGCGGTCGAGGATGTCTCGGAAAACAGGTCGGTCATGGAGGCTGATCAGGACAGCGTAATGGGAGCTGGAAGGGGAACCTTGGAAGTCTCCGGCCCGCCGTGGGCCTGGTCAAGCCGACCTGATAGCGACGTTTCCTGACTTCTCCAGCATTCCCCACTTGCCTGGTAGCACCCGACCCGATTCGGCAGACAAGAGATCCGCCTTACGCCGGTGCGACCGGCCGCCGGAGACCCGATCCAAGTCAAGTGCAGGTGGATGCCCGCGTTCGCGGGAACCAACGGCAGTGGCGAAAAGGCGCGTGCCCCCGAGAATAAATTTTTCTTAGAAATTGAAAAAGTGCTTGAGTATTTCAGTACAGACTAATATACTCCTCTGCCATGAGTTGGCGCACCAAGACCCACTCAGACTTGCTAGACCCTACCACATCACTAACCGGAGAATTTCCATGAAAAAGCTTGTTACTGCTGCTGCTATCGCTGCTCTGCTCGGTGTGTCCGCTTCCGCGAGTGCATGGTGGGGCGGTGGCCCCTGGGGCGGAAACCGCGGGGGTGACTGGTGGAACGACATGATGGGTGACGGCTGGGGCGACTTCAACATGAACATGAGCGGCGGTGGCCACGGTTCGGGTCGCGGGTACAACCGCTACAACGACTACTACGGCTACGGCGGCGGTCCTTGGGGTGGTTACGGCGGTCCTTACGGCGGTTACGGCGGTCCTTGGGGTGGTTACGGCGGTCCCTGGGGCGGTGGCTACGGCGCCCCCTACGGCATGCCCTACGCAGCTCCGGTTGCCCCCGCTGCGCCGGCCAAGGCTGAATCCAAGTAAGCGATTGTTGCCAATCTGAATACCCACTGGTGCACAAGGAGGTGCATCGATGGTTCTGGCGTCGGGGGAAGGCGGTGAGCAGCAGCAAGCCGTATCGCAGTAGCAAGCTCCTTCCTCCGGCGCCACCTCCCTCCCGCTAGTCCTCGCAAATCCCCCTGTTTGGTGGAGCGCTCCCCCAAGCTCCAGCACCCTGCCTGTCGACCGGATGCGTATCCCCTACAGTCGCCTGCGAAAAGCACGCGCCGAGGGCGGCTTGGGGAACCGAGAACCGCCGGACCCGGGGCAGCACTGAAGGCGACTAGAGGGGCTGACGCCCCGACCCGGCCGCCACCCTAGAGCAGATTCAGGATGGATCGCGCTTCGCTGACCTCGGGCTCGCCGGGCTTCTCGATATTTAGCGCCCGGACCACGCCGTCTTCGACGACCATCCCATAGCGTTGCGAGCGCCAACCAAACCCTCGGGCCGTCATGTCCAGCTCGAGGCCAACGGCACGGGTGAAGTCACCGTTGCCGTCGGCCACCATGAGAATCCTGTCCCTGACGTTGTGCTGTTTGCCCCAGGCGTCCATCACGAACGCATCGTTGACCGCCAGGCACAGGATGGCATCCACGCCCTTGGCGCGGATTGCGTCCGCCTCGTCCAGGTAACCCGGAAGGTGGCGGGCTGAGCAGGTGGGCGTGAATGCGCCGGGCAGCCCAAACAGCACTAGGCGTCTGCCCTGGAACAGGGCCTCGGTCGAGACGTTCCGGGGGCCGACCTCGCCCATGATCGTGAGGGTGGCTTCGGGTATTCGGTCTCCGATCTTGATGGTCATGGCATCGGTCTCCCGCCTCTGGCACATTGACATCGGGTGGGTCCCGCAACAGCAGTCACTATAGAGCATGTCCCGCGCCTGGGGTGCATTGCGGAGAGACCCGTCGGGCTCCCGCGGTTACACCGGCGAACGCCGAGAGCACGAGCGTCGCCAACCGGACGGGTGGCAGCCGATGCCGAATGCCGCCCATCCTGTCGCTACGCGCGCTGGCTGATCATTTGTGCCGAGGGCGGACAGTCGCTATCTTGACGCGATCCGCGCACGAGACGTCCGCGAAGGTCCGGTGGAAACGTCCCTGAGCCCCATCCCTGCCCCCCATTCCCGCGGCGGAGGTTTCTTCGCCAACGTCGCGGTCGAAGGGACTACCGGCTCGGTACCCCAGTTGATGGAGCAGAAGTGATGAAGCAGAAACCCGTTGTTGTGGTCACCCGCAAGCTCCCCGCGGCCGTCGAACAGCGTTTGCAACGCGACTATGCGCCGCGCCTGAATCCGGAGGACCGTATCTACACGGCCGACGAAATCGTCGCACTGTCACAGGGAGCCCAAGCGATCATCCCCTGCCACACCGAGCGCCTGAACGCCCAGGTAATCGCCCGCCTACCCGCCGGCATTCGCGCCATCTGCAGCTTTTCCGTCGGGTTCGACCACATCGACCTCCAGGCCGCCAGGGAACGGGGAATCAGCGTCACCAACACCCCGGACGTGCTCAGCGACGCCACCGCCGAAATCGCCCTGCTGCTGATGCTCGGCGCCGCCCGGCGCGCCCATGAGGGCGCGGAGTTGGTCCGCACCGCCACCTGGCGGGAATGGAGCCCCACCTACCAGCTCGGCATCCAGGTGACCGGGAAGCGACTGGGCATCATCGGCATGGGGCGTGTCGGGCGGGTGGTTGCGAAACGCGCGCGGGGTTTCGACATGAAGGTCCATTACCACAATCGCCGGCGACTGGACCCCGAGCAGGAGATGGGCGCGATCTTCCACGCGACGCTCGAAGACCTCTTGCCGCACTGCGACTTCTTATCCATCCACTGCCCAGCCACGCCCGACACGCGCAATCTGCTCAATGCCGAACGCATCGGGCTGCTGCCGCGCGACGCAGTGGTGGTCAACACGGCGCGGGGGACCGTAGTCGACGACGACGCCCTCATCGCGGCCCTGCGCTCCGGTAAGCTGTTTGCCGCCGGGCTCGACGTCTTCAACAACGAGCCGGAGATCCACCCCGGCTACCGCGGGCTAGCCAACAGCTTCCTGCTCCCGCACATCGGCAGCGCAACCCGCGAGACCCGTGACGCCATGGGGTTCCGGGCGCTGGATAACCTCGATGCGATTTTCGCCGGCCACGAGCCGCGCGACCGACTCGTGTAACGGGCGCCCCTGCGCCCCTGCGTCCGAATTCTGCGGTTGCGGGTCGCCTGCCCCTTGCGACCAGGGCCAGGGTCGGCCTCGACACGGGGCGAACGGTGCTTAAACAAACAAGTGACACACCCTACCGACCCCCACCCCAGGCCCCGCAGCACCGAGGCATGGCGAACTTCCCCACGCTTGGTCGAAAACCTAACGTCCTCGATCGACGGAGTTTCTGACGACGGCGCCCTAGGCCAGGAGGCTGCGTGGCGACTCGACCCAGCGCCCACTCGAGGCCGTCTTTTTGCCACGGAGACGCAGAGTTCTATACTTCGCAACTGCTTGCCCGAAGGAGCGACACCTGCGGGCAACAATAATCGGGATAGGGAGAAGCCTTGCGGCTCCCCCCTCCCACACCACCGGACGTACGGATCACGTATCCGGCGGTTCGATGAATTGAATTCCTACCGTGG
>Ga0208980_10002905_pt1 | contig 10389 bp, 6 predicted proteins | sample WetSurMetagenome_3_FD_187993 | JGI IMG/M metagenome (GOLD analysis project Ga0208980, IMG submission 187993) | Wetland microbial communities from Twitchell Island in the Sacramento Delta, sample from surface sediment Aug2011 Site A1 Bulk (version 2) | ecosystem: Environmental > Aquatic > Marine...
ATAGATCAGAAAAAGAGATACTTGTTGCTGCTACACGAATGCTTGAGGACGGGGCTGATATACTAGATGTGGGCGGATACTCATCCAGGCCAGGAGCTGTAGATGTGACGTTTGAAGAGGAGAGTCTCCGGGTTCTGACAGCCATTAAACTAATCAGCAGGGAACTTCCTGAAGCTGTAATTTCTGTGGATACCTTCCGGGCTGACATTGCCAGACAGGCTGTTGTTGAATGTGGAGCACATATTATTAATGACATATCAGGAGGTTATGCTGATGACAAAATGTTCTATACTGTTGAAAAACTGAATGTGCCTTATATACTGATGCATATGACAGGTGATCCAAGAACTATGCAAGACAGACCTGTTTATGAGGATGTTGTTGCTGATATACTGAGATGGTTCGGTGAGAGAATATTCATGCTTAACTCTGCTGGTGTGAAGGACATAATTATTGATCCGGGTTTCGGGTTTGGAAAAACAATTGATCATAATTTTGAATTGCTTGCAAAACTTAATGATTTTTCAGTTGCCGGATTGCCATTGCTTGTAGGATTATCAAGAAAATCCATGATATGGAAGACGCTAAAAACTGATCCTTCACAGGCGCTTAACGGAACAACTGCTCTTAATGCAGTGGCGATCCTGAAAGGAGCTGATATTCTTCGGGTTCATGATGTTAAGGAAGCTGTCCAGACAATTCAGTTAATTGACAGAATGAGACGGAAACTAAACTAAAACAATTTGCATCCTGCACCATGCAACAGGAAAACTGTATTAAGCTAAAAGAAACGAGAAAACAGCCGTATGCCTTTTCACATAACTGTCCTGGATATTATTGATATTGTTCTTGTTGCAACAGTACTTTTCCAGCTGTATAGAATTATAAGAGGAACTGCAGCTCTAAGTATATTCCTGGGAATATTTTTTATATACCTCTTCTGGCTTATCGTAAAAGCTCTGAACATGGAGCTCATTAGCGCCCTGCTTGGGCAGGTGATAGGTGTTGGTGTAATTGCCCTGATAATAGTATTTCAACAAGAGGTCAGAAGGTTTTTACTTTTAATAGGAAACAAGTATATAACACAAAGCAGGTTTTCGTTCAGCAGATTATTCTCTATAGTCAAAAACGAACCCGGGAGCCCCAGAGAGGCAGAGGAGATTGTCAAAGCTTGTGAAAGACTGGCCTCGAAAAAAACCGGAGCATTAATTGTGATAGCCAGGAAAAGCAGCCTGGATATCTTTTCTGAAGGTGGCGAGATACTTAAAGCCAGGATAAGTGCTGAGTTGCTCGAAACAATATTCTTTAAGAACACTCCATTGCATGATGGAGCAGTGCTCATTGAGAATGGATTGATCCTTGCCGCAAGATGTCCGTTACCGATAACTGACCAGGTAAACCTCCCTCCTCGTTTCGGAATGCGGCACAGGGCAGCAATAGGAATGTCAGAACACTCTGATGCACTGATTATTGTTCTTTCAGAGGAGTCCGGATCTATTTCTGTGGTAGATACAGGGGTGATCAGAGAAAAAATATCTCCGAATGACCTGAGAAATATCCTGCTTATGGAGAAAGTATGGTAGGAAAACCGGATTGGGGTTCCGGGCCTGTGTATGCCACCTCAAAATAAAATCCCTGACAATTGATCTTTATCATTTTATCACGTAAATTTGATATTAAATGGTATCTGTCTGAAACAATTGAAAATATGAGATCAAAATTTCTGAGACTTAACAGTCGTGATTTTATTAAGGGGTTGATTGTAGCTATGTTTTGTACCTTTCTGACTGGTTTTTATCAGTTAATAGCCAATGAAGGTACTATTAACTGGCTGACAATAAAACCAGTAGTTATTGCAGCAATAGGATCGGGTGTGGCATACCTGACCAAAAACCTTCTTACGAACTCAAAAGGTGAGTTTATGAGAGGAGAACGATAGTTCAATAACCTTCTTCCGTGGTCTCACAGATTATCGCTATTGATTCACGCCATTGCAAAGAGAGTCACCCTCATTGCAGGCAACTTCTCTTAATACACAAATATTCATAATTATTACTAAACCACGGATTTACACTGGGTAATTACGGAGTTACACAGTTTAGAATAAATACTTTAACCATTCGGTGAAACTCCTTCTGACTCCGTGAATATCCGTGGTTAATGGATTTCATTTTATTCAGATCACTCCTTTAAGCTGCAGCTCCCTCATAAATCTGTATAAAGGGTAGTTGCAGGCAGAGAGGGGGAATGAAAAAGTATTGGTTCCTCTGATTAAAACCGATACATCATGAGTGATTCCGAATCCTTTATATAACAGATATCCCCCGAGATTAACGGGTATGTATAAACAGGAGTATCGGAGACTTTATATTTTATTACTTCCGAATATTTTTTTTCGTCGGGTTTTAAAACAATCAGGTTATCCGTACTTGTCAAACCTATAATAACTGATCCGCAATCCACTATTGTGGAAAAATCACTGTTTACTGTATTGTCTATCCACGCAGTTTGCCCGGTTACTGCATTCAGGCAGTAGATTCTCTTCTGATCTGTAAAACCGTAAAGAAAACCATCCTTCAGGATCGGGGTGTTCCATTTTGCACCGACATCCGGATTGCTCCAGATTTCTTTTGTGACATATTCATTTCCTGATTTCTCGATTTTAATGGCTTTCATTCCGGTACCCTGACCGGTTAGATATATTGTTTGTCCGTCGATATAAGGGCTCACGCAGTTATAATATCTCTGCTGGACAGGTGTTGCACTTTGACAGAGTAGTTTTCCATCTGCAAGGCTTAAAGCCATGAGATTTTTTTCAGTGATAACCACCAGAAGTTTTTTTCCTTCAATGGTCATTATCGATGGAGATGAGTATGAAGGACCATCACCAGACCATTTCCACTTTTCATTGCCCGAGTTCAGATCATATGCAACCACCTGCCCATCGTCCTTTTTTCCTATATGAATAATACATATTCCGTCAGTGATGAGGGGTGAGGTTCCGGTAAAGAATGCCGGGAAAGCATTTGTCGGATTATCTTTTCTCCAGAGCAGTTTGCCGGTTGTGGCATCGAGACACGACAGGATACCGGAAGCTCCGAATGTCACTATTTTTCCGTTTGAAACTGCGGGAGTACCTCTGGGTCCCGGATGCTGTGAAGCAGATGGTCCTGTAACAGCCATTGCGGCATAGGAGTCCTTCCATAGCTCTTTCCCGGTTAATGCATCAAGACAGAGAATTATCTCCTGATCCCCCTGACGGGTATTCAGATAGATTTTTTTGCCAACAAGCACCGGGGAAGCATCACCAAAACCTACTGTAACTTTCCACTCCTGTTTCAATTCAGCAGGCCAGGAGGCAGGCGCTGTGAAACCGTTTACTTTGCTGTCGCGGTTTATTCCACGCCATTGTGGCCAGTCCTGGGAATATAAGGAAACCTGACAAACAACCAGCAGCGACAATGTACTTACCAACAGATAAATTTTTTTCATGATATTTTATAGTTTATATAGAGTAAATTTAAAAGTTTTTGCCCTGTTTTCAAAAAAATATTTGAAGCAGACCAGGCCGATCAGAATAATCAATAAGGTCAGTCATTCTATTTATTCATATTACATTATCTTTACAGTCTTTAGCCCCGAATGTTTAAATACTTTGACTTAAACTCTTAAAATGCATGAATAAAATAATAATAATCATTATGGCAGTGATAAGTATTTTTGGCTCAATGGGAAGTAAAAGCACTTCAGATCCTTCATCCTGGAGCAATAAAAAAATCGATAAGTGGTATGAAAAGAAAGAATGGTCCTGCGGATGGGAAGTCGCTCCCGATGCCTCAATAAATAAAAGAGAATTTGCAATTTCATATTTTAAAAATAAAGAGAGATGGAACAAGGCATTTAAGTTTATGGTGAATAATGATTTATCAAAACTTGAGCCTAAACGGTATGACATTGATGGTGATAACCTTTATGCTTCGGTGAGCGAATATTTAAGCAAAAACGAAGAGACAATAAACTTTGAAGCTCATAAAAAATACATAGATATTCAATACGTAATATCAGGAAAAGAGATAATGAATATTGCTCCATTGTCCTCTGTTAAAGAAATTATCACACCATATGATTCCACAAGGGATATCGAATTCATTACCGTGGATAAGGTTGTTAATTTTAAAGCTACTCCTTCGAATTTTTTTATTTTCTTTCCATCGGATATTCATCGCCCCGGATTGAAGGACGGGGAGAATTCACAGGTAAGGAAAGTTGTGGTGAAAGTGAAGATTGATTAAAGAGTTGCAGGTCCTATCGTTCTTAAGCGAAAAGAATTAATATATTTCTGAATATTAATCTTTTGTACGTTGCATGCTGCATGGTAATTCCTGTTTGATATTTTCCTCAGGCACCTTGCATCCAGTAACCTGCAACCCTGGTATTTGAACAATCGATGAATTTCATGGTTACACTGAATGATTGAAACTATCCGATGACGACATTATATGATCTTAATGAGGGAGAAGAGGGGATAATTCTAAAGATTAAAGGAAGGGGTCAGTTCAGGCAGCGTCTTTCAGAAATGGGATTTGTTGTCGGTAAGAAAGTGAAGGTAATTAAAAAAGCACCACTAAGAGATCCAATTGAATATGTAATCATGGGATATCATATCTCATTGAGGAACAGTGAAGCACAGCTTATTGAAATTGAAAGGGGAAGCAACCATAAAGAAATCCAATCTTCTAACGGTGTCCTGATAAGTGAGGATGAAAACGGCTCATGGTTAGAGAGATCACGGCAAATTCAGGTAGCACTAGTAGGGAATCCAAATTCAGGCAAGACAACACTCTTTAATTTTGCATCAGGGTCAAAGGAAAAAGTAGGAAATTATGCAGGTGTTACTGTCGATTCAAAGGAGGCAACCTATAAGCAATCGGGTTATACATTTTCTATTATTGATCTTCCGGGTACTTATTCAATAAAAAGTTATTCCCCTGAAGAGATCTATCTGAGGAATTATATATTTGATAATAAACCTGATATTGTTGTAAATATTGTCGATGCATCAAACCTGGAGAGAAATCTTTATCTGACAACACAGCTTATAGATATGGGTGTTCAGATCGTTATTGCACTCAATATGTACGATGAACTTGAAAAAAAAGGTGATGTTCTTGATCATATTTCTCTTGGAAAATTATTGGGTGTCCCGATAATTCCTACTGTAAGTTCAAAGGGGAAAGGAATTGGAGAGCTTTTTGAAAAGATTATTGAGGTCTACGAAGTCAGGGAGCCGGTTGTCAGACATATTCATATCAATTATGGTAATGAAATCGAAAACTCCATCTGTGCTATCCAATCGAGAATAAAAATTGAAGAGAACCGGGCTTTCACCAATATTATTTCAGCAAGATATCTGGCAATAGAGTTACTGGAGAATGATGAAGAATATTCAAAAAGTATTATAAACTGTATTAATTCATCAGAAATAATTGAGGCAGGCAGAAAAGAATATAGCAGGCTCGGGAAGTTGTTCTCAGAACCTTTGGAAACTGTTATAACAGATCTTCGCTATGGATTTATCTCCGGTGCATTAAAAGAAACTCTGAAGATTAGCAAGGTAGAACGGCTAAGGAAAACAAAAGTAATAGACAACTATCTTACAGATAAATACCTGGGAATTCCCATTTTTATCTTCTTCATGTGGCTTACTTTCTTCACCACATTTAAGCTGGGTGGTTATCCGAAGTACTGGATGGAAATGGGCTTCAGCAAGATATCTGAAGTTATCTCCTATAATCTTGCTCCCGGAATCGTAAGAGATTTTTTAGTCGAAGCAATCATCGGAGGAGTTGGCGGGGTAATAGTTTTCCTGCCAAATATTATTATTCTTTTTCTCTTTATTTCCTTCATGGAAGATACTGGTTATATGGCCAGGGCAGTTTTCATAATGGATAGGGTGATGCATAAGATCGGACTACATGGGAAATCATTTATCCCGCTTTTTATGGGATTCGGATGCAATGTACCGGCAATAATGGCTACCAGGATTATTGAGAGCCGCCGCGACCGTCTGATAACAATGCTGATTACACCTTTTATGTCATGCAGTGCGAGATTGCCAGTTTATATTCTGTTTATAAGTGCATTTTTTGCTAAAAATCAGGGTTCGGTTCTGTTCCTTCTATATATCCTTGGTGCGCTTTTTGCAATTTTGTCTGCATTATTTTTAAAACGGGTATTCTTCAGATCTGAAGAAATTCCTTTTGTAATGGAACTGCCGCCTTATCGTGTTCCAACTATAAGAAGCGTTTTCAAACATGTATCTTTCAGAACCGGTCTGTATTTTAAAAAAATCGGAGGTGTAATTCTGATAGCTTCTGTAATAGTTTGGATATTAAGCAATTTTCCAAGATCAGTTACCTATTCCAGAGATTTTTCCGGTGAGATTTCAGTTGTTGGGAAATCGGATCTTCCCTTAAATGCAAAAAATGAATCAATCAACCGGATTATGGTGGAACAAAAAAGCGAAAAGCATGCCAAGTCCTTCATGGGTATTATCGGTCACTCTATAGAACCTCTGATGAAACCGCTCGGCTTCGACTGGCATCTGAGCGTAAGCATACTCTCGGGATTAGCAGCAAAAGAGGTCGTTGTGAGTACATTAGGGGTGATTTTCCAGATTGATAATGACTCGGGGAAGAAATCTTTAGTTGAAAAGATACAATCCCAGAAAAACCCCGAAGGCAAGCCGCTGTTCACTCCGCTTATTGCATTCTCATTTATGCTATTTATTCTGACCTATTTCCCCTGCGTTGGTGTCGTTGCTGCAATAAGAAGAGAATCAGGAAGCTGGAAATGGGCAGCATTCACTATTTTCTATACAACAGGCATTGCCTGGCTGCTATCATTTTCAGTATACCAGATTGGGAAATTACTTATTGGCTAGAATAGAAAGATCCCTCTAGAATCTCGAGAGATCTTTTCTAATGTACACTCTTATTTAATAGTGAATTTGTAAGCCCAGGATATTGTAAGATCACCTGGAATTATAATAGATATTAATTGCTATGTAATCTACGATTTTCTCTGCAAAATACATATCATGGAGAGAACTAATCAGGGTTTTTAACTGTGTGAGCGGAGGGCCAATAAGCGAACTAAGCCTGGTTGTCGTTCCATCATCAAACGTGAGCAGGATATCTCTCTTATCGCAGATGCTGCCAGTTGAATCAGCATTGTCTGTTATCTTTGCTCCTGCAGTTTTCTGAAGTACTCCGTTCATATATACCTGTATTGAATCAATTCCGAATCCTCTCTTGATTTCTATATTTCCGATAGTCAAATCATATTGTTTTTCTCTTTTGTGAAAACTGTATCCTGTGAACATAGTTGTCTCTTTTAAAAGCAAGCTATTATCCTTGAGAAGAGAAAAGGAAGATTTGATTGTATCTCCGGTCTGCCATGCTGTCGACAGACTGTATCCGCCGGTAAAGGTATATTTTGAAGAATTATTATGATTTACTAAAGAATTGGAAACAGATGAAATATCAAAGCTGCCTAAATCGTCAGAATTTAGAGTAAGATCTGCTGTAAGTTTGTAATCAAGATTATGCCAGGAATTATAATAGAAATGATAATCGGAAGCGGATATGGTAAAGTCATTTTTAAGAATAGTATCAGGCTTCATGAAGCTGTGAAGATATCCCGGATGAAAGATTAACCTCTGAGGCAAATTGACAACCATCTTATTACTTTCGCCAGTCTTTTTAAATAGCCTGAATGGATACGCAAAGTGATGGTGAAGTAATATTGTATCAGGCTGATAATCATAAATACCGGCGATCAGAGCTAGTGTTATACTGTCTTTAAATGCTTCAGTATCTAAGGCTTTTGCCACAGTATTACTGTTCAGGGAGAGAACCTGATAACCTTTAGTTGCTGAAATTTTACTGATTGCCATATTGATGTCACCTGCATTTTTTTCAAGTGACTGTTTTAGTCCAAGAGGTTGCGATACGTCCTTGGAACAACTCCATACAAGTAGCCCCAAAACAATACTGATTGCTAAAATTTTACTTTTCATAACTTTAAATTTTAGAATTTACTTTCACTGAATCTTTCAAAAGACTTCAAAAAATGCTCTATATCCTTATATAGAACATTTTAATAGTAATCGTGTTCAACTGTCTTTTGAAAAATTGACTCTTAGAAGTAAACGGATATTGTTAAATATTGTTGTATGGACCCGGTTTTTGCATTACAAACTTTCTTAATGCAGGAAAGTTACATTACCAATCTTATTGAAATAAGTTCCGTCTGCAAATCTGCCAACAACCTTCCATACATATACTCCCTGAAGAGAAAGATTTGAATTGCCAAAATATCCGTCCCAGCCTTTTTGAAGGTCGGTACTTGTATAAAGCAAAACTCCCCAACGATTAAAGATCTGAAGTTTATACTCTATGACATTTGTATAAAATGGTCTGAAAATATTATCATTTATCTGGTCTTCAAGCCAATATCCTCCTGTAGGCCCTGAACCATTCCATTTGAATACATTCGGAAATCTTATATCACCTGTTTTATAATCTACGACAACGGGCGATTTGTACCGGCTTGAATCTGTGCATCCGTCTTTTGAAGTCACATTCAATGTGACATAATAAATACCTTCTGATTCATATTTATGCCATGGACTTTCTTCAAAAGAGGTCTTCCCGTCACCGAAATTCCAGAGAAATGATTCTCCGTAATATGAAAAATTATTGAAGACCACAATCTGAGAATTATTGATTACATCTGTGGGATATATAGTGAAAACTGCAGTCGGCTTCTGGTTCACCGTGATTATGAGCTTTTGAGATGATTCCCCGGCTACATTTGTAACTGTTAGTTTTACAATGTAATTTCCGGGAATATTATAAGTGTGAGATGGATTTTTTTCAGTGGAGCCTGTTTTATCTCCAAAATCCCATTGATATGATTCTCCGTTCAGGCTCCTGTTCCTGAACTGAACAATTAACGGTGTACATCCGATGGTATCGGGTGCAAAATCAGCAATCGGTACAGGGGGCATTATAACTTTAATGTGAATTGTATCTTTGCCGGAGCATCCGTATCTGTCAGTTAAAGTCTGGTAATTGATCAAATGATTACCTGTCCCGGCAGCATCAGGGTAAAAGATATCACCGGTCAAACCATTGCCTGTAAAGTTACCTCCGGTGGGAGATGCAATCAGAACAACAGGAGGGTCATTAATAAAAAGAACAGGTACAGGCTCAATCGCTACGACCGGCGGTGCCATAACTGTTATGGTGATCTGATCGGAATCAGAGTAACCATTTGCATCTGTAATTTTATAAGTGATTATATGGTTTCCGGTCCCTGCGAGTGCAGGATAAAACTTATCTGCTGATACACCGTCACCTGTCCATGTTCCGCCTGAATCATGAGCTGTCAGAGTAACCGGATCACTTTGTAAACATAATGTATCTACTGCTTTAATTGTAGCATCGGGAGGTGTCGTAAGAACCTTTATATGGATTGTATCAGTTCCTGAACATCCGTACCTGTCAGTAACAGTCTGATATGTGATGATATGTGTTCCGAGACCTGCTGAAACAGGACTAAAAGTATTAAGAGTTATTCCATTTCCGGAAAAGGTTCCGCCGGAAGGAGATGAAACCAGAACAATGGGCGGAGTATTTATAAAAAGAACAGGTACAGGTTCAATCGCTACGACCGGCGGAGCCATAACTGTTATGATGATCTGATCGGAATCAGAGTAACCATTTGCATCTGTAATTTTATATGTGATAATATGGTTTCCTGGTCCTGCCAGCGCAGGATAGAACTTATCAGCCGATACACCGTCACCTGACCATGTTCCACCCTGATCATGAGCTGTCAGATTAACAGGGCCACTTTGCACACATAATGTATCTACTGCTGTAATTGTAGCGTCGGGAGGTGTCGTAAGAACCTTTATATGAATTGTATCAGTTCCTGCACATCCGAACCTGTCAGTTACAGTCTGATATGTGATTATATGTGTTCCGATTCCTGCTGAAACAGGACTGAAAGTATTAAGAGTCATCCCGTTTCCGGTAAAGGTTCCTCCGGGAGGTGATGCAATTAAAACAATGGGCGGAGTATTTATAAAAAGAACAGGGACCGGATCAATGACTACTACTGGCGCAGCCATAACTGTGATAATTATCTGATCAGAATCGGAATAACCATTAATGTCAGTAATCTGATAACTGATTATATGGTTTCCTGGTCCAGCCAGCGCAGGATAGAACTTATCGGCCGATACACCATCGCCTGACCATGTTCCACCCGGATCATGAGCTGTCAGATTAACAGGGCCACTTTGCACACATAATGTAT
>Ga0208980_10002906_pt1 | contig 10389 bp, 8 predicted proteins | sample WetSurMetagenome_3_FD_187993 | JGI IMG/M metagenome (GOLD analysis project Ga0208980, IMG submission 187993) | Wetland microbial communities from Twitchell Island in the Sacramento Delta, sample from surface sediment Aug2011 Site A1 Bulk (version 2) | ecosystem: Environmental > Aquatic > Marine...
GCCCCTACCGGCACTACATGCAAAAAGAGATCTTCGAGCAGCCGCGCGCGATCGCCGACACGCTCGAAGGCGTCGCCGGCATTTCGCCCGAACTCTTCGGTGACGGCGCCTGGCGCGTCCTGCAGGGGGTCGACGCGGTGCTGATCCTCGCCTGCGGGACGAGCTATTACGCCGGCTCGACGGCCAAGTACTGGCTCGAGAGCATCGCGCGCATCCCGACGAGCGTCGAAGTGGCGAGCGAATACCGCTACCGCGACAGCGTCCCCGACCCGCGCACGCTCGTCGTCACGATCTCGCAGAGCGGCGAGACGGCCGACACGCTGTCGGCGCTGAAGCATGCGCGGTCGCTGGGCATGCCGCACAGCCTGACCGTCTGCAACGTCGCGACGAGCGCCATGGTGCGCGAGTGCGAGCTCGCCTACATCACGCGCGCCGGCGTCGAGATCGGCGTCGCGTCGACGAAGGCCTTCACGACGCAGCTCGCGGGACTGTTCCTGCTGACCCTCGCGCTGGCGCAGGTGCGCGGCCACCTGAGCGACGAACAGGAAGCGGCGCATCTGAAGTCGCTGCGCCACCTGCCCTCCGCGCTGCAGGCCGTGCTGGCGCTGGAGCCGCAGGTCATCGCGTGGTCGGAGGATTTCGCGCGCAAGGAGAACGCGTTGTTCCTGGGCCGCGGCCTGCACTATCCGATCGCACTCGAAGGCGCGCTCAAGTTGAAGGAGATCAGCTACATCCACGCCGAGGCCTATCCCGCGGGCGAGCTCAAGCACGGCCCGCTCGCCCTCGTGACGGCCGAGATGCCCGTCGTCACGGTGGCGCCCAACGACGCGCTGCTCGAAAAGCTCAAGAGCAATCTGCAGGAAGTGCGCGCCCGCGGCGGCGAGCTCTATGTCTTCGCCGACAGCGATTCACGCATCGAGCCGGGGCCCGGCGTGCACGTGATCCGCATGCCGGAACACTACGGCGCCTTGTCGCCCATCCTGCACGTCGTTCCGCTGCAGCTGCTCGCCTATCACACGGCCTGCGCACGAGGGACGGATGTCGACAAGCCCCGGAACCTGGCGAAGAGCGTGACGGTCGAGTGAGCGGGACGCGCTTCGCGGTGTAATGCGCACCGCGCTCGGCGGCGCGGCGGGTTCATGGGCGTGTGGCCCAGGATCATATCGGCGTCGCCGATGTGAGGCCGCGCAGCGGCGTGCCGCGAACACAGGCCGCTGCGCAGGGGCGTGACCGTCGAATGCCGATCGCCCTCAGTCAGGCGCCTTGGCCGCCGCCTCGTACAGCGATGGCGTGACGCCGGCCCGGGCCAGGAACGCGCGCAGGTGCAGCAGCGACTTCGTGTCGAGCACATTGCTGTGATGCGGCCGATGCAGCACATCCTGCATGCGGTTGAGCGATACGCGGATCCGCGCACCCGAGATCGATTCCAGCGTCGCGCCCACATGCCGCAGCAGCGACTCGATGTCGCGCCAGTGAATGTTGCCGCTCGGTGGATCGTGGAAGATGGAACGGATCAGGTTCGTATGGTGATGACTCATCGCTGCCTCGACGCTTCACGCTCCCGCAGCAGTGCAGAACACGTTGAGCTTGTTGCCGTCTGGATCACGAAAGTACCCGGCGTAGAAGTTGCCCCCGCGCGGCCCGACAGCGCCCTCGTCCTTGCCGCCGAGTTCGAGCGCCTTGGCGTGAAGCCGGGCAACCTTCTCCCGCGAGTCGACGGCGATCGCGACCATCACGCCGTTGCCCACCGTGGCTGCCTGGCCGTCGAAGGGCTTGAGGATGCCCAGGCTCGGCTTGTCCGCCGCCACGCCCCACGAGATGCCTCGCTCGAATTCCCACAGGCGCTTCGCGCCGATCTCGGCCAGCACGGCATCGTAGAAGGCACTCGCTCGTGCGAGGTCGTTCGTGCCGAGGGTGACGTATCCAATCATGGCAATCCTCCAGGTGCAGTCCAGCGACAAGCGTAGCGGAACGGCCGTCGTCGCGCCGCACTTTCCGCCCTAACATTGACCAAAGTCGACGCTTCCGGTGGTGATGCCGAGCGCTAATATCGAATCGAACGGGAGGCCCTTCATGGGGCGATGCCTTCGAAGCATCCGGCGCTCGTTCGACCGTCTCAACACGCCACCACTTGCCGAGGCTCGTCATGCTGCAACGAAGTCGACCATGCGCTGCCGTGCTTGCCGTCGCTGCCCTGACGGCGCTTGCGAGCGCCTCGGTACGGGCTGCCGACGCATCCGACGACCTGTCCAACGCACTGGGCCGCGACAGCGAAGTGACCTTGCACTTTCGAACCTATTACTTCGATCGGCTGAACCCCGGTGACGTGCAGAACGCCGCCTGGGCGATCGGCGGCTGGGCAGGGTACCGCACGGGCTGGATCGGCAATGCGCTGCGCTTCGGCGTCGTCGGCTACACCTCGCAAAGGCTGTGGGGGCCGGACGACAAGGGTGGCACCGGGCTGCTCGCGCCGCCGCAAGAGGGCTACTCGACGCTCGGCGAAGCGTTCGTCTCGCTCAAGCTGTGGGAACAGGTGCTCTCGGGCGGCAGGTTCCGCGTCGACGAGCCCGAGATCAACCCGCAGGACAACCGCATGACGCCCGTCACCTACGAAGGCGGCTCGTTGAGTGGCATGCTGGGCGGCGTCAGCTACTTCGGCGCCTATCTCGACGCCACGAAGCCCAGGACGAGCGAGAAGTTCATCGACTTCGCGCAGGCGGCAGGCATCACCGGGGCCAGCGAGCCGCTGTGGTTGATCGGCGTCGCCGGCGACCCGTTGAAGGATCTCAGGCTGCGCCTGTCGAGCTATTACGTTCCCAACGTGCTGAGTTCCACCTACGGCGACGCGACGTGGCTGACGACGATCGCCGAAGGCACCCGGCTGCGCCTCGGCGCGCAGGCGATGTACCAGACCAGCGTCGGCGACGACCTGCTCACGGGCTCGTCCTTCTCGACCTATTCGGCGGGCATCAAGGCCGATCTGATGCCGGGCGACGCGACGTTGACGCTCGCGTACCAGCAGACCGGCCGCGGGTCGAAGTACAACACCCCGTACGCCAGCTGGGCAGGCTACACGTCGATGATCGTCAAGGACTTCGATCAGGCCGGCCAGAAGGCGTGGATGCTCGGCGCGAACTACGACTTCAAGAACCTGAATGCGCCGGGCTTCGCGCTGAACGGTGCCATCGTCCATGGCTTCGACGCGATCAATGCGACGACAGGCGCGGCATTGCAGAACTGGACCGAGTACGACCTGACTCTGGACTACCGCTTCAATGCGCCGTCCTGGCCCGCGTGGGCGCGCCCGTTCTGGATCCGGGGGCGCGCGGCGCATGTCGACGTGGGCAGCGACGGCGTCATCGACGATTACCGGATCATCGTGAACTACGAATGGGTGTTCAAGTGAGTTGGCGTGGCATCGTCGCCGCGGCCCTGATGTCCCTGGCTGCGTGCACTCCTTCCGACGGGCCCTCGGGCGTTGCACCCACGGCCGAAGGGTGGCACGAATTCAGCGGGTCGCTGAACGCGACGGGCAACCGACACACGATCTCGCTCGGCGGCGATCGTCGCGCGTCCCTCGTCGACCTCCAGGGCTCGCTGCTGCTCAGCGGGCCCTCGCGGCCCGGCATGGGGTTTCGAGCCGAAGTGATCGCGCTCGGCGACAGTGCGACGGGCCTCGTGGGCCGTGCCGTCTGGACCGACGAGCGCGGCGACGAGGTCTTCAGCGAGTTGCGCGGCGAGGGCACGTCGAGCGGCAACAGGATCACGGGCACCTTCATCGGCGGCACGGGGCGCTTTTCGGGTGCGACCGGCGGCTATGAACTCGCGTGGCAGTACGTGCTGGAGGCCGAGGACGGCAAGGTGCAGGGCCGCGCGGTCGGCCTGACCGGAAGGGTGCGTGTGGGCGCTGTACAAGCCGCATCGGCAGTACAGGGAGCGCGGCCATGACGACTGCAGCAACGCTCGTCAAGCGCACCCTGCCGTTCGCGATCGCGCTGGGCATCTGGTTCGCACCGGCCCCCGGGGGGCTCACGGCCCCGGCCTGGCACCTGTTCGCCGTGTTCGTCGCCGCGATTGCATCGGTGCTGCTGGGGGCGTTTCCGCTCCTCACGTCGACGATGCTGGCCGTCGCGACGGTCGTCCTCACCGGCACGCTCACGCCGGCAAAGGCGTTCAGCGGCTTTGCCAACGCCAGCGTGCTGCTGGTCGTCGTTGCGTTCCTCGTCGCGCAGGCGGTCGTGAAGTCCGGGCTGGGGCAACGCATCAGCCTCTTCATGGTGAGCCACTTCGGCCACTCGTCGCTGGGACTCGCGTACAGCATCGTGCTGACGGACGCCGTGATCGCGCCGGGATTTCCGAGCAACACGGCACGTGCCGGCGTCCTGTACCCGGTCGTGCTGGCGGTGGCGCAGGGCGCCGGTTCGCGACCCGAAGATCCCCAGGGTCGGCGGCTCGGCGCCTACCTGATGTTCTGCGCGATGGCGAGCCTGGCGGTCTCGTCCGCACTGTGGATGACGGCCACCTCGGCCAACCCGATCGGCGTCCAGGTCGTGCGGGAGTTCGGCCTCGACATCGGCTTCGGCAAGTGGCTCGTCGTGGCCTCGGTGCCCGCATTGACCGCGATACTCCTGTTGCCGCTGGTTCTGGCGCGGCTCTTCCCGCCGGGCGTGGGCGCGACGCCGGAAGCCCCGGCGGCGGCACGCAAGGCGCTGGCAGCGATGGGGCCGCTGTCGCGCGACGAGAGGATCACCGGCGTGACCTTCTTGGTGATGGTGGCCGGCTGGGTGCTTGCCGACACGCTCAAGCTCAACGTCACCAGCATTGCCTTCGCCGGGCTCGGTGTGCTGTTGCTGGCGAACGTCCTGACGCTCGAGGACATCGGCGCGCAGGGGGATACCCTCGGCACGTTCCTCTGGCTCGCCGTGCTCTTCGCGATGAGCGGGCAGCTCAACGAGCTCGGCTTCATGGGGTACCTCGGCCAGCGCCTGGCGTCGAACCTGGGCGGCCTGTCCTGGCCGGTGGCCTATGTCACTCTGGTGGCGCTGTATGTCGCGATCCATTACATGTTCGTGAGCCAGTCGGCGCAGGTGCTCGCGCTGCTCGGCGTGTTCCTCGACGTCGGCGTCCGCGGTGGCGTCCCGGCGCCGCTGATGGCCTTCGCATTGCTGTTCGCGAGCAGCTACTTCTCCGTCATCACGCCGCAAGGCGGAAGCCAGAACGTCATCTTCGTCGGCAGCAACTACCTCACGCAACGCGAGCTCTACCGGCTCGGGCTCGTGATGACGCTGTTCTTTCTCGCCGTGTTCATGGTCGTCGGCACGGCGTGGATTCTGCTGGTGACCTGAGGGGGTCGAACTGCCAGGGGCGCATGCAGCAAGCAGCCTGACCGCGGACCAGCATCCTCGGCGCAGGTTGCCCGGCAGGCCGCATCGAGATCACGATCCCCGGCGAAAGCGAGGGCATGATGGGCGACCCATTGCTCAGGACCATGTATGTTCAGATTTTCTTGCCTCGCGCTCCTCGTCGTGCTGGTGGGCTGTGCGGACGGGCCGCCCCCGCGCCAGGGCTCGACCTGCATTCCCGGCGATCCCAGCGGCAGCCTCGCCTGCCAGGCCCAGACCTACATCCTGGCCCGCTGAAGCGTGACGAGAGCCGGACGACTGAAGCGGGTCGCCAGCCGGTGCCGTGATGCCGTGGTCGAACGACGGCCGTGGGGTTGAGCGACCGTTCGCGATGACACCACTCGTCTCGCCCGGCGCCAGGCGCAACCGATGGTGGATTCTGGCGCTGCTGTTCACGTGCCGGGTCGGGCTCGGCTTGCAGTTCCAGACGCTCGGTTCGGTGTCGGGCTCGCTGGTCGACCAGCTGGCCTTCAGTTACGCCGAGGTTGGCACGCTCATCGGTCTGTTCATGCTGCCGGGCCTCGTGCTTGCGCTGCCCGCGGGCTATGTCGGCCGCTACCTGTCGGACCGGACGCTTGCTGCTCTTGGCCTGCTGACGCTCGCCGCGGGGGGCGCGATCGCGGCTGCCGCACAAGGCTTTGGCCTGCTGGCATTGGGCCGCATCGTCGCGGGGGCCGGCTTCGTGTTCAGCACGGTCTACCTCACGAAGATGGTCGCCGACTGGTTCGCCAGCACCGAGCTGGCGACCGCCATGGGGATCGTCGTCATGAGTTGGCCGTTCGGCATCGCGATGGGGCAGATCGGCCACGCGTGGCTCGCCGACCACTGCGGCTGGCACGCCGTGTTCCTGGCGGCGGCGGCGTATTGCACCGTGGGCGCCGTGGCGGTCTTCGTGCTCTACCGATCGCCACCGCATGCAGCGAAGGCCCAGCCGACTCGCGTCACCGGAATGCCGCGCGCCGAAATCGTGCTGACGCTCTGCGTCGCGACGATCTGGGGCTTGTTCAACGGCGGCTACATCGTCTATCTCAGTTTCGCGCCTCGCGTGCTGATGGGTGGGGGCTACGGGGCGACCGAGGCGGCCGCGGTGATCAGCATCGCCAGCTGGGTGATGATCTTCTCCGGCGGGCTCTGCGGCCAGCTCGCCGACCGCACGGGCAAGCGCGACCTGATCCTTTACGTCTGCACGGCCGTCGGCGTGCTCGTCCTCGTGGCGTTGAAGCAGACCTCGATCGCCGTCCTTCTGAGCCTGACGTTCGGCCTCGTCGCAGTCGCGCCGGCGGGCGTCATCATGGCGCTCACGGGCGAGGCCATGGCGCCTCGGCATCGCGCATTCGGCATGGGCGTGTTCTACAGCTTCTACTTCGTCGTCGTGACGCTGGCACCGCCGATCGCCGGTTGGCTGTTCGACCGCAGCGGCGATCCGTACACGCCGATTCTCTTTGCCGCCGTGCTGTTCGTCGGTGCCGCGATCGCGAACGCGATCTTCCGCGTCGCCAAGGGGCGACTGGCAGGAACCGCGCACGCGTCGGTGGCTCTCGACCGATGAACGGCAACCGCGCAGCGGCTCCTGCCGTTCGTTCGCGGCCCAGGACCCACCAGGGGGCCGACGTCCGAGCACCGGAACGACGCGACCACGCGACAGGGACGAGAGCAGGCCACCTGATTTCCGGCTTCGCTCCGGTCCTCCTATAAGCTGTGGATCGGCGACGCTACAGCCCAGACTCATTGCAACAGGAGCATCCTCATGCGCAAGGCCCTGAAGTGGATCGTGGTCACCTTGTTGGCCCTGATCCTCGTCGTCGCCCTCGGCGGCTACCTGATGGTGCGTTCCGCCGGACAACCGAAGGTGGAAGGCAACCTGAAGCTCGCGGGCCTCACGTCCCCGGTCAGGGTGCTTCGAGACGAACTGGGCGTGCCCTATATCTTTGCCGCCAACACGCCGGACCTCATTCGGGCGCAAGGCTTCATCACGGCCCAGAACAGGTTGCTGCAGATGGAGTTGTTCCGGGCCACATGGCGCGGTGAACTGGCGGCAACCTTCGGCCCCGATGCCCTGCCCGGTGACATCCGCATGCGGGTGCTCGGCATCCGGCGCAATGGCGAACGTCATGCAGCCAAGCTGGATGCCGCATCACGCGCCTTTCTTCAGCAGTATGTCGACGGTGTCAACGCCTACGTCAACGACAACAAGGCCGACCATCCGATCGAACTCAGGATTGCCGGGTTGACACCGCAGCCTTGGGCTGTCGCCGACCTGGTCTGCCTGATTCACTTCGTCCACTACACCCACTCGACGAACTTCAAGGCAGAGATCGTGGCGCAGGAACTGATCGACAAGCTGGGCCTGACACGCGCGCGCGAGATCTTCCCGCTGACGGTCAACCCCGACTGGGCGGATCGCACGGCACAGGCAACGCCGGCTACCGTGAGCGCTGTTGAGGGTCTGCGACTCGGTGTCAACTTGTCGGATCTCACCGTGGCCCCGGAAACGCTCAACCACCAGGGGCTGGGCTCCAACAACTGGGCGGTGGGCCCCTCCCGTTCCGCCTCGGGCAAGGCGATCGTCGCGAACGACCCCCACCTGGACAGCCGCATCCTGCCGGGCTACTGGCATCCCGTCGGTCTGTTTGCGCCGGGCATTCAGGCGGTCGGGGCGGCGTTGCCCGGGATGCCCGGCATCCTGGTCGGACGCAACCAGCACGTGGCCTTCGGCGTCACGAACGCCTACGGCGACGTGCAGGACGTGTATGTCGAGACGCTCGACCCGAAGGATCCCAATCGATATCTCGATGGCGACAGGAGCGAGCCGTTCACGGTGGTGAAGGAGATGGTCCGCGTCAAGGACAAGGCCGCGCCCGCCGGCTATCGGGAGCAGCCGCTCGAGATCCGCTATACCCGGCGCGGACCGGTGATCAGCGAGCACCCCGGCCTCGGGTCCAGCGGCGACAAGATCCTCGTGCTGCGCTCCACGGACGCCGAAGTGCTGGGGCCCGTCATCGGGATCGAGGGTCTGTTGACTGCAACCGACGCCGCGGCGTTCGACCGCGAAGTGCAGAAGATCGATCTGATGATGTTCAACTTCGTGTTCGGCGACGACAAGGGCTCGATCGGGCATCGCGCGACCGGTGCCGTGCCTGTTCGCAAGGGCGCGGATGGCAGCATTCCCCGCGTGCCACCGGCCGACGGCAGCGACGACTGGGTCGGCTTCATCCCCAAGGACCGCATGCCTGGCATGCTCGACCCGGCGCGCGCCTGGGTGGGCACCGCCAACAACGACACGACGCCGCAGGGCTTTCCCTGGTACTACACCAACTACGTCTCGCCCAACTATCGCTATCGTCGCATCGGTCAGGTGCTGGGCACGGCCAAGGGCATGACGGTGAGCGATCACTGGGCGCTCATGGAGGACAACCGCAACCTGCAGAGCGACGTCCTGCGTGGGGCCATCGTCGCAGCGCTCAAGGACGACCCGGCGCAGCGGGACCTGGTAGACATCCTGCAGAAGTGGGACGGGGTGGACCGCGCCGATCTGGCCGCGCCGCTGGTGTACCAGGCGCTGTACCGCGAGATCGTGATCGGAACCTACGGTGATGAGCTCGGCGAGGACGCCGTCAAGGACATGCTGTCCACCTGGTACTTCTGGCAGCAGCGCTTCGACGCGCTGGCGGCCACCCCCGATTCGGCGTGGTTCGACGATGTGCGGACCAAGGACAAGCGCGAGACCCTGGCCGACGTGATCCGTGCCGCCGCGCCGCGAGCGCGCGCCTCGATCGAGGTCGCCCAGGGCAAGGACCCGGCAGCGTGGCGCTGGGGCAAGGCCCACCTGCTGCGGTTCGTCAGCCCGCTGCGGCGCAACGGGGCAGGGCAGGAACTGCTGGGGGGCTTTACCGTGGAGCGCCCGGGCAGCGGCGAGACGCTCAATCGCGGTGTCTATGACTTCCAGAAGCCGTATGACGTGAACTTCTTCCCATCGATGCGCGTCGTGATGGACTTCGGTGATCCCGACAAGATCGAGGCGGTGGTCGCCGGCGGCGTCAGTGAACGCCATCTCCAGCCGCACCAGAACGACCAGGCCAAGCTGCTGGTGGCCGGAGAGCGGCGTTCATGGTGGTTCAACCCGAAGCTGGCCGAGGCCAACGCCAAGTCCAGCGTGACGCTCTCACCCTGAACCGCTGACGCTGGGATCCGCTGACAGTTCGCTGATGTCCACCGGCCGCGGACTCGCCTTCTTGCCGATCGCAATTTCCGCCTGGTCCTGGGCACGGCTCGGGAGGGGGCCGGCGAGCGCCGGCAACCAGGCTTCTGCGCCGATGACGGCTGTTCCCAACGGGGAGCAACCGATCGGCGTACGGATCGTCAGCAGGATCATCCCCAGCCCTGCCCTCGGACCCGGCATCGAGTCAGCCCGCCGTCGGCCTACTTCGTGTGGTCGGCATGGCACATCACGCACTCCATGTGCCCCTGCTGGTTCCAGTCGCGCGCCTTCTTGTCCGCGGTATCCGGGCCGTGACAGCGCACGCAGTGCTCGATCTCCTTCGAGGGCTTCCAGACCGGCGGTGTCCACTTGCCGTCGAAGAACTCGTTGAGGGCGAGCGTCACCGTGTACGCGACCTCGCCGGCCACCTTCGCGCAGCGTTCGATCTTGGCGTCCGACTTGATCGTGGCACCGGCGGCAACCGTCCACTTCGATACCGAGGTATGGCACAGCGGCGACATCGCCTTCACCTTGATCTGCTTGGGCAGCGGTGAGAGGTCGTCGAAGCGCTCGGGCGGGAACTCCTGCGCGGCGTACCACCAGAACAACCGGTCCACGATCTGGTTGTTCTGCTGCTCGTCGCGCTTGCCGCTGTAGCTGACCATGTTGATGATGGTCGACGCGCCGGCCAGCGCACCGCACAAGGTGCCGTGACCGCCGAAGCCCGCCGCCGCGTGCGCCATCATCATGTCGGGCATCGTCGTCCACGGGTGGCCGACCTTCTCCTTC
>Ga0208980_10002907_pt1 | contig 10387 bp, 5 predicted proteins | sample WetSurMetagenome_3_FD_187993 | JGI IMG/M metagenome (GOLD analysis project Ga0208980, IMG submission 187993) | Wetland microbial communities from Twitchell Island in the Sacramento Delta, sample from surface sediment Aug2011 Site A1 Bulk (version 2) | ecosystem: Environmental > Aquatic > Marine...
CAACCTTGATGGGGGGCCTGCCATTTTATGTAATTGCACGTATTACACCTCCTGATGTCCTAAACGGACTTGTTCCTGCAGGGGCTTCTTACCAGTCAAGCCTTTTGTATTTCAGCAACCCTCTTCACTGTTTCTTCGAGAGTATGAGTGCATATACTACCACAGGTCTTACCATGGTAGTCCATGAGCCGTCAGTGGGTAAAGGAGTGTTATTCTACCGGAGTTTTGCCCAATGGGTTGGAGGAGCCGGTTTTGTTATTCTTACCCTGGCGATTCTCAATCCCGGGTCGGGCCGCAGCTCAATTCTTCTGTACAGATCTGAGGCCACCGGAATAAAATTAAGGCCTAAAATCATCGAGACGACAAGAGGAATCTGGAAAGCGTATTTTCTGATTACGTTATTTTCGGCCGTATATCTGATTATCGGCACAAAACTGATCCTCCCGGATTATCCTATTGCCGATAACCTTTTTGATTCGATTAACCATGCCATGGCCGGCCAGTCAACCGGCGGATTCAGCACGCTGGATGATAGTATTGCTACGTACAAGTCCCCTATGATGGATATATTATATATCCTGCCAATGGCCCTGGGTTCATTTTCCCTGCCATTTTTCTACAGGGTTATCTTTCTGAAGCATTTCAAGGAGTTCTGGAAAGATATACAGACGAGGGGACTTATTATTTCATATTTTATCGGAGGTGTCTTGCTTGCCCTTTTGCTTCGATATGCTCAGATTGTTCCGAACCCTGTCCGTGAAGGTATTTTTCAGTTTGTAAGCGCTATGTCTACTACCGGCTGGCAGACTTCAAATATCAGCATCTGGGATACACCTTCAATCGTCTTCATTGTGTTTGCAGGTATGTTTATCGGAGGAGCATCAGGTGCAACTGTCGGCGGAATTAAAATGATCAGGGCCCTTATAATAGGAAAGGGGATAAGATGGCAGGTAAACAAGGCCTTTTTATCGCGTGAGACAATTAAAACCATCAGGTTTGACGGCAAACAAATCTTGCCTGAGGAGATGAATGCCCAGCTGGCAAACGCTGCTGTTTTTGCATTTCTTTTCCTGTTGATTATTCTTATAGGGACATTTGTTACATATTTCTTCATGCCGGATGGTTTTTCCTTTGCGGATGCGCTTTTTGAATCGACTTCCGCTCAGTCAACCGCCGGTCTCTCAACCGGGATTACGGAGCCGGGGATGAATCCCGTAATAGAAGCCACTTATATATTTCAGATGTGGGCCGGGCGTCTTGAGATAATTCCCGTTATTGCTCTGATCAGGGCATTGGTGATAGGAACAGGATACAGGAAGATATGAGGGGATCTTTCAAAAAGTAAAAGCTTTACTATTAACCAGCAATGGGTTAACTTTACAGACAATAAGACATTGAAAAGATGAAGAGGTCAATTCCTTTCAGAAAAGAAAAAACCCTGTTTATCGATTATCTGGCTGTATTTATTGTTGTGGTTTCAGTTGCCGCAGTCTGTTTTCTGTTTAAAGACACAATTGGCTATCGCCTGGTTTCCTTTATCCTCCTGTTTGTTGTTTCTATCCTGGCACTCTTTTTCGGAACCGGGCCCATCCTTCTTGCCTCGGCCCTTAGTGCGGCTGTCTGGGATTACTTTTTCATACCACCTTCATTCACCCTGCAGATAGGCGAAACTGAAGACACACTTTTGCTGGTAATGTTTTTTATTGTTGCATTGCTGAATGGCATTCTGACATCCCGTATCAGGAGACAGGAACTGAACGCGAGGGAAAGAGAGGAACGTACTCTTGCACTTTATCAGTTATCGAAGGAATTACTGACGGCGAATGGTCTGCAGGAGGTTGTGCAGGTAGCCGGTAAATATTTCAGACAGTATTTTTACATTAACCGGTCTGTTTTTCTTTGGGAATCCGACGGAGTACTGGATGTAACTCCTCTGAATGAGGGTGATCAAACAACCACAGATGAGAATAAAAAAATTGCATCATGGGTATATGAAAATTCAGTAAAAGCCGGGAAATATTCTGAAAACTTCAGCTCATCAGACGGCTCATTTTATCCTCTCAGGGGTAGCCAGAAGTGCCTCGGGGTCACCTGTGTCTGGTACACAAGAGCTTTAATACCGGCTGAGGAACAGTTTATGGAAACTATTCTTGCCCTGGTTGCAGGTAAGGTTGAGCGCGAATTCCTGAGTGCGATGGCAAAAGATGCATATATTCTTTCCGAATCGGATAAACTTTATAAAACCTTATTCAATTCAATTTCTCATGAGCTGAGGATTCCGGTTGCCGCTATAATGGGAGCTACGGACACCCTTCTATCAGACAGATATCCTGAACATACCAGAAAAAGGCTTTATCTGGAAATGAGCCAGGCTTCGGTCAGGCTTAACAGGTTAATAGAGAATCTCCTGAACATGTCAAGGCTTGAATCCGGACACCTTTCTCCTAGACCGGATTGGTGTGATGTTCAGGATCTTGTCAACAAAGTGACATCAACTTTAAAGCAGGAGTTGAGTGTATATAATTTCATTCAGGAAATTCCAGGGGATATGCCGCTGGTTTATATCGACTTTGGCCTGACAGAGCAGGTACTTCATAATCTGATCCTGAACGCCACCCAGTATGCTCCTGAAGGAACCACAATCAGTGTTTCATTTCTTTATGACAAATCTGGTAAGCTTATTTTCAGGGTAGCAGATTGCGGGAAGGGTTTCAGCCCGACGGACCTTAACCTTCTTTTCAACAAATTCTACAGGGGGGAGAAGGCCTATTCAGGAGGTACAGGCCTGGGATTATCGATCGTTAAAGGATTCGTCGAAGCGCAGGGAGGAACAGTGACTGCCGCAAACAAAGCGGATGGAGGAGCTGTCATTACGGTGGAGATTCCTGTTAGGATTTCTGATATGAGTGAGAATAAAGAAAACTGATAATGTGATGAAAAACGAAGAACTGATTCTGATTATTGATGATGAAGTCCAGATCCGGCGTCTTCTGGAAATTACCTTGTCAGCAAATGGTTTCAGGATATCTGAGGCGGCAACGGGTAAAGATGGGTTGATTTTTGCTTCGCAGCAGCTCCCTGAGCTGATTATACTCGACCTGGGGCTCCCGGACCTTGAAGGATTCGAAGTTTTAAAAAGATTAAGGGAGTGGTACCAGAAATCAATCATAATCTTATCAGTCCGGAACTCAGAGGAAGATATTATCAGGGCGCTTGATAACGGAGCGAATGACTATCTGACGAAACCATTCCGGACAGGCGAGTTGCTTGCAAGAATCAGGGTCGCAATAAGGCAGAACAAACCCCATGATGCCGATCCACGTCTTGAGTTCGGTAATCTGGTGATAGACCTTGATAAGCATCTGGCCTATAAGAATAATGAGATCATCAAACTGACTTCCACCGAATTCTCGCTGCTGGCTTTGCTCGCCAGGAATTCCGGCAGAGTGCTGACTCACCAGTATATTCTGAAGGAGGTATGGGGTATGGGGCAGATAGAGCAGACACAGTATCTTCGTGTATTTGTGGCCCAGATCAGAAAAAAGATTGAAGACGATCCTTCAAAACCAACATTGTTATTGACAGAGTCCGGGATTGGATACAGGTTCGGTGCTTAGAAAATTGTGGTTTGAGCTTATCTGTTGTGGCTTTCAGCGATTTGCAGATTTTGATTCTTTAGATTCAGAAATAAATTGAAGTCATAGAGAAGTCAATAAACCGGTGATACCAGATCCTCTGCAGGTTCATATTTACTGTCAGCGCTCCAGCGGATGCCGCGTTTAATTATTTCCAGTGCTTCAGGCACCTGCATGTCAGCTGCCACATGGCCGAGTGAAGTATAAAAAACACGTCCTTTCCCATACATTTTCTTCCACACTACAGGCATAGTGCAACCCTTTGACCAGAAATCGTTATCACCCGAAAAAGTTGTAGTAGCCAGCACCCTGACATTTGGATCAACATGCATGTAATACTGTTCACTGTGCATTTTGAAATCAGATAATCCCATGGTGACAGGGTCATCTGATGATGAAATGTGTACTGTATAATCTATGACCCCGCCGGGATGAGCCACCCATTGCCCTCCAACCATATACTGGTAGGCCGGATTGTTTCTGAATGAATCGCCAAGTCCGCCATGCCATCCCGCCAGACCGGCCCCGTTTTTCACTGCCTCAAGCAATCCCGACTCCTGATCTGAGGTTATCTCAGCCATTGTGAAAATCTGTATTATCAGGTCAACGGTTTTCATAAACTCCCTGTTCTCATATATTTTCAGGGATGAGCATGTATCAACGGAAGCTCCTTCCGACAGAAGCCATGGCATAAGAATATCTGCATACCTGCCGGGTTCATGACCTTCCCAGCCACCAAAAACGATCAGAACTTTTTTGCCCTTCAGGCCAGACGAAGCCTTTGAATCCGAACAGCTTAAAAAAGAGAAAAGTACCATTAGAATAATAGTTACAGGTTTCATTGGAGATAGATTACTTATCTAGTTTCTAAAATTATATCTTTATTATAAAATTAAATGAAATGAAAAAGAAAATAAAAATAGTTTCAAGAAGGCAATTTGTTGGCGCCTCGGCGCTAGGGTTTGCCGGAGTTATGATAATTCCGGCTGTTGGCTGCGGAAGATCCGGAAAATATGCTAAAAAGGAACCCGGGCTTGTCAGGCTTGGCTTTATCGGACTGGGTCAGCAGGCCATGTACCTGACAAATGGTTTTATCCGGATCCCCGGTGTTCAGGTGCTTGCGGGATGCGATGTATATGGCATCAAGCGGACACGGTTTGAAAACAGAGTCAACAAATTTTATTCTGAAGCCGGAAAAGAAATAAAGGCAACAACATATGAAAAATATGATGACCTGCTTAAAAGAAGAGATATTGATGCGGTTGTAATAGCTGTTCCGGATCATGCCCATGCCATGATCGCTATTGCTGCATTAAAGGCAGGGAAGGACGTCTACCTGGAAAAACCCATGACCTTTACCATATTCGAAGGGCAACAGCTCAGGAAGACAGTTCGTGAAACCGGCAGAATACTTGGCATCGGGAGCCAGCAACGTTCCGACGATAATTTTCAACATGCGGTTAAACTTGTTCAGACTGGAGCTATCGGGACGATCTCATTGGTAAATGCTTATGTTGGACCTCCGCCGAAACCTTATGACCTGCCTGAAGAACCTGTACCAGCTGATCTTAACTGGGATCTGTGGCTTGGTCCTTTGCCCGCGGATATCCATTATAATAAGGAGCTTAATCCTCTTATCTCATTGGATCCTCCAAAAGATGAGGAATACTGGGCCGGATGGAGATGGTATTGGGAGACCGGTGGCGGCTTTACTACCGACTGGGGTGCTCACATGTTCGATGTAGCACAGTGGGGACTGGGAATGGACGGTAGTGGCCCGGTTGAGATATCTCCTATTGGTGATGGCACCCAATACATATCCTTTAAATATGCAAATGGAGTTGTCATGACATCTGAGGCCTTTAATGAAAAGAAGACCAGGGGTGTCAAATTCTGGGGCGATAAGGGTTGGATCGAGATTTCACGTGAACATTTCAGTGCTTCTGATCCTGCACTTAAACCGTCTCCATCTCCTGCCGGAGCAGATGATGGCCCGTATGAAACAAAGATACCCCACCAGCTTAATTTTATTGAGGCGGTAAGGAAACACATAGATCCTGTTGTAAATGTGGAAACTGGTCACCGCAGCTGTACTGTTTGTACTCTGGGCAATATAGCTGTCAGGCTTAAAAAAACAATAAAATGGGATCCCGCCTCCGAGATATTTGTTGACGATACTGACGGTGTGGCAACGAAATTTCTGCATTACGACTACCGGAAACCATGGAAACTGGTATAGTCTGTTTTCTGACTGCAGTACTCCGGACTGCAGCCGAGGCTTGCAGACGTTATTGTAAAACTTCGGATAATGACCGCATTGGGCTGGTTAAATCCACTGCTGCCCCGGATTTTAAATTATATCATCATCCTTTGCCTGTAACTTCCGGTTCACCCCGGAGTATTGTTAAATTTGATTAACCTGATGTGACTTAGAAAAGTTAAAATTGTCTTTAATAAAATTGACTTCAGCATAATAAGGGTGTAATTTTGATAAATATGCATCAATACGCATTGCCCTGTAATAGCGAATTAGTGCACTGAAAAACCAGTATAACAATTGATCCGCGATAGTAACTCATCTCAAAAGAAGCTGTTCTCTGAAAAATTCATAAAGTTTCTCATTGCCTTCCTGCCATGCTTTCTCATCGTAAATCAGCAAGGGTTGAGTCAATACTTTGTCATTGGAACTGATCCTGCCTCTGTAAAATGGAACCAGATCAAAACTCCGAATTTCACAGTTATTTATCCCCGCAGCTGGGAAAAGGAAGGCCAGTATGTTGCCAACGGGCTTGAATATATTTATCTCCCCGGAAGCAGAACGATGTGCCAGTCCACCCGCAAGACACCGGTAATACTTCACAATCAGACCACCGTTCCCAGTTCTCAGACACTGATGGCGCCGACGAGGATGGAATTCTTTACTGCTCCTCCCCAGGATATCTATCCACAGGATTGGGTGGATCAGCTTATTATTCACGAATTCAGGCATGCAGTTCAATACTCGGCAGTTAATTGCGGCTTCACCAGGGGCCTTTACTACATCCTTGGCGAACAGGGTGTCTTTGCCGTATACGGTCTGTTTGTACCGATGTGGCTCGTTGAAGGTGATCCGACGGTGGCTGAGACTGCGTTGCACAACACGGGACGTGGAAGAACTCCTGCATTCGAGATGCGGCTTCGGGCGCAGTTCGTACAGAAAGGCGTTTATTCATATGAAAAAGCCAGTTACGGATCCTACATCGATTTTGTGCCCAACCAGTATGAACTCGGTTACCAGCTGGTTGGCTTGTCAAGGGTGAATTACGGAGCTGACATATGGAGTAAAGTTTTAAGCAATGTAGGACGAAGGCCCTACACCATTGCCCCGGTCTCCATTTCCCTTAAAAAACAAACCGGCGTAAACAAATATGGCCTTTACGATACTCTCACATTGCAACTTAAGAAAAACTGGCTGGAGGAGGATAATAAGGCAGAAGAGAACAGGTATCAGATAATAAGTAATTCTGAACATAAATTGTATACGAATTATAATTTATCCACGATCTTCAGAGACAGTTTGATCGTTGCTGTAAAATCATCCCTTGATGAGATTACAAAGATTGTCGTGATTAACGGTGAAGGGGCAGAGAAGGATCTTCTTACTGCCGGAGTAAACTATTATACTGAATCTCTGACAGCCAGTGACAGTATACTATATTGGTCAGAACTTGTAACTGATCCGAGATGGTATCTGAGAGATTACCGGGTCATCAAATCCTACAGCTTTAAAACCGGTAAGGCAGAGCAGCTTACCTTCCGCACGCGCTATTATGCTCCGGCGGTAACACGCGACGGAAAGTACCTCGCCGCAGTGGAAGTCAGCCCCGAAAACAGATATTATCTTGTTATCCTCAATCCTAGAGATGGAACTCTGGTAAGTAAGATCAGCACACCTGACAACCTGTTGTTCATCCATCCCCGGTGGTCCGAAGACGGTAAATCAATTGTTTCGGTTGTTTTCGGAAAAGAGGGGAACAGCCTGGCCATAACAACCCCGGAAACGGGAAAGACAGAAATACTCCTTCCATATTCATCGATGGAAATGAAAAGGCCCTCTTTCTGCCGCAATTTTATTCTTTTTACAGCTTCGTATAATGGGAAAGACAATATCTACGCATGCGATATTTATTCAAAGGAAGTCTTCCGGGTCACCTCAGCCCGTTTTGGTGCATCTGATGCAGCTGTCACAAACGATTTGTCGGAAATAATTTATTCAAATTATACTGCTGATGGCTATGAACTGGTAAAGGAAGAACTGGATTCCTCAAAATGGCAAAAGATAATTGTCCCCGCAAAGAGTGCATTCGCCCTTGCAGAGCAGCTGACCCGACAGGAAAACTTTGTCTTTAACACTGATTCCGTGCCTGAAATCAAATACGAATCAAAACCGTACAGAAAGATTTTTAACCTGTTTAATCTTCACAGCTGGGCGCCAATTGGAATTGATATCCGGAATTATTCTGTCGCCCCGGGCGTGACACTTCTGTCTCAAAACCTGCTGGGAACAACTGTTGCAGCCCTTGGCTATCAGTACAACAGGAATGAGGAGACCGGGAAGTATTATTTCTCACTGTCAAACGAAAGTTTGTATCCGGCTATCGATTTCAGCATGGATTACAGCGGAAGGAAGGACACCAGTCTTTATACCGGGAATTACCCTGTAACGGGGAAATGGCATGAATTTAACCTTTCAGCCGGATTAAGGCTGCCGCTGAACTGGACGCACAATTACTGGATTCGCAGTTTTCAGCCTGGTGCCGGCATGACCTGGAAATATCTTCATTTCGACGAATCCGAAGCAAATGATCTTGATCATGAACAGATTGTAGCAGCATATTATTCCCTGGCTGCCTCAAATATCAGAAAAACCGTGCGGCGCGACATTTATCCCCGTTGGAGCCAGCAATTACAGGTAAATTTTAATAATACTCCCTTCGAAGAGAGCACTAATTCGATATTTGCCGGCCAGATTACAATGGACTTCCCCGGAATCGTCAGGCATCACGGGATACGCATTTACGGGGCTTACCAGAAAAGGAAAGAAGATTTTTATTCATTTTCTGATTTCATCATGTATCCCCGGGGGTACACTGATGTAAAACGGGATGAAATCTGCAGTTTTTCAGCAATGTATTCAATGCCCTTATTCTATCCCGAGTGGCAGATCGGTCATTTCATGTATTTTAAAAGATTTAAGACGACTTTATTTTACGATTTTGCCAGGAGTACCGATGACCAGCTGCCCCGGTTCCTTTCATCTGCCGGTATTGACCTTACCTCTGACTTCAGCATACTTAATTTCATTGTGCCACTCGATGCCGGATTACGGTCAATCTATGTTCCTGAGACCGGTGAAGTGAAATTTGAAGTCCTTTTTTCTTTAAATATCAGCGAATTATATTGAACTGCAGCGGCCTGACATCCCGATCACCTTATCGCCTGCTTTAAGTAACACTCCACTTTGATTTTTCCTGGTGAATTTTCGACCGGGTGGAATAATTTGATTATATTTTATCAGTGTCAAACTGATATATATCATAATATCAACAGAATACGGTATTGTTACATATCTTGCATTTTTAGAACGGGTTTTATCACGCTGTTTGATTTAAAACATAAATCATTAAATTAGACCCCTGCAGCTTTTCATTATCACTGTAATTAACACTCACGACTATGTTACTCCATCAACAATTTGTCCGTATGGCAAAAAAACATTCCAAAAAGCTGGCTGTTATAGACAAGACAACCGGGAAGAATGTAACGTACTCCAAAGCCCTGATCGGAGCTCTCATCCTGAGCTCAAAATTTGACAGGTATGAAAAAGGATTTATTGGTATTATGATACCGACATCAGCTGGGAGTGCACTTGCTACGGCAGGGGCACTTATGAGCGGAAGAATACCTGTTATGATTAACTATTCGACCGGAGCGGAGTCAAATGCAAAGTACGCACAGAAGAAATGCAAATTCAAAACGATCATTACTTCGAAAGCGTTGCTGGAAAAGATCAGTTGTCCTCTGATTGACGGCATGGTACTTATCGAGGATATAATGGCAGGCGTTAAGACAGGGGATAAGCTTAAGGCTGCCCTTGTGTCAATGCTGCCTGTAAATATGATCCTCAATCTGATTCATAAAGGGGATGAAAATGACACAGCTGCAATTTTGTTTACCAGTGGAAGTGAAAAGGATCCCAAGGCAGTCCAGCTGTCCCACCGTAACATCGCTTCAAATATTGAAAATTTCGGGAATTATGTTGGAATTTATGAATCGGATATCCTGCTTGCCAATCTTGTTTTTTATCACATATTTGGATTGACAGTAAATCTATGGGTTTCATTCTGTTATGGAATGACAATGGTTACTTACGCCAATCCTCTCGATTTTCAGACAGTCAGTAATATCGCCCGTGATGAGAAGCCGACAGTAATGGTCGGCACACCCAGCTTTTTCCGTGGGTATCTTCAAAAATCCGAGCCGGGAGATTTTAAAACCCTCAGGTTAATGGTTGCGGGAGCCGATAAATGTCCTGATGCCCTGAGAGAGGGGTATATGAAAAAGCATGGGGTAACCCTGCTTGAAGGTTATGGAGCAACTGAAACCTCTCCTGTCATTTCTGTCAACTCACATGAATTCAACAGACCCGGCAGTACGGGAAAGGTTATTCCAAATGTTCAGGTCAGGATTGAAAACTTTGAGACCGGAAAAGA
>Ga0208980_10002908_pt1 | contig 10386 bp, 9 predicted proteins | sample WetSurMetagenome_3_FD_187993 | JGI IMG/M metagenome (GOLD analysis project Ga0208980, IMG submission 187993) | Wetland microbial communities from Twitchell Island in the Sacramento Delta, sample from surface sediment Aug2011 Site A1 Bulk (version 2) | ecosystem: Environmental > Aquatic > Marine...
CGATCCAGGCGTAGGTCTTGGCCAGGCCCTCACGGAGCGGCGTCGACGGCTCCCACCCCAGGATCTGCTTGATCATCGTGTTGTCGGAATTCCGTCCGCCGACGCCCAGCGGCTGGGTCAGGTCGTAGCGCCGCGCGACCTTGAAGCCGGCGATATCCTCGATGAGGCCGAGGAGCTCGTTGATCGAAACGAGCTCGTGGGAGCCCAGGTTGATGGGCGTGGCGACGAGCTCGTCGCAGTGCATGATCATGTCGATGCCGTTGACACAATCCTCGATCCACATGAAGCTCCGCGTCCGCGTCCCGTCGCCCCAGAGCTCGACGGCGAACGTGCCGCTGTCCCTGGCCTCGATGACCTTGCGCGACAGGGCGGCCGGGGCCTTCTCGCGGCCGCCGTCCCAGGTGCCGTACGGCCCGTAGACGTTGTGGAAGCGGGCGATCGCCGTCTTGAGCCCGCGCTCGGCCCAATACTCCTGGCAGACGATCTCGGAGAAGAGCTTCTCCCAGCCGTAGCCGCGCTCGGCGTTGGCCGGGTAGGCGTCAGATTCCTTGAGGGCCCGGGACTGCGTGTCGTGCTGCAGGTCGATGTTGTAGGCGCAGGCCGACGAAGAGAAGAAGTAGCGGTCGGCGCCGGCCTTCTGCGCGGCTTCGATCATGTGGGTGTTGATGAGGACGCTCCGCAGGCACTCGACGCGGTAGCGCTCGATGAAGCCCATGCCGCCCATGTCGGCGGCCAGGTTGTAGACCTCGACGGCCCCGTCGCAGGCCTTGGCGCAGTTGTCGCGGGTACTAACGTCGAGCACCAGGTCCTCGACGCCCGGCGTCCGCCGGTACCACTGGTCGAAGGGCTTCTTGTCGATGGCCCGGATCCGGGTGAAGCCCTTGTCGCGAAAATAGCGGACGAGCGACCCGGCGATGACCCCGCCGGCCCCCGTGACGACGATGAGATCGTCCTTCTTCCTGAAATCCTCGATGCGCTTGGGCTTGGTCGCGGCCATGGCCTCTCCTTTTTCGGCGTGAGGGGCCATTATAGGGCGAACGCCCGGACAAGAAAAGCGAGGGCGGGCCGGTCGGGCTCCGCCCCCGCCTGAAACGGACCGCTTATTGCTTCCCGGTCAGCTTGACTTCGCTCTTGCTGGTCTGGTTGACGGGGATGGTCATGCCAGCGGCCGAGACGTCGATGGACATCTCGGACGTCGAGTCGGAGGCCTGCTTGACCAAGATCCCTTCCTTGACCGCGAAGTGCCAGACGCTCTTGCCCTTGGTCGTCCCGGCGAAGGTCAGGTCCATGCCGCCCTGGTTGCCGGAGCCGGAGATGGTCCCGGTGATCTGCGTGGAGATCCGGGCGCATTCCATCCCGTCGATGGCTTCAAAACCTTCGAGCGTATTGACGTTCTGAAGATCGATCTTGATCGTCATCGAGCCCGTCTTCTCTTCGGTGCTGTCGGTCGACGGCCAGGTGTCCCCGATCTTGACCGGCTTGCCCGGGAGGTCCGGGAAGAACATCTTGAATCCGGAGGAGAGGTTGCGCGACTCGCCGGCGATGGCGTAGGAGAGGGCCTCGGCGCCGGTGACGTCCACTTCCGCTCCGAGCGGAGAGAGGACCATGTCGAAAGACTTGCCCTTGAGCGAGGTCATGTCGGGGGACATGTCGCCCTGCGGCCCGGTGATGTTGGCGGTTAACTCGTCAACCGTCACGCCCATGAGGAGGTTCTTCTCCTTCGGGCCCTTGGCCTTGAATGTGAAGGTGCTGGCGCCGGTCGTGGTGGTATCCATCGACTGGCCCTGGACCTCCATGATCTGCGATTCCTCCGACTTGCTCTGATAGGTCAGGGCGCGGCCGGCGGGCATCTTGTACTCGAGGACGGTCGCGGCGGCGGCCGGCGCCTTGGGGGCGGCCGGGGTTGCCAGGACGGTCCCGGCAGCCAGGATCAGGATGACCGCGGCGGACGCGGCCAGGGTGTTCTTCAGTTTCATGGGTAACCTCCTACAGGTATCTATACGATTCTACCATAGTCGGGGTTTTTCCTCCCCCTCATCCTCATCGGTGTGTCGCGATGATCGCGGCGGCCACGAAGACCAGGGTCAGACAGACGGCCAGGAGACAGACGTTGTAGAGGGGGCCCGGTTTCCCGGTCTCTTTCACCATGGCGTCCCTGTAGGCCTTGATGTACTTATAGAAGAAGATACGGGATAGCAGGATGTTCGTCTTGTAGCCGCGGCGGTCGAGCGCCGCCATCATCATGATGTACGAGGCGACATGGACGACCGCCGCCGCCCCTCCGAAGCCGAGAAGAACGTTCCGTAGGGACATGTGTCATCTCCTGCTTTGGCGGCCGGCCCATCCCCGTCAGATCAGCACTTCTTGCCGGCCGCCGCGTGGACCTTCTTGATGAAGTCCCAGACCTCAGGAGCGATCATGTTGTGCTCCTTCGGGATGGCCCCGGCGCTGTAGGCCTGGGCGATCTTGGTCTTGAGCTCGGGGTGGCCGCCGTACGCTTCGTCGAGAAGAGTCGTCCAGCGCCGGCCCAGGTCCTGGGCCTTCTCGCTCGCGGGATCGAGCCCGACGTTCGCCTTGGCCTCGGCGATGAGCGCCGCCCAGCGGTTCTGGTAGGCGGTCATGGCCTCGGGGGTGTAATTCTTGCCGACTTCCTGGAATTTCTTGAGGTCGGCTTCCGAGAAGAACTTCTCGTGCCAGCCTTTCTTGACGTCTTCGCCCATTTGAATGACCTCCATGATCTTGATGAGTTTCTGTTTGTGGATGCGGCCGTCCTTCTCGAGCCGGGCCAGGACCTGGTCGATCGCCCGCGAGGCCTCGCGCAGCCGGCCGATCTCGTCCCGGACGGCCGCCGCCTGGACCCGCAGGCTTTTCACGGCCTCGTAGCCCTTGCTGTCGAGAAGACGGCGGATCTCGTCGAGGGAAAAGCCCATGAACTTCAGGGTGACGATCTGCTGGAGCCTGAGCAGGTCGGCGTCCGTGTACACCCGGTAGCCGTTCGGTCGCTCAAAGCTCGGCTTGAGCAGCCCGATCTGGTCGTAATAGTGGAGCGTGCGGACCGTCACCCGGGTCAGCTTGGCGAACTCCCTGACGAGATATCCGTTCTTCATGGCCTTGTCCACAGCCCTATTCTCCACTATGACGTAACGTCAGAGTCAAGCCTTATTGTCATTTTTATTGAGAAACTTTCCTTGGCCCCGGCGTCCCTTTTTGGTGAACCGATTCGGTCTCCTGGAGCTTGACAGCGAAGGAGCGAGTGTCTTACAATGTATTACATGAAAACCGCGACGCTGACCATCCGTTTGGATGACGAACTGGAAAGGCTCTTGTCTGAAGCCAGCCGAAGGACGGGGAAGAGCAAGAGCACGATCGCCCGGGAAGCCCTGCGGCGGCAGATCCGGCTCGAGTCCTTCGAGGCGCTGAGGCGGCGGATCATGCCGTTCGCTGAAGCCCGGGGCTATCTCACGGACGAAGACGTCTTCTCCCGGGTCCCTTGAGAGTCTTCCTCGACACCAACGTCATCGTCGCCGCGACGGCGACGCGCGGGTTGTGCGCGGACGTCGTGCGCGAGGTCCTCGCCCGCCACGACCTCTTGATCTCGGCGGCCTTGATCGACGAGGTCGCGGCCGTCCTCGCCGACAAGATCGGGGCTCCTTCCGACCTCGTCTCCGCGCTGATCGCCCTGCTCCGCGACGGGGCGGAGCTTTCGGAGCCTTTGGGGCCCCTCGAGATCCCGGTCCGCGATCGGTCGGACCGGGTCCTTCTTTCCGCCGCTTTGAACGGGAAGGCTGAGATCTTCGTCACGGGGGATGCGGAGCTCCTCAGCCTGCATGAGATCGGGGCCATGGCTGTCGTATCTCCCCGGGCGTTCTGGGAGCTCGCGAAAACGGACGCCCGGCCGGACCGCACGCGCTGAACTCTAGAAGGCGACCAGGCCGGCTTTCTTCAGCAATTCGAGGTGGGCCATGACCGCCTCGAGGGGCGTCTCCGCGCGGAACTGGGTGTCGAGCATCCTCTTGATGTCCAGGGCGCTGTTCCTGCCGTCGCAGAGGAGCTGGATCTCCGCCGTGTTCCTGGATGCGCCCCGGCCGCCCGGCGATGCGGCCGCCGCCGGGCTGGCCGCTTTCCTGGCCTCCTGGACAGCGGCCTGATAGCCCCCGAAGCCGCCCGCCTTGATCTTGGGGAGGGGCTTGGGGATGAGCGCGGCCGCTCGCTTCTCGGCCGGCGAGAGCCGCAGGTCGACCGGCTTGATCTCGAGCGCCGCGGTCCGCCGGCGCATGGCCTGATCCATCGTCCGCAGATGGGCCGTCTCGAATCCCGAGATCGAGGCCTTGAGCTCGGCCAGGTCGCGGGCGAAGGCGGTCTTGTCGGCGGCGAGCTCGGCGACCGAATCCAGGGTCGCCCGCTCGTTCCGGGCCGAAGCCTGGATGTAGCCGCGGACCCGCTTGAAAACGGCCGGAAATGCGGCCGCGTCCGCCTGACCCATTTCCTCGAGGCCGCGGGCCAGCTGATGGCCCATCCGGGCCGAGGCGTTGGAGACGATCTCGGCGGCGATCCGGGCCGCCAGGGCGTCGTCGGCCGCGGCGACAGTGTAGGCCGAGGCGGCCGTGATGATCACGGCCCGCTTCATCTGGGTCGGATCGAGCTTGTCGGGCCTGTCTTCCGAGGTGTGATACCACTTGTCGGGCCAGGTGTTCAGCACGACGCCGGGGACGCCGATGGCCCAGTCGTTGAAGACCTCATGGTCGGACGAGCCGAAATGCGTGCCGATGTAATAGTACATCGGCTCCTCGCTCCCGGACGGAGCGACGATGCGGCGGCTCATCTCCTCGTCCATGCCGTTGGTGACGTAGGAGCGGGTGGCCTCGCCGACGTACCGGAAAAAATTCTCGACCACGTCGTTGACGTAGTGGGGATTGCCGTAGGTGGTTCGCATGACCGTGAAGAAGGCCAGGCTCCGCGACAACCGATCGCCGACCATATCGAGGTTGATATCGCAGAGCGTCCGGGACATCCGCGCCGCCTCGGCCTTGACATAGGGGATGGTGCCCGAGAACTCCGGCACCCAGAGGAAGCGGATGGTCCGTTTGGGCCGGGCGAGCCGCCCCTCGGCGATGAGCGCCTGGAGCGTGCGCGCGGCCTCGAGGATGGCCGCCGAGCCGGACGAGTTGTCGTTGGCCCCGAACATGGCGTAGCCCTCGAAGATGTGCGCGGTGACGATGACCTCTTCCGCGCCGGCGTCCGTGCCGGGGATGGCGGCGACGATGTCCTGGAAGTCGGACTTCTCCGTCTTCGCCTCGACGACAGCGTGGACCGTGATCTTTTCGCCCCGCTTGAGCCGGTCGCGAAGGATAACGCCTTCGCGGGGCGGCAAGAGGAACGCGAACTTCGTCTCGCCGGCGCCGCCCCGGGCATAGAGCCCGCCCCAGGGGATGATGAGCGGATCGAAGAGCGGCCGCGGCGACGCGAACGAGAGGACGCCGGCCGCCCCGTTCTTGAGACATCCGAGATTGTGGACGGTCCCGGCGGAGCCCGAGGTGAGCAGGATCTTGCCCTTGACGTCGAGCCCTTCGAAATCCTTCGCCTCGCCCTCCTCGACCCAGACGAGCTCGGCCGTGATGTCGGCCGAGGCGCTGCCGGAGGCCAGCATGGCCGTCAGGTCCCGGTACGAGGCGATCTTCTCCCGTCCGGGCTTGACCTCCCAGAGCTCGCCCTTGACGCCGTCCCAGGTCTCGCCGCCCGGATAGCGCAGGATGGCCGCCTCGGCCAGGCCGTATTCCTGGAGCCGGTCGAGGACGTACTGGGCTTCGGCGAACGTCCCGGCGTACTCGGCGGACTTGCGGTCGCGGGGAAAGCCGCACATGGCCATGACGTGGTTGAAGGCCGTTTCGCCCGACGCCTCGCCGACGATCTCGTCCATGCGGGCCTGGGGCAGAAAGGTCCACTGCAGCCACGGCGTCATCTGGGCGGCGGCCGGCAGGGCCAGGAGGAGGATCAGGACCGGCAGGCTCAGCTTCTTCGGGATCATGGGATGTCTCCGTTCAGGTTCGGGGGTTCGCTCCTACCAACGTTCGCGCTTGACGAGGTCGGTCAGGAGACGGCGCTTCTTCGGCGTGGCGGCATCGGCCGCGTAGCCCAGGGGCGTGAAGGCCGAAGGGATGATGTCCGGCGGCAGGCCCAGCACTTCCCGGGCCGCCGCGGGATCGAACGCGGCGATCCAGCACGTGGCCAGGCCTTCCTCGGCCGCGGCCAGGACGATGTGCGCCATCGCGATCGTGGCGTCGACCTCGGCGGCGTTCCAGCCGTCATGCTTTCGGACCCAGCTCTCGGCGGGAACGGCGCAGACGCACAGGACGAGCGGGGCCTGGACGAACCAGTCCCGGACGTAGATGCGGCGCAGCTCCTCCTCGCGGCCCTTGGTCGGAATGACGATGACGCGGAGGGCCTGGCGGTTGGCCGCGGTCGGGGCCAGCCGGGCCGCCTCCAGGATGCGTTCTAGCTTGTCCGGCTCAACGGCGTCGGGCTTATAGGCCCGGGCGCTGTAGCGTGCTCTGATCAAGGCTTGGAAATTCATGTCAATCGCCCTCCAGAACGAAGATATAGCGGCCGCCGCCGGTCTTGATCCGGATGGCGCCGTCCTTGTCGACGGCGCCGGCGATCCCGGCCGCGCCCGCGGCGTACAGGTCCTTCGCCCAGATCGCCTTCCCGCCCTCGCTGATCTTGATATTGCGGATCCCGAGCTTGGGGATGACGACCTCGGCCGCCGACCCGAACGGGACCGTGACCTCGACCCGGACCGTCCGCTCCGTCCTCGACCAGGCGCAGGCGACTTCGCCGCGGAGGGTCCTTATCGAACCCGACGCGTGGGTCAGGTCGCGGACCATCTGCGGCTGGATGAGGATCGTCTCGAAGCCCGTCGTCCCCGGGGCCAGGTCGATCCCGGCCAGGGCCTTGTAGAGCCACGACCCGACGCTGCCGAACATGGGGTGGTTGTGCGAGTTCATGGACGGGCCTTCGCGCTTCTGCCACAGCTCCCATAGGGTCGTCGCGCCGTTCATGATCATGTAACCCCAGCTCGGGTAGTCGGTCTTGACGGCGATGTCGTAGGCCAGGTCGGAGGCGCCGTTCCTGGTCAGGAGCTCCATGATGTACTTGGTGCCGATGATGCCCGTCGTCAGGTGCGAGTCGTGCTTGTAGACGACGTCATCGAAGAGACGGCCCCACGCGCCGCCCTGTTTCTCGGTGGGCAGGTCCAGGAAGAGCGCCAGCGTATTGGCCGTTTGCGTGCCGTCGGCGTAATCTCCGGTCTTGGGATCGTAGAATTCGCGGTTGAAGGCCGTCCGGATATCGGCGGCCAGCTTGTCATAGAGCGCCGCGTCCTGCGTCTTCCCGATAACGCGCGCGGCGTCCGCCAGGACTTTGACGTCGTAGTAATAATAGAACGACGAAACGATCGAGCCCGGGCATTTCTCGATAGCCACCCAATCGCCGTAGTGGCTCCACTTGAGGACGCCGTTCTCGGCCGTGCTCTTCAGGAACTCGACGTATTTCCTCAATCCGTCGTAGTGGTCCTCGAGGACGCGCGTATCGCCGTAGTACCGATACATGTACCAGCAGATAAGCGGATAGGCCGTGCCCCAGGCCGGGTCGGCCGGCCGCGAACCCCAGATGTGAGGGACCGTATCGGTGATCCGGCCCTGATCGTCCTGGACGTCGCGGATGTCCCGGACGAAGTTGGTGTAGAAGGCGGCCATGTCGAAGTTCATGATGGCTTCCTCGGCCGTGCCTTGGGCGTCGCCCATCCAGCCCATGCGCTCGTCGCGCTGGTCGCAGTCGGTCGGGATGCCGTGGAGGTTGGTCTTCTGGCCCCAGGTGATGATCCGCTGCAGGCCGTTAAGGATCTCCTTCGAAGCGGCGAAGCTGCCGATGGGCTCGACCGCGCTGTGGACGACCCGGCCGCGGATGGCGTCGAGCCGCGGCGTCCCCGGGAAACCCGAGACCTCGACGTAGCGGAAGCCGTGGTAGGTGAAGCGCGGCTCCCAGATCTCTTCGCCTTCGCCCTTGAGAATGTAGTGGTCCTCGGCCTGGGCCGCGCGGAGGTTCTCCTGGTTGAGTGTGCCGTTCCCGTAAAGAAGCTCGGCGAAGCGCAGCCGGACGTCGGTGCCCTGAGGGCCCTGGACGCGCAGGCGGGCCCAGCCGCTGAAGTTCTGGCCCATGTCGAAGACGTAGACGCCGGGGAGCGGGCTCGACATCTTGAGCGGGACGATGGTGTCGACGACCTGGATGGCCGGCATGAGCTGGGCCGAAAGGACCCCGGCTGGGCCCTTGACGGCCTCGGCCGCGGGCCAATCCTTGTCGTCATACCCGGGGCGCTCCCAGCCGGCGGTCTCGCGGCGGGCGTCGTAGGACTCCCCGTTGTAGACGCTGTCCTCGACGATGGGGCCGTCGGCGGCCTTCCAGGTCGCGTCGCTGACGACGCTTGTTATCGTACCGTCCTCCATCTCGACGTTGATCTGGAGGAGGAGAACCCGGGACTTGTACCAGCCGCGGCCGAGCGTGACGGCGACCGCGTTCGCTCCGTCGCGCAGGAACGAGGTGACGTCGTAGGTCGCGTAGAGGACGCGCTTGTCGTAGGTCGTCCAGGCCGGATCGAGGACGTGGTTGCCGGCCTTGCGCCCGTTGAGCCGGAGCTCGTAATAGCCGAGGCCGGCGATGTAGGCCCGGGCCCGCTTAACCCGGCCCTTGAGCGCGAACTCCTTGCGGAGCTGGTTCTTCTGGCCGATCCAGATCCCCGTCCAATCGCTCTTGGCAAAGAGCCCGGTGTCGAAGCGGGCTGGCGCGCTCCAGGCGCTTTCGCGGCCGTCCCGGTCCCAGGCCCGGACCTTCCAGAAATAGGACTTGCCGCTTGCGAGCGCTTTTCCGGCGAAGGGGACCTGTGTCGAGCGGACCGACGCGACCTTGCCGCTGTCCCAGACATCCCCCGCCTCGGCCTTGGGATCGGTCGAGACGAAGATCTGGTAGGCCGATTGGACCTGGCCGCGCTCCGGGTGCCCGACGACCCAGAAGAAGCGGGGCTTGGCCATGTCGATGCCCATGGGGTTGTCGAGATATTCGCAGCGGAGCGCCGTCGGGGCCGAGGGCCCGGCGGCTTCGGCGGCGGAGACGGGGACGGGGATGGCGGCCAAGGCCGCGATAAGGGTGAAAGCTGTAATCCCAACTCTCAGACGTGCGGACGGGGTCATGGGCAACCTCCTGCGGATTCGGTTCCTCCTAATTATCACAGGGTCGGGTGAGGGTCAATCCGGCGAGCGACGACGGACCTTGACACTCCGTCGAGGCCGTGCCTATCATGATCTTGTGAAGGGTTTCGCGTGTGCAGCGGCGCTCGGCTTGATCCTCTGCGGTCTGGCCCTCGTCGGCGCGGACCCCGGTAGCCAGGTCCCGGCGGCGCAGGCGGACGCGCAGACGTTGGGCCGGCTGCTGGCTCTGGCCGCCGACTACTGCGACAGGCTGTCCCGGGCCTCGATCGATTTCGTCTGCCTCGAAGACGTCTCCGAGACGATCCACGACCGCGCCCACGGCTGGCCTTCCCAGCAGTTCATGACCGTCGAGCACCATTATCTCTATGATTATCAGTTCATCGTCGAGAAAGGCCAGAAGACCGAGAAGAGGCGCATCCTCGAGCACGACGGCATCAAGAAGAAAGCCGAGGTGACGGACCTCGACACGCTCACGTTCTATTACAAGAACGTCCTGTTCGGCGCGGTCGACCTCCTGGACGGCTCGCGGCAAAGCCTGTATCGATACGAGAGCAAGGGCCGGGAGACGCTGGCGGGGCAGGCGGCCCTGGTCATCGATGCCGCGCCCATCCCCGGGCTCGGCCTGAAGATCAACACGGGGACGGTCTGGCTCAGGGAGGGCGACGGGGCCATCCTCAAGATCGTCTGGGACGTCACGTCGATGGGGGACACCGAGGCCATCCGCAAGACGGCCAAGGAGTACGGCGGGACGCCCCAGATCCTGCAGGTCACGGAATTCGAGATCGAGAAGAGCGGGGTCCGCTTTCCCAACCGGTTCCATATCGAAGAGGCGTACATCACCAAGGCGGGGAAGAAGCGCCTCCGGTCCGTCCTCGACGCGGTCTACCGGGATTACAAGTTCTTCACGGTCTCCGTCGAAACGCCGGTGATCAAGCGCCCCTGAGTTCTTGACGGTAAAAGCCTCTTCCTGTAAGATAAGGCGGCTTCCCGGTGGGGCTGTAGCTCAGTTGGGAGAGCGCTTGAATGGCATTCAAGAGGTCGCCAGTTCGATCCTGGTCAGCTCCACCACCGAAAATACCCTGATTTCCCCTGATAATTCAAATAATCTATCATTTTTGCTTTTCAGTCT
>Ga0208980_10002909_pt1 | contig 10386 bp, 7 predicted proteins | sample WetSurMetagenome_3_FD_187993 | JGI IMG/M metagenome (GOLD analysis project Ga0208980, IMG submission 187993) | Wetland microbial communities from Twitchell Island in the Sacramento Delta, sample from surface sediment Aug2011 Site A1 Bulk (version 2) | ecosystem: Environmental > Aquatic > Marine...
CTGATGGCAGAACCGGGGGCTTAAAACGATAAAATCATCGATCGTTGAGAAAAATGTCTCAATCGTATTCAGGCTGACTCCTTTCCCGGTAGCTTCGATAATAAGATTCGGAGAGATAACGAGGGCTGAATGGGTCCAGTAACCCGGAATAAACATGGTAGAAAATTCGTATTTTTTATGGGTCAGGATCACCATGCCAGGGCGTAACTGTTCCCTGACCGGATCAATTTGTTTATATGTACAACAAAAGGGACGCCCAAAACGCCAGTTTATCCTGTTGACAATTCTGGAAATGGGCAAACAAAGCCAGAGCAGCATGGAGATTAAGGGGGATCGTTGCATATTTGTCAGTTTTATTCGGATTCCGGATTTTATTTATCCCTGATACACCTCACGCTTAGCCCATCCGTTTTTTGAGCGGCCGAAATAATTATTTTATAGGTTTTATTATCCAGATAAATGATTTGTGCTTTGGCAGTGTCAATTTCTTCGGATGACCACCAGTGAGATTCTTTTCCTTTGCAGGAAAAGCCACCCTGCAGTTTTTTCCCGGCATTGCTTTCTCCCAGTAAATTGAAAAGTGTCTTCCAGTCATCGAATGAGGGAACATGCCAGCCGTCAGGACAAGCCCTGACTGCTGTCTGCCATTCATATAGCACTCCGTAGGTAGTCAGATTGTTCGGGTCATTATCAAAATAATTTGCCCCGCTTCCTTCTGCAGTATATTTAAGATTCTCAGCCATCCATGTCATCCCGGCAATTGTGATTGTCTTATAGGTATTCCCGTCCCGTGCATCTGTGAACTTATCCTGGGCTGACACGTTCAGGAAAAGTGCTATCGCTGTAAAAAACACAAAAATCCTTTTCATCATAATTATTTTAAAATCACACATTAAAATTTCCGTCCGCCTCAACATCTTTAAAGACTGGTGCAAAAGTATAAATTGCACGAATAAATAACGTTAATAAATAATAAATATTATCACTATTTATTAAATGGTGCAGCGATGCAACGGCACAATGGTACAAAGGCTTAAATCCTAACAGATTATGTAATGAAATATAAAATTAGTAATTTGGTAGATCGAAATCTGAAAAAGAAAGGCATGCTATTTGATTATTCTTGTTAAAAGGTCTAAACTTTAATATAATGAGAGCATTTATTGCAAGTCAGGTTTTTTTGTTTGTTTTTTCACTTGGTGCTTCCGGTCAGGAAGATTTCAAGGTCATCAAAGTGAACGGATCAATAATTATGAAGGCAAATAATGTTTCACTTCAGACCGGTACTGTTTTTTCTGAAAAGGAGACTCTTGTTTTCGGGACTGAAGATGCAACTGCGGCGGTAATTAATGAACAGAAAGGCAGAATGATACTTACCAGCAAGAACCATGACCTTTCTGCTGCCCGCTCAAATTATCTTCCGGCAATGTATAATGTAAGCACCCGGGGCGGATCTATGGCAAACCTTATTGATCTTCAGAATCATTTCTCTGGGAAATATGTTGTCCTGGACAGATCGGAGATTGTACTTGATGAAATGAATTTCCCGATGGACAAGGATAATTTCTTCTTTCTCAGATATACTTATAAAGGTGAAGAAATCAATAAGAAGCTTGATTACTCATACGACACCCTTATAATTGAAAAGAAAAGCCTCTATACCATTGATGGCAAGCCCATTCCAAGACCGGATAATACAGCTATCAGGCTTTTTTACCGTGATGGCGATAAATCGATCCAGATAAATGAATTCAACCTTATATTCCCTGACACAAAACAGCTTAAGGAAGAAGTGGTGGTCATCCTCGACACCATGAAAGAGCGTTCAATAAAAGAACAGGTCGGAGAGGTAAATGCTTATATTAACGAATTGTACGGCAAAGTATATCAGCAGAATCTCCTTTCCTGGCTCGACAAGAATTTCGGCCTGATCCTCATTAAATAAAAGCCTGACACCTGTCTTCCGGTGCCTGACGCCGCTTGTATTAAACGTCACTTTTTATATCTTTACATACCGGCCTGATACATTTAAGGCTTCCTGCCGGTACTATGAGATATTTCTTCCCTGTTTGCTGCTTTTTTATTTTAATATCTTCTGCGGCTGAGTCGCAGGAAGTAATCTATCCGGTCACCAACTTCACCACAAAAGAGTATGGAAGGGAGTTTCACCCGCAGAACTGGGCAATAGTTCAGGACCAGCGCGGAATTCTCTATTTTGCAAATAGTTTTAAACTGCTTGAATTTGATGGTCATTCATGGAATTCATATCCGATAAACAAGGAGACAATGATCTTGTCGCTTGGAATTGATTCTTCAGGAATAATCTATGCGGGATCACAAAATGAATTTGGATATTTTATTCCTGACCGGGAGGCAGGACTTACATATTTATCACTATCAGACTCTCTGGACATTGAAGATCAGATGTTTTCGAACATCAGGTATCTGAATATCACAGAGGATGGCGTTGCTTTTCAGTCTGAAGAGAAGCTGTTTATCTATAAAAATGGCGAGGTCAGAGTTGTAAATCCTTCCACTTCATTCCATACATCCTTTGCTGTGAATAATGTTCTTTATGTCAGGCAACGGGAAACAGGATTAATGGAATATAAGGACAGGAAGCTTATTCCGGTTGAAGGTGGAGACAGATTTGCTTCGACGGGTATTTTTATGATGCTCCCCTTCGGAGATGGAGGAAGTGAAATTCTTATCGGAACAAGGGAAATCGGTTTCTGGCTCTTCAACCCGGAACAAACCCGTGAAAAATTCCGTCCCTTCATTCTCAGTGATCAGAAGCTAATTGATGAATCTTTCATTACCGGAGGATCCGTTTTACCGGGATCTCAAATTGCGCTCAGCACCCTGAATAACGGGGTAATCGTCATCGATAAAAATGGAAATATTATTACTGTAATAAACCGCAATCATGGGCTCGCTGATAATGATGTTAAACAGGTTATTACCGATAAGGATAATAACCTTTGGCTTGCACTTAACAACGGAATAAGTACAATAGAATACAGTTCCCCAGTCTCATTTTATGACGAGAAGTCAGGATTAAAAGGTTCTGTAAATGCTGTCCTAAGGTATAATGGACTTTTGTATGTGGGAACGACTTCCGGACTTTATATTCAGAATAATGCATCATCATCCGGATCAGTTTTTTCTGAAGCCATTCATCTTCCCTATCCTGTAAGAAGCCTTCTTGAAGCTGACGGATCTCTGTTTGCCGGAACTGATGCCGGCTTGATTGCAATAAATGGGAATAAAACCGAATTGAAAGATCCGGGCGATTCTTACAGCCTTTGCTATTCTACTTCAATGAAACTTTTATTTTCCGGCGGATCCAGAGGTCTCTCCGTTTTCCTTGCAGAAAGAACTTTTAAAAAGATAACCCTGCCTCAGGAGACCAGTTCGGATATAATTGCCATCACTGAAAAGAATACCGGCAGTACAGATTCCTGCGAAATCTGGATAGGAACCAGGTATGACGGAGCTCTGAGACTTGTTTTTTATAAAGATCTGAGCTGTAAAATAGATCATTACAATTTTGCTGACGGACTTGCAGCCGGACCCGTGGTACCATTCAGCTATGAAAAGGATATCATTTTCGGAACCATCGACGGATTGTACAGGTTCACCAACGAGAATGCCGTCAGGGAAACGCTTCCTGATTCTCTTAAAAATGATCCTGATTTTGTGAGAGGATATTTTTCATCATTTAATATCCCGGCGGATACAATGGGAAAATCCGTCTCATCGCTGGTCGATTGTCCGGAAAGGATCTGGATTTGCGCTGACAACCAGATGGGTTACATAAATAAAAGTGATCTCAATAAGCTGATCAATACTCCATTTTTGGGCATTGATGCCGGAAAAATAACTACAATTTATCCTGACAGTCATGGAGTTTGCTGGTTCGGCACCACTGATGGCCTGATCCGGTATAATATTAATTCTGGAAAGAACTACTCTGCCACTTATAAGACTATAATAAGGAAAGTGCTGACAATTCGCACTGATTCAGTGATTTACCGGGGCATGTTCTTTTCGCCTGATATTTCAGGGATAATACCGTCAGCTATTCAGCCGGATTTTCTAAAACCTGACCTGACATTCAGGAACAATTCACTGAGGTTCGATTTCGCTGCCGCTTTTTATGAGAATCCGGATAAGACTCTTTTCTCCTGCCGCCTCGAAGGTTTCGATAATGAATGGACATCGTGGGATCATAAATATTACCAGGAATATACAAATCTCCATGAAAGTGAATATATTTTTCATGTCAGGGCAAAAAATGTTTATGGTCACATAAGTGAGGAGGCAATTTACAGTTTCTCAATTTCACCTCCCTGGTACAGAACCAGGTTTGCCTATACTCTATATTTATTGGCTGCCATTGGGCTTATATGGCTGATAATACGCCTTTATACAATGCGCCTCAAGCGTGAAAACATAAGACTTGAAGGAATTGTCAGGGAAAGAACTGCTGAAGTAGTCCTCCAGAGAGACATCCTCGAGCATCAGAAAAATGAGATTGAGGATAGCATCCGCTATGCAAGCCGGATCCAGAACGCAGTTTTGCCGGCCGACCGGGAATTCACGAGCCTGGTGCCTGAAAGCTTCGTCTTTTTCAGACCACGCGATATCGTGAGCGGTGATTTCTACTGGGTCAGCAGAATAGACAATATACTTATAATTTCAGCAGCCGACTGCACAGGACATGGAGTGCCGGGAGCATTTATGAGCATGCTTGGTGTTGCTTTCCTGGATGAAATTGTAAATAAGGATCGCATTACCCGGCCGGAAATAATATTGAATAAATTAAGAAGAAAAGTCATTGAAGCGCTTCAACAACAGGGAATTTCGGGGGAAGCCAAGGACGGAATGGATATTGTTGTCGTCAGTATTGATGAGATTGCCGGAAAACTCCATTATGCAGGAGCATATAATCCATTGATAATGATCCGGAAAGGAAATTTATCGGAATATCGTGCCGACAGGATGCCAATTGCCATTTTTGACAATATGAGAGATTTTACCCGGCATGAAATTGCTATTGAAAAAGGCGACTTATTTTATTTCTTTTCCGACGGATATGAAGATCAGTTCGGCGGACCGGAAGGCAAGAAATTCAAATCCAGGCAATTAAAGGAACTTTTATTAAAAATCAGTGACAAGCCGATGCTTGATCAGAAAGAGATTATCATAAGGACATTCGATGAGTGGAAAGGTTATATGAATCAGGTTGACGACATTGTGGTAATCGGAGTCCGCATTTTATAAGATCAGGTTCAGGGATTATTTTTAACTTTGGGCTCTTTATGACTAATATGGCGGGCGACAATTCTATCAAACCTTATGGCGAAAAGCAAATAGCTTTTGACAAGCGGTATCTTGAGATGGCGCTTATCTGGGCACAGAATTCATATTGCAAACGGAGACAGGTGGGTGCTCTGATAGTCAAGGGCAAGATGATCATTTCCGACGGTTACAACGGCACACCCGCTGGCTTCGAAAATGTGTGTGAAGATGAAAACAATGCGACAAAGCCTTATGTCCTGCATGCTGAAGCCAATGCAATAACCAAGGTTGCAAAGTCGAATAACTCCAGCGAGAATTCGACTCTTTATGTTACCACTTCACCCTGCATGGAATGTGCAAAACTTATAATTCAGTCGGGAATAAGGAGAGTTGTCTATTGCAACAGGTACCGGATAACAGACGGGCTTGACTTACTTAAAAGAGCCGGAGTAGAACTTGTTTACATCGATCCTGAAAACGACATTTATGAGCAACAATAATTCAAAAAGAACTGTATTACTGCCTTTGCTGGCAGCTTTTTCGCTTGTTACCGGTATTCTTATCGGGATTTATCTCCCCAGGAGAAACGATATTCCTCAGCATTTCGGTTTTAACCAGAAGAGCGATAAAATAAATTCCGTGCTTAACAGGATTGAATCTGATTATGTAGATCCGGTAAATCGCAACGAACTTGTGGAGACTGCGATTCCGGCAATTCTTAAGAAGCTTGATCCTCATTCAATTTATATTCCTGCTAAAGAGCTCAAACGGGCAAATGAATCCATTCATGGAAATTTTGAGGGGATAGGCATCGCCTTCAATATGCTTACCGACACAATACTGGTTATTAGTACCATACACGGAGGTCCTTCGGAAAAAATCGGGCTTCAGGCTGGCGATAAGATCCTTTACGTAAACGATTCACTTGTTGCTGGCAGGGGCATAAGCGATGAAGATGTAATGGGAATGTTAAAGGGTCCAAGGGGAACTGTTGTAAAAATAAAGGCCCTCCGAAAGGGATTTCCTGAGCTGTTATCATTCAGCATCAGGCGTGATAAGATACCGATTACCAGTGTGTATGTTGCATACATGATAAATGAAAATACCGGCTTCATTTTAATAAACAACTTTGCTGAATCGACCTATGATGAATTCATGGCAGGCCTCAGGGAGCTGAAAGGGAAGGGAATGACGAAGCTGATCATCGACCTCAGAGGTAATTCGGGAGGAGTCATGGATGCAGCAATCCAGATTGCAAATGAATTTCTGAAAAAGGGTCAGCTCATTGTGTATACCAAAGGCCGCATACAAGCACGAAACGAAGCGTATGCAACCGGAAGCGGAGAATTTGAAACAGGCGACCTTACAATTCTTATAGATGAGCAGAGCGCCTCAGCAAGCGAGATTCTGGCAGGCGCGATCCAGGATAACGATCGCGGAACCATCATCGGAAGACGTTCTTTCGGTAAAGGATTGGTACAGGAGGCCGTAACTTTTCCTGACGAATCAGGCATGAGGCTTACCATCGCGCGTTATTATACTCCATCGGGAAGATCCATCCAGAAACCATACAATGGGGATTTTGATGAATACTATGATGACCTTAATATAAGATTCCAGAATCATGAGTACGAAGTTCCCGACAGTATTCATTTTGCCGATTCCCTTAAATACACAACTATCGGAGGAAGAACGGTATATGGCGGAGGCGGAATAATGCCTGATATATTTGTTCCGGCCGACACAACCGGCTTTTCAGAGTATTACTTTAAGATAAGACCATTTATTTATCCCTTTGCCCTCAGTTACACAGAGAAAAACAGAGAGTCTCTTAAAAAATATCTTGAGGCTGACGAATTTGAAAAATTCCTTGACAGGCAGGGTTTGCTGGATCAGTTTATACGTTATACTTCCGGCAATAACGTAAAACCTGATAAGGATGGATTGAAAGTCTCCGGTTCAGTAATCCATACGCAGATAAAAGCTTATATCGCTCGTAACATACTGGATTATAAAGGATTCTATCCTATCTGGGAAGAGATAGATACGACATTGAAGTATGCGATAGAATATCTGAAAAAATGACCTTTTTATTTCTTAACCCTCCCTCCATCTCCCTCCCTTAAAGTTAAGGGAGGGAGTGAAATTCCCTTCCCCTTATATTTAAGGGGAGGGGCCAGGGGTGGGGTTTTTAATACCAGAGAGCGTAACGGCAAGGGGGTGAGTGTATGAAGCTAAGGAAGCCTACTTAAGCCTCTTTACAAAGCCATCAATGACCTTTACCGACAGCTCCTCCTCCTCGATAAATCCCATATGCCCTGAATTTTTCAGGATAACAATTTCAGCATTCTCAGGCAGCCTGACTTTTGTCTGTATTGTTTTGCAATCGATCAGGTTGTCGAACGCCCCGAGGATCCACAGGCATGGAATCCGGCCTGATTCCATCACTAATACTCTTGAAGGCCTTGCAATCATGCCTTTGAGTACCCTGATTATTGTCTCCCGGGGGATTTTCAAAGCAATTTCCTGCGATCGCAACAGAGCTAAAGAAAATTTTAGAAGATTATCTGCAGCATACAATTTTCTGATATTGTCTGGAATGAATGTCTCTTTTTCCCCTGCTCTTACAAGATCAATCTCCGTGTTTCTTTTTTGGATTTTATCGGCATCGTCCGAAAATGGCTGGGAATGCAACAAACAATAACCCGACAACATCTCAGGATACAGGTCTGCAAATGCCAGCGTTATATAACCGCCAAGTGAATGTCCCGTAACAAAGGCTTTCATCACCCTAAGATGTTCAAGAAGCTTTGATATGCATGTTGCCATATAATCCATTGTATAAACGGCATCATAACTATCTGATTTGCCATGCCCGGGCATGTCTACAGTAATGACCCTGAAATTTCCTGATAGTTTTTTTGCGAAACTGCTCCATATTTCTGAAGTTTCAAGGTATCCATGGATAAGCACAATGGGTGAGCCATTGCCCTGATCGGTATAATGGATTCTCCCTGAATTATATAGAAAGAATCTGTTCATTGGTGTTATTTTCTGCAAAGTTAACCGGATTAATTTTAGCTGTATGGGAATAGTTCATTGTTATTATTGTTAAATAGTTTTAATTTTATGAAAAGCCTTAAAACAGAAAAATAATCGCAAACAATTCATATACAATGAATAAGGTTCTATTTTCCTCAATCTCGAAGAAATTTGTAATGGCTTTGGCGGGGCTCTTTCTTCTCATGTTCCTGCCGGTCCATCTGGTTATCAATCTGATGCTTCTTAAAAGCGATCCAGGGCCTTTTAATAAGGCTGCGCATTTTATGGCCTCCTTTCCACTGATCAAAATAATCGAGGTGGTCCTGTTCGCAGCAGTTCTGATACATGTATGCTACGGAGTCTTTCTGCAGATTCAGAACTGGCTCTCCAGGCCTGTGGGCTATGCAGGAGGAAACAGATCTGAGACAACATTTTTCTCAAAGTTCATGATCTGGACCGGTGCATCGATACTGACATTCCTTGTACTTCATTTCTTCAATTTCTATTTTATCAAGCTTGGCCTTGTGGAGGGAAATCCTGAAGATTTCTATTCAGTTGCCCATAACCTTTTCAGGATACCGGCATATAACTATATCTACCTTGCATGTTTTACGCTTCTTGGGCTTCATCTGTTCCATGCATTTTCTTCTGCTTTCCAGACACTGGGATTAAATCACAGGATCTGGACACCTCTCGTAAATATTTTTGCATGGATATATGCAATCTGCATTCCTGCAGGTTTTGCTTTTATTTCAATTTCACTCTGGCTTTTCAGATAGAAAAAATATTATCATGGGAAAACTTATTTCAAAAATACCTGATGGCCCTCTGTCACAGAAATGGACCAGATACAGAGCCTCCTCAAAACTTGTGAATCCGGCCAATAAGAAAAAGCTGGAGATTATTGTGGTGGGAACTGGATTGTCAGGAGCAGGGGCTGCTTCAGCGCTCGGGGAGCTTGGCTACAATGTAAAAGTATTCTGCTACCAGGATTCACCACGAAGAGCTCATTCAGTGGCAGCCCAGGGAGGTATAAATGCTGCAAAAAATTATCAGAATGACGGAGATTCCACTTACCGTCTCTTCTATGATATGATCAAGGGAGGTGATTACCGGGCCAGGGAAGCTAATGTTTACAGGGCTGCAGAAGTCAGCAACCAGGTGATTGACCACTTTACTGCACTTGGCGTACCTTTTGCCCGTGATTACGGAGGGACACTCGATACCAGGTCTTTTGGCGGGGTACAGGTTTCAAGGACTTTTTACGCCAAAGGTCAGACCGGTCAGCAATGTTTGCTCGGGTGTTATTCATCGCTTAACAGGCAGATAAATAAGGGAAATGTAAAGATGTTCCCGCGCCGCGAAATGCTTGACCTGGTGGTTATAGATGGTAAAGCACGCGGAATTATTGCAAGGAATCTGATAACAGGTGAGATAGAAAGGCATGGCGCTCACGCTGTGGTGCTTGCAACAGGTGGTTACGGGACTATCTATTTTATGTCGACACTGGCAGTAAATTCAAATGCTTCGGCCGCATGGAAGGCTCATAAAAGGGGTGCTTTCTTTGCAAATCCAAGCTTTGTCCAGATACATCCTACCTGTGTGCCGCAGCTGAATGAGTATCAGTCAAAGCTAACGCTCATGTCAGAATCGCTTCGCAACGATGGGCGAGTCTGGGTTCCGAAGGCAAAGGATGATAAAAGATCCCCAAATGATATTCCCGAAGAGGAAAGAGATTATTTCCTCGAAAGAAGATATCCTGCATTCGGCAATCTTGTCCCCCGTGATGTCTCTTCAAGGGCTATCAAGGAACGCTGTGATGCAGGTTATGGTGTCGGAGAAACGAAGCTTGCAGTATATCTCGATTTCAGGGATGCTATCAACAAGCAGGGAAAGAAAGCTATTGAAAATAAGTACGGTAACCTGTTTGAGATGTACAATACCATCACCGGGAGTGATCCCTATGAAGGACCGATGATGATTTATCCGGCAGGCCACTATACAATGGGCGGACTTTGGGTTGACTATGAACTGATGACG
>Ga0208980_10002910_pt1 | contig 10382 bp, 7 predicted proteins | sample WetSurMetagenome_3_FD_187993 | JGI IMG/M metagenome (GOLD analysis project Ga0208980, IMG submission 187993) | Wetland microbial communities from Twitchell Island in the Sacramento Delta, sample from surface sediment Aug2011 Site A1 Bulk (version 2) | ecosystem: Environmental > Aquatic > Marine...
ATACTTTTCTCCTGTAATTCTCAACTTCCCACTGATCAATGAAAGCAACCTGTTCCGGTGTGAGGAATTTAGTACCACCAAAGAAAGAAGCATAGTAACTTATTTTTATAAGGTCTTCATAAACATCAAGACATGCTTCTGCAGCTGCGTAATTGTCTGAAATGGCAAAAACACCCATATTTTTTATTATGACAACTTTGGGTGAATAGCCATATTCACTGATAAAGTGAGGCAGCTGGTAGCGAAAGGAATCAAGGATCTTTTCAGCAGTTGCAGACTGTTCAATAAATAAATACCTCGTTTTACAGTAAACAATAATATCCGGAGTAAGCGGGAGGGAGATTTTATGAAACTCCTGCTGGTTCTGATAAAATTTTTCAATCAGTGAGTTATGCCGGAACCTTATTATCCCTGGCATTTCACCTGAAAGAAGAAGGCGTAACGCCGGGAGTACCTTGTCGAGCAATGGATTATAAGGCAATAAATTAATTTCAGGAATTTGAGGTATTTGTTCCCTTATTTTATTAATAATATCTTCATAAATCCTCTTTATTTCTTCCGTAGTATCAGCTCCTACAAATGATCCATGATTTTCAAGAAAAATGATCTGAGGGTCGCTGCCGAATTTTACACGGTATGATATGATATCTGATTCGAGTTTCTTGAACAGGGTATATCCGGGATCAATATATGGAACAAAAAGTACACTTTCTCCAAAAATTTTATGTGTCATGTTTTTAGCATTTCTGCTGCAAAGCAATCCGTTTATGATAGTAGGATGGAGGTGCACAACAAATTTGTATCTTATTATCTCATGTAGGGAGGTTTCAACTGAAGGCCGCTTGTTTTTACCGGTATCAAGCATGCTCCTTAACATATCCGTTTTAACCTGTTCTTCCCTCAGAGCAGGATCATCTGAATAAACATTCGATGAAATTACATGAAGCTTTTCCCTGCTTAATGCAACGAGGCCATCTTCTGACAATTCAGCCAGTGACTGACCACTTGATTTAATCCAGATAGTTGCATCATCCTTGAAAGATGTGTTTCCACCTCCCGCAATTACGTATTCCTTGTTTCTTCCGTAAAATTTCGAGATCTCAATCAACTCATTAATTTCCGGCTTCATGTTAAGACTGGTTTAAGAAATATTCGATTACTAATTTTCCAAGAGTTGCTAATTCTCTTTTCTGTTCCACACTGTGCTTTCCGTCGGGCAGAACATACCCTTGCCGGCCATCGGCTCTCAGGTACTGATGGGCGGCAATAATACAGGCACCTTCCCAGGCAATCTTTTTCAGTGATTCATCCAGCGGTACAGAACCTCTTGCTGACACAGTGAGTGGTATCATCTCAGGTGTATTATGCTCAGTACCAAATGTTATGATAAATCCCTTATTGTGAAAAAACTCAACAAAATCCTTAAGGATATTAAGATCATTTCTCCCCGGTATAAGTTCGATGCATTCTATTCCCATATTCTTAAGCGACATATAAAGTTTGTCCGGATCAGTTTCAAATTCTGTGCATTTTCCGGAAGGATCGTCAAGTAAAACCGGGTAGCAGGGTATTCCGCCTGACTTAATAATTATCTTAATGATCTTTTTAAGTTCCATAAATGAGTCTTCATCCTCCTCAACAAATGCTGCCCCTCCGCTCTTCAACAGGTTTGACCTTATCTCATTCTCAAGCGCTGCAGGATTTGAAAATCCGGTTTTCGATTTTTTGCCGTCATATAAGGTCTCAAGAAAATGAAGTTGCTGTTCAGGTGAATTAAAATTCTCAATTGCAAGTTCTCTCAATGCTTTAGCTATATGACGTTCACGTACCAGGTCATGAGCATAGTCTTTTTTAATCTTATCGTATGATAGTCGGAGCGAAGGATTTTCCCTTTTTATCAGGGCATTAAGTTTTTCTATCATGGCCTTCACCTGATTCTGGCTCTCATTAATGACCCTCCTCAACTGCCTTTTTTGTATCCACCCTGTGCTGAAGGGGTAATCCAGACCCTTCCCGCTGAAATATATCCTTCCGGGATTGTTGGGATCATTAATCCTGATGCCTTTTTTCTGTTCCTCCTTCAGCAATCCTATAAACTCTATGTTGAACAGCGGAAAAATATTATGTTTAATACAACCCTGATGAAATGCGTTATAACCATCAGTAACATAAAAATCATTTATACCAAGGACAGCGATATTTTCCTTATCTGCCATATTAAATGCTGTTTCCAGTGCAAGAAAAGCAGAGAAGGAATAAGGAGTGTGAATATGTCCGTTTGCCTCACGATACTCAGGTACAGAGATTCCATTTAGCTCTTTTTGCATTTTATCGGGAGATGGAAAACCAGATAGGAAATTCTTCATTTTTTCAAATTAAATTTTTGTTTCCAGTTTAAGATCTGAAAGAAAGTCATTTATAGTTTTAATCTCATCATTTGTAAGACTGAAATCGACTGCTTTAACATTTTCCAGAACCTGGGCTGCATTTCTTGCACCAGCCAATGTACAGCTGATCCCAGGCTGTTGCATTGTCCAGTTTAGAACCAACTGGGAGAGTGTCACCTTGCGTTCCTTTGCAATTTCCTTCAGATTGCTGATCAGCATCTGTATCCTTGAAAAATTTGGTTCTTTATAGTAGATTGTTGTAGGTCTGGTATCTCCGTCATTGAATTTATGTTTCTTACTGATTTTGCCGGTAAGTAATCCTCGCTGGAGCGGACTATAAGCCAGAATACTGATATTCTTTTCAATACAGTGAGGTATTATATCCTTTTCAATACCCCTGTTTACCATACTGTAAGGTACCTGGTTTGATGCAATCGGGAATGTTTTTTCCGCTTCCTCCATAAGTTCGAGTGAATAGTTGCAGACAGCCCCAGCTCTGATTTTTCCTTTTTTAACAAGGATCTCAAGAGCCTCCATTGTCTCATAAACCGGTGTTGTCGGATCTGCCCAGTGTATCTGGTACAGATCGATATAGTCAGTCCCAAGACGTTTAAGGCTCTTATCGCAGTCGTCAAGGACTTTTTCTTTGGCTGAATAGCGATATATGCTTATATCCTTTCCTGAATTGTCATATGATGAAAAGAAGAACTCCCCTTTTTTTTCATTCCAGGTCAATCCGAATTTAGTAAGTATCTGAACCTTTGATCTTTTGCCTTTAACTGCCTTCCCCGTGAGTTCTTCACTTAATCCGAAGCCGTAAACTGCTGCCGTATCAATTGTGGTCATCCCATAGTCTATTGATGTTTCAATGGCTTTAATCGCATCCTTTGAATCTGCTCCTCCCCACATCCATCCTCCAATAGCCCAGGCTCCGAAAGCCAGTTCAGAGACTTTCACATCTGATTTTCCGAGTGTTTTGTATTCCATATATTGTTTAAAATTGTTATAAATCCCCAGGAAATACGCTAATACTGACTTCTTCAAACATAAATATTGCTGTACTACAGATAGAATGTCCGGAATCGACAAGTATACCATCCAAATCTGCGGGAAAACCTTTAGTCATCGGAACAGTTTTTCTATCTGAAGGACCCTCGATTTGCTGAGAGGACTTTTTTTGTTTGTCATTTCGACTATCAGTGTCATTTTTGCTGCGTTTTCCAGTACTTCAATCTTGTCGAACGCCTGAAGAAGATTTGAACCGGTGGTCAGAATTCCATGGTTCTCAAGAAGAAGTATATCAGAATTAAGAATATTCTCAGATACTATATTAGCAAGATCTGAAGTTCCCATTAAAGCATAGGGAACAGTTAATGGATTACCAAGTATTGCACAAGCTTCGGCAGTAAGATTAGTATCAATTTTCATCTTCATGGCAGTAAACGAGGAGGCAAAAACGGGATGAGCATGCACAATAGCTCTGACCTCTTTTTTCTTTTTGTATATAGAAAGATGCATTTCAGATTCGATCGAAGGTTTAAGATCAGGGGTGAGGTTTTCCCCAAGAATTGTCATAATCCCTACCTCTTTCCACTTCATGTTACCCTTATCGGTCGCCGAGGGTGTTATCAAAATTACATCATCGGAAATGCGGTAACTGATATTACCTCCTGAAGTTGTTGTTAGTCCATGATTATAAAGCCTTCTCATGAAACAGGCAACCTGCTTGCGTTCCTTCTTGTATCTTGATCCGGAAGTCATTTTGCGCTGCTATTTTACAAGGTCAATTACACCATTGAGTACATAACGGGGTTTATAAGGAAAATTGTCAATTTCACTTCTGTCAGTTATCCCGCTTAGAACCAATAAAGTATCTATTTCCGATTCAAGTCCGCATCTGATATCTGTATCCATACGGTCGCCTATCACAATCGCATCTTCCCGTTTAATCCCCAACCTTTTGAGTGCACTTCGCATCATCAGAGGATTAGGTTTTCCTACATAATATGCTTTTTTCCCTGAAGCAATTTCAATTGGTGCTATCAGTGCTTTCGTTGATGGAGTTATACCTACTTCAACCGGCCCGCTGATGTCTGAATTGGTTCCGATCAGCTTGGCCCCCCTTAGTACAAGGTTTACTGCGAGTTCAACCTTTTCGAAATTATAGCTATGCGTATCACCAACAACAACATAGTCGGGACTGACATTGTTAACTGTGTAACCAACGCTGTATAAGGCATGTATAAGTCCTGCGTCACCAATTATATAGGCACTTCCGTTTGGCTTCTGGTTCGAAAGAAAGCTGGCTGTTGCAAGAGCGCTTGTATAGAAGTGCTCCTCACCTACATCAATGCCAAGTCTTTTAAGTTTCTCATGAAGTTCTTTCGGGGTCCTTTCGCTCGAGTTGGTGAGGAAGAGATATTTTTTCCCGGAATCTTCCAGCCACCGAAGAAAATCAGTTACTCCAGGAAGCAGTATATTACCATGATAGATCACACCATCCATATCGATAATGAATCCTGATTTGCCTTTAATATTTTCCAATGTATTTTCCATATCTTTTTTTTTCAATTCAAAGATAGTTATGATTTTTTTCTTTTATCATTCGTTTATAATTTGCTTTCTGTCTTCCCTGCTGTATAAAATGTGCAATAATGTCGGGAAAATTATCAATAGGAGGGGAAGTGCAATCACAAATCCTCCTATAACAGCAATTGCCAGAGGCTGGTTCATCTGAGCCCCTGAGCCAACGCCGACAGCGAGAGGCATCAGGGCAATAATAGCGCCGAGTGCCGTCATAAGTTTTGGCCTTAATCGGGTTGATATTGCATAGACGAGTGAATCGTCAACAGATCCTTTTTGACGGTTGGTGGTGAATTGCTGGAACGTGAATATTGCATTTTCTCCGATTATTCCGACGATCATAATCAGCCCTGTATAACTTCCTACATTCAAAGGAGTACCTGTTATAAACAGAGCAAGAAGGCTTCCTGAAATTCCAAGAACTGCAATGAAGAGAATTGCGCATGCAGCTTTGAAATCTTTAAAAACGAACAACATGAGAGCAAATACCAGGAGACTCGATAAGATAAGTATCATAAGGAGCTCATTAAATGATTTTTGCTGATCGGCATATTCCCCGCCATATTCAATATGATATCCTGGGGGCAGGAATACTTTTGAATCTATGATTGCCTTAATCTCTTTTATCGCGCTTCCAAGATCCCTGTTATTTAATCTGGCTGTTACTATTGATACAGATTTAAGATTATCCCTGTTTATTTCAGCAATCCCCTCTTTTAACCTGAAGGTAGCGAGAGTCTTCAGTGGTTTGAGTTTCCCGTCGGGGAGGAATACAAACCGGTCTTTTATGTTGACCAGACTGTTCCGGGTACTGTTGGGATAGATCATTCTGATATCGGTCAATTGTTCCTTTTCAAGTATATTGCCAATAATATTTCCTTCTACCATGGTCTGAATCTGGAACTGAAATGATGAAGGAGAGATATTGAACTGTGCAAGCTTTTGCTGATCTGGTATTACTTCAATAGACGGGCCTGCAATTATAACACCATCAAAGACATCCTCAATCCCTTCGATATTTTCAATTTCGCCTGCGACTTCTTTGGCAAGCTCATTTAATTTATTCTGGTCACTTCCGAATATTTTAATTTCTATAGGTTGAACTGAAGCCATAAGATCTCCCAGCATGTCTCCTATCACTTGTCCGAAATCAATCTCAAGTGCAGGTTGCGTTGCCTCAACTCTTTTCCTTATGTCATCAATCACATCAACAGTGCTTCTTTTCCTGTCATCTTTTAATTGAATAAGATAATCTCCATTGTTTGGTTCAGTAATAAAGAATCCCATCTGTGCACCTGTTCTTCTCGAATAAGTTTCAACCTCAGGGATAGTCACAATGATCTTTTCAACCTCTTTCAATATTGCATCTGTTTCTTCAAGGGATGTTCCGGCTGGAGACAGATAATCAAGCACTATTGATCCTTCATCCATTTCAGGCAGAAATCCGGTTTCCAGTCTGGGGAGCACATAAATTATTGATCCAAAGAGGAAAAGAATTACGAGGATACTGACTGCAGGTCTTTTCAGGAAAAAGCTGACCCAGTTCCTTGTCTTTGTGTGTTTGACCAGCTCTTTTTTCCCTTCGGGGAACAATGATCTGAATTGAGAGAACCAGAGATATATTACAGGCAGTCCGATCCATGTCACAAAAAATGAACATACCAGTGTTATAATCATGGTGTTGGTAAGCACATTAAAATAAGCTCCTGCAACACCTCCCAACAAAGTGAATGGAACGAATATCACAATAGTACTTATTGAGGATCCGATCATTGAAGGCATCAGGTATTTTATAGCCTGGTTTACAAGTTCTTTAGAGGGTCTGTCAGGGAATTCTTCGTGAGTCCGGTGAATCTGTTCAACAACAACAACAGCATCATCGATTATCAGGCCAATAGCAGCTGCAATAGCGCCTAATGTCATAATATTCAGTGTGTACCCAATGCTATAGAGTACAATTATTGTGAGAAAAAGTGAGACAGGAATAGTTACCAGGATGGTGGCGCTGGCCCTGAAGGACCTAAGAAACATAATTGCCACCAGTATCGCAAGGAATAGCCCTAACCAGAGGCTGTCGTTTACACTTTTTACAGCTTTATTGACAAAATCCGCCTGATCATAATAAAAGGAAACGTGAACATCCGAAGGAAGGATTTTCTCAAGCTCCTTCTGTTTGGATACAACATTCTTTGAAAGATTAATAAGGTTTGCACCAGGTTGCTTAAGTATAGCAACCAGCAGCCCTTGCCTGCCATTGGCATTTATTCTTGTATATTCTGTTCTCTCTCTGACGTTTACATCAGCAACGTCTTTTATCTTAATTATCCTGGTTCCGTCGTTGCGCAAAACGACATTTTCAATATCACTGAGATTATAAAGTCCGGCATCAGTTATATTCAGGTATAAACGCCGGTAATCGGACTGAAATCCATTTGACAGAATAAAGTGATTCTGGCTAAACATATCTCTTATCAACTCAGGCGTTATTGACAAAGAGCTCATTTTAAGCTGATTAAGCTCAATCCAGAATTCCTTGGTTTTTCCCCCGATAATACCCACTGATGATACACCGTCAATCTGTGACAAAAATGGTTTGATAATATATGTAGCTATAAGGTTAAGTTCTATCGGAGTTTTTTCATCACTCTCAACAGTAAAACCTATAACCGGCAGAATGGACGGATTCATTTTTTCTACCTGAATCTGAACATCGGGTGGAAGACTATTCTTAATCTGTGCTATTCGCGACTCGAGCAACTGCTGATTGACATCAATATTTGCCCCCCAATTCAGGAACGCAGATATTTCACATGTACCACGACTTGTTGTGCTTCTTAAAATCTTGAGATCAGGAACCTGTTTAATAGCGTCCTCCAGTGGTCTGGTGACTGTAACCATCATTTTTTCAACAGGTTGTTCGCCATTATCAGCAATGACTTTTAACTTGGGAAATGTTATTTCCGGGAAAAGTGAAACTTGTATCTGTCCGTACAGAAATATTCCTCCGACAATTATTACTGCCAGAACAACTGAGACAGGGTTCTTATGTGAAAGGAAGAAATTCTTCATGTGTTATTCCTTAATAATACTAATTCTGGCAGTATCAGGCAGTCCGTAATTCCCCGTCACTAATATTCTGTCCGATTCAAGAAGCTGTGGTTCCGCAATTTCAATTTCGTCATTGTTTTCAAAACCCTTTTCTACCACGACCTTAACAGCAGTACTATCGTTAATAAGTTTCATTACCCAGAACTCTGTCTGGGTTTCATTGCCTAATACAGCCTGTTTTGGAAGGACAATAGCTTTATCTTTTGTGGATTTTACCAGGTCGACACTTGCTATAAGATTCCCGGGAAGTAGTCGTGTGACATCCGGTTTTATTATATATCTTAATGTCTGTGTTTCCATGTTCATTTCAGGAAGTTTACCTGTAACTGAGGCGGGAATCTTACTGCCGTCAGGAAGATTGACAGTACATCTCCTGTTTTTTTCAACAAAGCTGTCAAGTTCAAAAGGTACCTCAAGAATGAATACCAGGCTGTTCTGTTCTGAAACAGATGCAAGTTCATCACCCTCCTGCACAAAATCCCCTTTTTGATAGGCTACAGAATTAATCACACCTTCTTTAGGTGAGGATATGTTAATTTGTCCTTTAAAAGTCAGACTGCTATCATTTTCCATGGCTTTGCCGAGAGCAATTGCCTCCCGTGTTTTGACAGAAAATAGGATTTGGCCTTCAGAAACATAATCACCCTGCATTATGGAAATCTTCTCTATAATTCCGCTGGTTGTGGCCCGGATAATGCTTTTATTCATAAAGGTGGTGACAGCCGGCAAATTTACTGTTGAAGTGACTGTCTTAAACATTACAGGTGTTACAGTCACAGGGGTTATAACTTCAGTTTCCTCTTCAGATGTCGGAGTTGTTTGTTTACAGGATGGTAATAGAATCATCATCGCCATGATAATACAACTGATTAACTGTATATTTTTTCTTTCAGACATTATAGAAAATATTATTGAGTCAATAGGAAATTCATCTCATTTATGACCATAAGCTTCTTTATGTTTATCATATTGAGGTCACGGCTTGTTGTTCTGAAATTTTTGAGTGCATTGATATATTCTGTCATCTGAATAATTCCTGCTTCAAGCTGATCTTTAAGCGCTTTTATTAGCTGAAGGGAGGTCTTTAGCTGAGTTTCAAGACCCGAGGATAATTTATTCAATGAATTCAATTCATCTTCAAGCTGTTTGATTTGAGAATAATACTGATTTTTATAAGTATTCTCATATGCCTGTCTGCTGTTTTCTTCGAATCCAAGTTTTTGTTTCTCCATGCTCCTCTGTTTTCCATCATAAACGGGGACATTTAGTCCTATACCTACGCTATATCCAAAATTCCTGTAGAAAGTAGCCGGGTTACTGGTCAGTACTCCAGCATCTGCAAACCAGTTGATTTTTGGCCTGTATCTTATATCGATAGCCATTTTTTCATTTTCAATTCTAACGCTATCAATCTTATATTGAATAAAAGAAGGAGTCTTCGAAACATCAGAAGTGCCCTTTATAAATAATCTGGGTTCAGTCAGATCGTACCAGGAGGTGTCGGTTAATCCGCATAACTGATTAAGAAGCATAAGGTCTTTCCTGAATTGGCTTTTTAACTGGATTACCAGGACCTCCTGCGACTGGGTGGCAACAATTAAAGATAGGTAGTCAGTCTGTTTGCATACACCACTTAATGCGAACTGCTTAACTATTTCATTTTCTTTGACAATCAGTTCAAGCAGAGTTTTGTTGAAATAATAATCACTGAATCCTGAATACGCTGTAAGGTATTGGTTCGTAATGACATTATTCAATTCAAGCTCTGAAATCTTTGACGCATTACTTACAGATTTTTTCAGAAGCGAGACGGCTTCATATTTATTATCGATCTCACGTTTATTGAATATATTCTGAGAAACACCCATCACAGCCATGTAATTTCCACCGTCAGTTATAACTTCATCGTATCCGAAATTACTATATACAGGAGAATACTGGAGTTGTGATTTTGCTTCAATCAGTGGCTTTTTTGCAGCCCGAATAAGTTGACTGTCAGTATTGGCTGCATTGATCTTGTTCCTGTATTCGTTCAATAACGGGCTGTTCTGCAGTCCTTCTTTCAGATAGTAGTCCAGACTTCTTGTCTGATTATATGCAATTAAAGTCAGGTTGAAAAGAAGCAGAATAAATAATAATCTTCTGTGCATTGCGTCGGCTATCAAAGTTACAGGCACTGCAATTTAATCAAAATCGATTTCAAAACAGAAAAATAATTCTGAAGTAATTTTGTTTTACTATCTCAATATACAGACAATCTATACTCCTTCTTTATTCAGCCTGATTGATTTTTGTGCTGAAAAG
>Ga0208980_10002911_pt1 | contig 10380 bp, 6 predicted proteins | sample WetSurMetagenome_3_FD_187993 | JGI IMG/M metagenome (GOLD analysis project Ga0208980, IMG submission 187993) | Wetland microbial communities from Twitchell Island in the Sacramento Delta, sample from surface sediment Aug2011 Site A1 Bulk (version 2) | ecosystem: Environmental > Aquatic > Marine...
TGAGGCTAATAAAATTAAATCGCTTGCAATCTTTGAGAGTCTTATTGATAGTGTATTTAATGCGTTTGAGTAATTAGCAAAACCCGAGAGATCTGAGGTTGCTGCAATTAAATCATCTGCAGGAACTATTTTCTTTTTCAAGATTTCTCCAAGATGTTTTGCACAATTTTCGACAAATCCCTTTTGTGCAGTGAGCTTCGTTCCAATTGCAGTGCCGCCCATATTAATTACATAAAGATGAGCTTCAGCTTGTTTAAGTTCATCAATCGAAGCTTTAAGCTGATTGGCAAAAGCATAAAACTCCTGACCTAAAGTCATTGGGACTGCATCCTGTAATTCAGTTCGTCCCATCTTCAGAATATTTTCAAACTCTTTTCCCTTTGCTTCAAATGATTTTATTAATGCTTCCAGTTCTGGAAGAAGTTTTTGGTTCATAAGAATTATTGCAACGTGAAGCGATGTAGGATAAGAATCATTCGTTGATTGAGACATATTTAAATGATCGTGAGGTTCGATGTAAGCATAATCACCTTTTTGTTTGCCGCTGAGTTCAAGTGCAATGTTTGCAAGCACTTCATTCACATTCATATTTGCAGAAGTACCAGCACCACCTTGGTATAAGTCAACTAAAAACTGATCGTGATATTTTCCTGCAAGTACTTCAGCGCAAGCTTTTTCAACTGCATCCAGCACATATTTTGGTAGAGCACCCGATTCATAATTTGCTCTCGCTGCAGCAAGTTTTACTAGAACAAAAGCATTTACTAATTCAGGATAATCTTTAGTGGTAACGCCACTAATTTGAAAATTTTCTAAAGCGCGTAATGTTTGAACACCATAGTATGCATCATTAGGTATTTGCTTTTCTCCCAGCAAATCTTTTTCGGTTCTGAATCCTTCTTGTCCAAAAAGAACAGAAGGAAAAAACATTAAACCCACGATGACATAAACAAATAATTTATATTTTAAGACCATGACCAACTCCTATTAAATTTATAATACAAATGAACTAATAATAAACGCGAAGATCGTAGTAGCTATTAAGCAAACAAATCCCGGAAGCATAAAGCTGTGGTTTAAAAGATACTTCCCAATTTTTGTTGTTCCGGTTCTATCGAATGAAACTGCTGCCAATACAGTTCCATAAGTTGGTAAAAAGAAAAATCCATTTACTGCAGGGTAGACAGCAATCAATATCCACAATGGCATACCGAGTGCAACTGCAACTGGCATTAAGGTAACTACCGTTGCTGCCTGACTGAATAAGAGCATAGATAGAATAAATAAACCAATTACAAGAACCCATGGAGCTTGTTGTATCAGTCCTGATATTCCACCGACAATTTCAATTCTGTTTCCTTCAAAGAAAGATGAACCCATCCACGATACACCGAGTATTGATATAACAGCTACGACACCTCCCGTCATAATACTTCCCTTAACAGCCTCACCCGGTTTTGCTTTGAAAAAGATCATCATAATGCCTGCGGCTGCAAGCATAATAATCATAATTGCATCACCCATTTCTAATTGTTTTATGAATGATTCTTTTCCTGAAAACATTTCATAGGATGGCCGGAGTTGAGGGAATATGCCTATGAATACAACAATCACAATCGCAACTAAAAATATTAATAATGAATTACGTGCGTTGCCAACTTTTTCTTTTGCCATTTCAACGACGGCAGTTGATTCCAGAATTTTACCAGACTTTAATCTTTCCTGATATTCAGGATCATCTTTGAGATCTTTTCCCTTCCACGCAACTGATAGAGTTCCAACTAAAACTCCTAAAATGGAAGATGGAATAATTACCATCATTATCTGAAGCAAGTTGACATTGTATGAAACAAGTGCGGCAAGCAAAGCAACTGTAGCAGCACTAATCGGCGAAGAAATCAATCCAAACATTGAAGCAGTAACGCTGATTGATAACGGTCTTTCCGGACGAACACCTGCTTTCGTTGATACTTCAGCAATAACCGGCAGCAACGCATAAATAACATGCTGTGTTCCGCTCGCCATTATCAAAACAAAAGTAACCAAAGGTGCAACGAATGTTATGTATTGTGGTTTTTTACGCATTACTTTTGTTGCGAATGATATAAGATAATCCAGTCCACCCGCTGACTGCATTGAAGCTAATGCGGTTATCACTGCGATTATCATTCCGAGTACAATTCCGGGTGGTGAACCTGGTGGTAAACCAAAAATGAAAACCAGAATCACCAAACCTATCCCACCCATTGTACCTAATCCAATACCTCCAAGCCTTGCACCTATCACTATGCAGGCAAAGAGTATGAGAAGTTCAATCCACATCATGGTTGCACCTTATAAGAAATGGTTTTAAAAATATTTTAAATTCATCAACGAATACTTATGTAAAAGTCGTAGTCATTCTGGCTTGTCCAGAATCTGAAAAATTTATTTGTGTTAGATTCCGGACTCTCCCGCCAACGCGGGATCTCCGGATTAACAATTAAACATTAATACATATCATAATATTCCTGGATCTTTGTTGGGTCGCTAGTCTTTAAAAGTGCAAGTCTTAATAACACTCTTGCTTTAGAAGGAATAAGCTCATAAGAAGCAACAAAACCGAGAGCATCATCATCTAATTCAATATTTCTTCCAACGAAGCCAGTGATTACACGTGAGCCTCTAACAACAACCACACCTTTGCTTCTCGCATATTTTAAAGCTTCAACGCAAGCATCTGTAAGATTTCCGTTTCCAAGTCCGCTTGTAACGATTCCTTTTGCACCAAGATCTACTGCTGCCTTAATTAAATCGCCGGGTGCATCTTCATAAATTGCGATTACATCTACTCTTGGCAAGCTAGTCAAGTTATCAACATTAAATTCAGTTTGATAGGTGTGTTTTTTATCAGGAACATCTACATAATTAATTTCACCATAATTAACTGTACCTAATGGACCAACTAATGGAGAAAAGAATGTTTCGACTGCTGTAGTATTACCCTTAATAGCTGCACGACCGGAATGAATAAGATCATTTGTAACCACCATTACACCACGATCCCATGATTCCTTGCTGCCTGCAACTGCAACAGCGTTAAAAATATTCAATGGTCCATCCGCACTTAAAGCAGTTGAAGGACGCATTGAACAAGTAAGCACAACAGGCTTCTTTGATTTAATTACAAGATTCAAGAAGTAAGCTGTTTCTTCCATTGTATCTGTCCCGTGAGTTATAACTATTCCATCAACGTCATCTTGCGCTAATAACTCATTACAGCGTTTTGCTAATTTCAACCAGACTACATCACTCATATTCTGGCTACCGATATTTGAAATCTGCTCTCCAGTCACGTTAGCAATCTCTTTTAGTTGAGGGACTGCATTAATTAAAATATCAACTCCAACTTGTCCGGATTGATATCCAGATTGAACTTCGGTTGGCGCAGCACCTGCAATAGTTCCTCCGGTAGCAAGAATAACAACGTGAGGCAGTTCCTGTGCATTAATCGTAAGCACGACTGCTATAACGATAAAGACACTAAGTAACTTTTTCATAACGCAACTCCTTTTAATGATTAATAAATATTTAGTTATTATTTATAAACAGGTTCATACATTTTACTTTTTATGAACTTTCGAATATTCTTTGGTTTTTTAACCCGAGCTAATCCGCTTCTGAAAATTTCTTCAGCGACTTTAACAGCGACATTTATGGATACTTCTCTTATATTTTTTATTGGAGGATAGATCAAACCGTTATTAAAATCTTCCTGGGTGATTTGTTCTGCTACTGCTTCTGATGCTGTAAGAAGCATTTCGTCTGTAACTCTTTTGGCTTCTGTCGCATAGATCGCCAAACCCAATGCAGGGAAAATGAAAACGTTGTTGCCCTGTCCGGGAGTAAAAGTTTTACCATTGTATGTTACAGGTGCAAACGGACTTCCGCTAGCAAAAATTGCATTACCTTTACTCCAGGTATAAGCTTGTTCCGCTGTGCACTCAGAATGTGAAGTTGGATTTGAATAAGGAAAGATAATCGGACGTTCATTTATGGAACTCATATTTTCAATTACCTGCTGAGCAAAAGCTCCGCCGACTGTGCTCACACCAATAATTGCTGTCGGTTTAATCTTCAAAATACTCGCAGCAAAATCATTCGATGGTTCACTTTCGTGAGCAAATGGTAAATGATGTTCAGCAAGATCAGTTCTTGATTTAACAAGTAATCCATTCACATCAAACATCCAGCAACGTTTATAAGCTTCTTCCTCGCTCAACCCATCCCTCTGAAATTTCTTGACAAGCATATCAGCTATACCGAATGCCGCAGCTCCCGCACCAAGAAAAAGAAAACGCTGCTCTTTAAAGGGTTTGTTTAGCAATCGACTGACTGCAATGAATCCAGCAACAGCAATAGAAGCAGTTCCCTGAATATCATCATTGAATGTGCAAATCTTATCACGATATTTTTCGAGTATCCGAATTGCATTTACTCCTGCAAAATCTTCCCACTGAATACAAACTCTTGGATAAATTTTAGTAATTGCATTTACAAAAGATTTAACAAAATCATCGTAAGCTTTTCCGGTTACTCTTTTCTGTTTAATTCCCGGATAAAGAGGATCATTTAAAAACATTTCATTATCTGTTCCAGCATCCAGAACAATTGGAAGAGTAAGCTCTGGAGGAACGCCGGCACAAGCAGTATATAATGCTAATTTACCTATCGGTATACCCATTCCGCATATTCCGAGATCACCAAGACCTAAAATTCTCTGTCCATCAGTTACAACAATGAAGCGTACATCTTTAACGGGCCAATTTTTAAGAATTGTTTCAATTTTATTTTTATTTTTAATTGAAATGAAAAGCCCTCTAGGCCGTCTGGAAATATGACCTAGTCTTTGACAAGCTTCTCCAACTGTAGGTGTATAAACAAGAGGTAAATATTTTGCAGGATCGCTGATTAAGGTTTTAAAAAATAAAGTCTCGTTTGTATCAAGCAGACCGGTAAGGTAGATATATTTATTGATAGGTTTGTTCAAATTTTCTATCTGTTCCTGAACGCGCATAATTTGTGTTTCCATCGATTCTATCGCATCAGGTAATATCCCCATCAGTCCATATTTCTGTCTTTCATTTTTTGTAAATGCTGTTCCTTTATTCCTACGAGGATTATATAAAAAAGAGTATCCTTTTAATTCTTTCATTCTTTTTTCTCTAATAATTTTTTCAAAAACTCATCATTGCTACTATTACAGGACCCCATGCAGTAAGTAAAATATTTCCAAGAGCATAAGGAACGGTATAACCAAGAACAGGCAATTTACTTTCTGCTGCATCCTGGATTGCTTTCAATCCTGCTGTCGTCGTACCGGCACCTGACTGAGCCCCAAGCAGAATTACCGGATTAATTTTCAAAATGTAATGACCAAACAGTAAACCTATAATGTGTGGTAGTACTGCTACGACTATGCCGGCAAAAAGCAACCCAACGCCTGTTTGACTTAAACCAGAGATAAAAGTAGGACCAGCAGAAAGACCAATGATTCCTATGAAAGCTGAAAGTCCAACGTTATCAAAAATCCATAGTGCTGGTTCGGGAATGCGTCCGAATTTAGGAGTTTTAGATCGAAGCCAGCCAAATATTAATCCCATAATAAGTGCGCCACCGCTGGTAGTAAGTGTTATTGAAATTCCTGCAATAGTTACAGCAAGTAACCCAACCAAACCGCCTAACAAAATTCCCAAACCGACAAACACCATATCAGTTTCGGATGTAACACGATCTACATATCCAACTGATTTTGCTGCACGTTCAACATCAGGCAAAAGTCCTGAGACCTTCAATAAATCACCACGGTTAACTATAGTTTCAGTACTAAACGGAATTTCCTGTCCGGTTCTAATCAGCTTGTGAAGTTTTACGCCAGAGCCGTACTTTGAACCAATCTCTCCAAGCGTTATTCCAGCTAACTTTTTATTAGTTATAATAAAATCTCTGTACGCAATAGGATAATCTAAAAGTTCCTTATCCATCACCTCAGGACCAAAATCATTTAGCTTTTCGACAAAAACTTTATACCTTGCCATTACAGTAATAACATCGTCCAAATTGATAATTGTTGCGGCGTTTGTTTCAATTATCTTACCTGATCGGCGAAGTCGATGAATAAATATTCTTGTCTCGGGTAAACTTCTTTCAATATCTCCGATACTCAATCCTACCCATTTGGTATTTGTGATTTTGTATGCGCGTAGTCTCCAATCTTCAAATGCGGAAGCTAACCCATTATCTTCTTCGGTTTTACCTAAAAGTTTTTTCTCAAGTTCTCGACTCGCAGATTTTAAATCAATTTTTAAAAGTTTGGGTGCCAATGAAGAAAGAAACCATACCAATATGGTTGTACCAACAAGATAAGTAACCGCATAAGCAACCGGTATGTTATTAAGTAAAATTGTTTTCTCTGCTTCGGAAATAGGAAGTCGTTGGATAGATTCACTTGCAGTTCCGATTACAGTTGATTCGGTAAAAGCACCTGCCAGCATTCCCGCGGCAGTTCCAACATCAAAGCCCATCAGCTTTGCCATTACGAATGCCGTAATCAAACAGGTTACACAGATAACAACAGTAAGTATTAATTGTGGTCCTGCATCTTTCTTTAATCCCCTGAAGAATTGCGGACCAACTTTGTATCCTGTGGCAAACAAAAACAGATCGAAGAAAATAACTTTTACGACTGGTTGAATTTGAATATTGAACTGACCAATGAGCACTCCAGCAAACAAAGTACCCAATACCGCACCGACTCTGAAATTTCCAATTCTTATTTTGCCAAGAGCAAAACCCAACGCAAGCACAAGGAATAGTGCTAACTCCGGATGTTGTTGAAGTATTATTATAAAGTCATTCATTGGGTATAAACTCTAAAATGTTTAAAGAGCTAATTGTTATTGTGATTTCTCATTCTCATTGTCTCTACCTTCTTCTTCCACCGCCTCTGTTAAAGCTTCGGGATGTATTTGAGCGCTGCTGATTATAAGTCTGCGTCCTTTGGTTTCCTCTTTCACGTGATGTCTGCTGACGGTTTAGGTCCTGCTTATTTCTTTCATAATTAGATTTGTTTTTACTCTGATCAACATTTGACCAGTTGTTTCCTTCCCGTGATTGCCACTGGTTGTTTTCTTTTTTATAAACATTTCCCTGTTTATCACTGTAGACATTATTATTTGTATTTACTCTGTTTCTTTGAACATCACCAGTTGATACATTATTTCTTTGCCTGTCCATTGTAGAAACATTATTTCGCTGTCTGTCATTTGTATTAATATTTCCACGATTATCACGATTGTAAACGTTTCTGTTTCCATCACCGTAAGGATTTACTCTTGGATTATTTTGCGCGTAGTGATAACCAGCATAAAATCCTGCTCTTCTTCCCTGGTAATAACCGTGATGATAACCTGCGTGATAACCACCAGCTCCCCAATATCCGCCGTAATACGGATAAGAATGATAGCTGAAAGACATCCAGCCGTAAGGTCCGCCGAAGCTCATTCCAAAACCAAAACTCCATCCCATGTATGGATTATAATGAACTGAGAATCCATAAGTAACTGGACGCGGATAATAATAAGCGCCATACCATGGCTGGTAATAATATCCGGTTCCATAAATGACGGTTCCGCCATAAACATAACAGCCGGTATATCCGGGATAATATCCTGTGTAAACATATTCTGGAGTTGAATCGTACACGTAAACATACTTTGTATTATAAACCGGGGAGTCAGGAGTCATCTCATATATTTTATCGGGGACTTCATCTGCAACTTTCCATGGACCTTTCGGGTTATCAGAAACAAACCAGATTGCATTATCGCAGCAGTAATATTTATCGTAATATTTGATTACGTTCTTATCGGTGTTTGTTGCATAATAAAGATCTGTAGTTGATAGCGCTTCAAACTTTGGTTCGCCGTCATAATTTACTTCGAGCTTTGTGCTGCGATCAACTTTTGCAGTCTGAGGAATTTGGGTATCGAGGATTGCGTCTTTTGATTCCTGAGTTCCGGGAACATTTGCAAGTACATTACTCATATCAGAATCACCTGGAATTTTTGCAAAGTCTGCTGGTAAGTTTTCAGGTTCAATAAATTGCCATGGTCCTTCAAGCGATTTTGACTGAAACCATCTTCCTGAAATGAGGATGTAATACGTTTGTGAATTGATATCAAGTATTATATCGCTGTCTGTATTCTCCACAAATAAAAGTGAAGAACCTTCGATGGATGCAAGTTTCGGTTCACCATTTGTTACAATTAATTCTGCAGGTTTAGTTCTTACGACGATTTCAGGTTTTACTTTTATAGTGTCAGGATTAATATCTTTATACTCATCAGGGTTTTTCTTCAAAATAAATTCAATCAACTCGTCAGGAATTTCTTCAGTAAATTCATATCCATCATAAATATTTTCTGATTCATACCAGAGTACTCCGCCTTTCAGATAATATTTTTCTTCCCAGTTATCCTTGATTATAAAGAACGGAGAGTTGATCACCATTTCATAATCTGTATCTTCAAGTTTTTTGAATTTTGCTTCGCCGTCAATTGTTATCAGAACTGAAGGAGTTGTAACGTGGATTATTTCGGGAGGATCGTTTTTGAAATTTTCTTTAGTGTTTCCTTTATCCGATTCAATACTTACTATCAACTGATCTATTGTAATATCAAGTTCCCATTTAGGAATTTCTTCACTTAAAAACTTCTTCAACTCTTCAATTTTAGTGGAATCCTGGTCAGGGAATTTTGCATCCGTGACTAATACCTCATCGAGTGAAATTAATCTTGTATCACGATCAGTAAGAATTTTTGTTTTAATCCAAACTGCACCGAAGATCGGATCAGACTGTTTTGGAGTATTAATCATGACAGCAGCCCGGCATTCCAGATTCACATTGTCGAACGACTCAATCTCGGGCTGGTAAATTGTAACTTCCGTTCCGGATGAGTGCTTGATAATCTTTGGCCACTCCTCTGAAAATAGATTAATGCTAAAGATCAGAAGAAGCAATAAAAGTTTTGTTATGTAGTTCATATATGTATTCCTTTCAATCACATCCACCTATACAGAAGAATGGTGGTGAAAAAATCATAAGACCGATTTCAAATCCTCCACCGTAATTACCTCCAAATTCGTCATCATATGTTATTGCAATATTTGTGTATTGATCAGGTTCCCAGCGTAATCCGGCTCTATATTCCGTACTGACATTTAAGTCACCTGCTGAGCCGTAAATCTCTCCGACAATCGCCCACTTTGGACTTGTCGGATACCAGGCTAAACGTGTGGAATATGTAAGGTACCAGACTGTGGTTTCTTCCTCTCCATAGTTTTTTGTAACACTGGCACCCGGCATTATATCCCAGGAAAGTGTATTATTAAAAAATGGAATTGTAATGGGTGCATTGGTCCAGAATGTTTGAAAAGCGTCATTGACCCTATCGTTACCATCCAAATAACCCGGGTCTATTCCTGTTCCAAGCTTAACTGCAAAGCCTCCGGTCTTCGAATCATTTTCGTAAAACATATACTTCGCGTATAAAGAAGTTGAATATCCGTCATCGGTCGTCGGGTCGTCATCATCATTGTAAATGTAAGCTGCAACTGTAAACTCCCAGCCGGGTAATAATGAAAATGTGTTCATAAGCATTGAGTTTCGTTCTCCATACGTTGCTATAACTGTTACCGTACCATGCTGTTTGGATATCCAGCTATCAGAATTAAACTGCTGAGCTTGAATTGGGTAAGTAGTAAGGAATACTAAACTGAAAGCTATTCCAATTTTAATAAAGACTAAGTTAGTTCTCATTTTACGTTTGCTTTCTCCCATGCTCTAACTTTTATGCGTGCCTCATCAAAAAGCTTTTCATAGTTTCCAATACTTACCTGATAAGTAACATCTTCGCCAACGAGTTTCCAAAGTCTGTCATAGAGATGATAAACTCTAAGCTGCTTTTCCTGTTTATCTGGAGCTACGTTATCGGTACCAAATAAAAATCTATCCGGATACTTGCTGATTATTCTTGCAGTGTTTTCCAATGATTTATCACTGTAGTCGAGCCACTTAGCTGTTTCATCCCAGGAAAGATCAAAGTAAAGATTATTATATGCAGGATCTGCGAGCATTTCTTCGAAAATTGTTCCCATATCTTCGATAGGTTTAATAATTCTTCCAAGTCCGAGATGTGCCCAGATAATTTTTGCGTCAGGATGTCTTTTTATCAAATCTTGAAATCCCTTTACATAATTTGGTTTGCCCGGCTTAGGAAATGGATTATCGATGTCGTTGTGAATTATAGATATCAGTCCGGTTTCAGCACAGAAGTCAAA
>Ga0208980_10002912_pt1 | contig 10378 bp, 12 predicted proteins | sample WetSurMetagenome_3_FD_187993 | JGI IMG/M metagenome (GOLD analysis project Ga0208980, IMG submission 187993) | Wetland microbial communities from Twitchell Island in the Sacramento Delta, sample from surface sediment Aug2011 Site A1 Bulk (version 2) | ecosystem: Environmental > Aquatic > Marine...
ACCAGATTAACTTTTAGATATGAAATTTATTTAAAAATAAGTTAAATGTTTTATCGTTCCATTCAATAATGCTTATTTTGCAGACTCGTAACCATAGTAGTGGTTTTGAATATTAGAACAAAGTGAATTGACCAGATCCATTAATACTATAATTCTCTTCCTACTGCCTCTATGTATATTGACTGGTCAGAATCAGGAATCCGAGAGGTTTTTTCAGGTCAGCGGAATAATCTCCGATGAAAAAAATCATGCTTTGCCGAATGTCGGGGTGATATCATTCAAGCTGAGAAGAGGCACAATCAGTGAAAAAACAGGTATCTACTCTATTACAAGTACCCCCGGTGACACAATATTTTTCAGAGCTCTCGGTTTTAAGAAAAAGTATATTATTCTTCCGGTGGATTTTGAGGGGCGTCATTTTAATCTTGATGTTTCACTTGCTACAGATACAATTCCAATTGAGAATGTAGTGGTAATGCCGTGGAAGAGTTACACTGAATTTATAAAGGATATGACGGCCCCATCGCCGTTACCTCCTGAAATTGAGAATATGAACAAGAATATTGCTTCAGTGGCTGATGCTGTTGCAAACACAAAAGGTGTAAGGATCACTCCCGAGGCCGGTTACAGGTATGCTATGCAGCAGACTTTCGATCAGGTCGCTCTCAGGAGTCAATATCCGGTCAACAATCTATTAAATCCTTTTGCCTGGGCTAAGTTTATAAATGGCCTAAAAAACGGACTCTTTAAAAATCAGCCGACTGATAAGCCGGCAAAAGTTAAGAAGAAGAAGAACAAGAATAAAAAGTGAAGAAATATAACGGTAAAATAGTTGGCATTCTTGGTACTGTCATAATACATCTGTCAGCAGCAATAATCTTTATGTCTTTTCAATTATCTTCCTTAAAAACAAAAGAGAAGCAAATTGAAAAATTCGAGATTGAATTTGCAGCGATAGAAGAAAAGAAAGTGATTGAGAAGCCTGTTGAATTACCTCCCACATCCGTAGAAAATATCCTTCACGATGATGTTGAAATGTTAAATATAGCCCGTAATCTTTCAAGCAAGAGTGATGTAAAGATTGATGCGAAAGAATACATAGACAAAGTCAAAGAAGAGCTTATTCAGAGCGGGAAATTGGGCACTAACAATTACCTAGACCAGCAAGGCGGGAACAATCAGATGTCAGAAGAAGATCGGTTTGCACTGGATAAGCAGGAGGAAAAAAAGATAGAAGAAGATAAGGCAAATGAATCCCAGAAAATGGCTGCAAATTATAAGGGCCCAACTAGGATATACTATGATCTCCAGGGACGCAATCACACTTACCTTCCAATACCAATTTATAAGTGCCAGGGTTCAGGAAAGATAGTTTTGCTTATTGAAGTGAATCAAAAAGGGATTGTTGAAAATGCCAGTGTTATTGAGGGCGAAAGTACCGTGAAAGATGAATGCCTGATGGAAACTGCGATAGGCAGTGCCCTTATATCAAGATTTGAGCCGGATTTAAATGCTCCAAAAATTCAGAAAGGCACTCTGACCTATATTTTTGTGGCGCAATAAAGGACGCAAAGGCGTAAAGGCTCAAAGGTGTTAAGGCTCCGTAAAGGAAAATCCTATTAATTGAAAAGAGAATTACTTTGCCAATCATAGGGGCGAATGATTTCGGGAGTATTCCTGTTGGCTGCCTTATTATTGACAAGATTACTTATAGTATGAGCTTTAAGAATATCTGACGGACATGGTTTAAGCATTGCAATAGCCTCCTCAGCAGATATTTCGGTACTAATCCAGTCAAATTCACTTTTTCTGTCAAGAATTACCGGCATTCTTTTTTTTGAATTATGAACAACCGCCAATAAATCGTTTGCATCGGTGGTAATAATAGAGAATGTGTTGTAAGTTTCACCTGTCCTGGTTTCTATCCATTGGTCGAACAGACCTGCGATTGAAAATATTTCTTCATCAGCGTGATAGATATACCATGGAATTTTTTTATTACCGGCATGCTGCCATTCAAAGAATCCCTTTACAGGAATCAGGCATCTTTTTGATCTGAATGAGCCTGAAAAAGAAGGCTTCGAACTAACACTCTCTGATCTTGCATTAAATGTTTTGAACCTTATTGCTTCTGCGTCAGCGGTACTTCTAGTCCAGGATGGGATAAGTCCCCATCTTAGAAGCTGAATTCTGTCGGGCAATCCTAAACATATTGCCGGCAGTTCAGGCAGACCAAAAGCATGATAATAGTAGCTTGGCTGGTACCTGTCGCGATCGGGGAATGAGGCACCATACCTGTTTTCAAGTTCATCCTTGACAAGATTCACATTAACGGAAAAGCACATTGTTCAGCTAGTTAATCCCGGATAATTCCAGCCTGATCGGCAGTGGCAATGAGTTATCAAACAGGTCGTATTCAGGCCAGGTATTAATCTGTGCCAGTATTTTTGACATCATCCGGTTAATATATGAATGTATTTCCGGTCCGTTCCAGGCGCTTGAATTAAGAAGAACAACCCAGGAAATACCATCAGGTTGTCTTTTAATCATACCTGCTGTACCTGAAAATGTTCCTGTCCTGACCCAGTTTCCGTCAATATAGGTCGTTTTCCATCCCACCGGTGCATATTTATTGTTTGTATCGGTCATGAATTCGATACTCTGGGCATTCAACAGGTCTTCATTATAATTAAATCCATCGACAGCAAGAAGCAGACGCATGAGGTCAGGAGCCGTAGCCAGCCATGATCCTGCCGCTCCAAGCGTTTCAATATCATTCCCGCCATATCTGATTGGAACCATTTCACCTGTACCATAAATTGAAGGTTTCAACGGCATTCCGGCAGGTTCATAATATGTGACCTCAAAAGGAGCCTTTTGATCAGGCATATTCCTGGCAGGCATCATATCATAAATACCCAGGGGCTCAAATATTGTCTTTTGACAGAATTCATAATATGGCATACCCGATATTTTCTCGATTACCAGACCCAGGATACTATAACCCAGATTAGAGTACGAACGGCCTGTTCCCGGAGTGAAATGAAGCTTTTTACTGAGAGCAAATCTGACAATAGTTTTTGTGTCGACCGGCAGGCTTGTTTTCATCTGTTCGGCCACTATCTGAGGCATGAACATCTGATCACCGTAACGCTGCGACCAGCCTCCTTCATGACTAAGAAGATGTGCTATTGTAATGTTAAAAACCCTTTTATCTTTTGGATTGCAATAACATGAATCATTCAGGATTCCATCAGGCCCAAATACTTTATCTTCAATCGATAACTTCCCTTGTTCCTGAAGCTTCAATATTGCTATTGCAGTAACCAGTTTTGAAATGCTTGCTATCCTGAATTTACTGTATGGTTGAGTCTCAATTCCGGCTGCAGTATCGGCGAATCCAAACCCTCTGGCAAAAACAAGCTTACCGTTTTTCGAAATTGCGACGGATGCACCCTCAATAGTCCACTTTTTCATAAATGAACCAACAACCTTGTCGCATACAGCAAATTCTGCACCTGATGAATTGGAGTTTGTGAGTCTTATATTTGCCGGAACCATTTTATCCGGTGAACTTCCCGGACTTTCAACAGCACCAGGATTATAGCTTGCTATTAGTAACAGCAATACTGCCAGTAATATCTTTTTAGATTTGTTCAATAATTCCACTTTTTCACGGGTAAAAATAAATGATTATTTTCAGGTTTATAATCTATTGCAGATTATTTTATCCATTTTAACTAATAGATTTTACAAATATTGTTTTTTCTGCCGAATATTTGAGTCTGAATTTACCAAAAAGCTAACTTTGTGAACATGTTGTCAACAAGGACCTTGCTATTTTATACGATTCTTATCATTTTTCTTTTCATTTCTGAGGGTGAAGGATCCTGCCAGGAAGAATTAATAATTGACACATCTGATTACCTGCCTGAGTATTATGAAGGTGCACTCGATAATAACCTTATGGTTGCCGCATCAAAAGGATATACTGGTGAGATTGAAAGACTTCTTGGTAAAGGTGCTGGTATTGATGCGGAAACTTACGAAGGTGCAACGCCTCTGGTTTTTGCTGTTGCCAATAATCAGCTTGGTTCCGTTCTGGCTCTTCTTAGCTATAATCCTGACGTCAATAAGATTACATCAAACAATGAGACCCCTCTTATCATTTCTGTTAGGAACCAGAATAAAGAAATTGCTGAAGCACTTATCCGGGGAGGAGCAGATGTGGATCTGGCAGATAAATATGGCGCCACACCTATACATTATGCCACCCTGAACGGCAGCTTTGAACTTGTCGATCTTCTTCTTTACTATGATGCAGATTGCAATAAAAAAGCAAATGACGGAACCACACCCCTTATGTCAGCTATACTGGCAGGATTTACGGACATTGCAGATCTTATTATCCAGAATGGAGCCAACCTCGAAGCAAGAGATAAAGAGGGGTTCACTCCTTTCCTTATTGCCGCCCAGAATGGAGATACCCTGATCATGAACCTACTTTTGAAAGACGGCGTGAACATGTATGAAAAAAACATATACAATTATAATGCCCTTGCGCTGGCAATTGAATCGGATCAAAAGGCTGCTGTTGAATTTCTGATTCAAAAGGGAGATAAATGGCTTTCTCCCGAGAATGAAGGAGTGAATCTATACCGGGTAGCTTCGTCTTTCGGGAGAAAAGATATAATAGAAATCCTGGAAAAAAACAATATAAAAGGGAACCCCGGGCTGAAGATTGATGATATATCACTTACTTCCTCAGTAAAATTTAACATCAGAGACTATTTCACCGGTCTTTCAATATCATTCAAGGAACCAACCTTAAATGCTGGATTTATTGCCGGTTGCGATCTTAAACCGGCATATACAAAAATCCTTATAAAGGAAGGAGAGAATAATTATTATCAATACTATGATAAGAGTGCACTTGTCTTTGGAGGATTCTTTAAAGAGTTAACCGTTTCCGAATACTCATCCACAACAAGGCTTTCAATATCAACCGCATTATATGCAGGATATAGCTTCGCAAGTAATTTCAAGGGAACAAATATCACTCCTGATAATAGATTTAAAGTAATTCCTGCTGCTGGTATAAAGTATCAGACTAACCATTTAAGCTTTAAATTCGACCTGGAATATATGAAAACAGGATTTTACCATATAGGTCCATTATGGATCAGGATTGGTTTTGGTTACAGCTATTTTATCAGCAAAGTGAGGTCGCCGAATAAAACAATCAAATGGTACTGATCTAAATGAACAGAGTCGAAAAAATACTTCTTACAGTAGTCCTTGTTGTTCTCTTTTCGTGTGAAGAAAGGGGTTGGTTTGCTGATTGTGACAACTGCACGACCGATGAACCAAGAGCCACAGATATGATCATAAAACTTTCAGAGGCCGATAAATCGGTAATTATAAATATTTATGAAGGTGAGCTCGAGGATAGTGTAATATATAATATCATTCAGGTTAATTACCATAGTACGGAGTATACCACTCAGGTAAGTGTTAATAAAAAATATACAGTAACAGCGACATATGAGATTGATGGTATTACATATATAGCTGTCGATTCAGCCACACCATCAGTCAAGTATACTGAGGATCAGTGTGAGGAAGCCTGTTATTTTGTTTATGACAAGGAAATTGATCTGCGTTTGAAATATACCGCAAAACCAAAATAAGTCCTGAGTAAAAATCAGGCTTTCCCATCATATTTAAATAATGGAATACCTTCAGCAGCCTTTGCCTTAATATTTTCTATTTCTGCCTTATCCAGTGGTTTAAGATCATTTCTGAGATTCAGGGCTGTCTTAAATAATTCTGCTTCACCCGGAGGAACTGCGGCAGTTACAGGATGAGATAATGTAAACCGTAATCCCATTCTGATATCTTCAATATTTGAAAGCGGTTCATACCAGCATTTAGGATATTTTGACCGGTCAGCACCATCAGGCCATGGTCCCCTGGCCATTGCTTTAAGCGCCAGGATTCCCATTTTCTTTTCCTGTGCGCGAGCCATTACCTGAGGACCAAAATTACCTGAATTCCATGTAGCGTAATTAAACGGAAACAGAATAGTATCAAAATCGAAACGATCCATCAGGGCCATTGCCGCCTCTACTGAATGGGCTGAGAATCCGATGAATCTTATTTTCCCTTCCTTTCTTGCTTCAAGAAAAGTTTCCATTGCACCACCGGTACCAAGTAATGTATCAACATCCTCAAGCGTTGTTACGGCATGATGCTGATAAAGATCAAAATGATCGGTCCTGAGGTTTTTTAACGATTGCTCAAGCTCCGTCCGTGCTTCAGCTTTTGTTCTTTTTCCGGTTTTACATGCCAGGAAAACATTCTTTCTGTATGGTTCAAGTGCCGGCCCGAGTTTTATTTCAGCATCACCGTACGACGGTGCCACATCAAAATAATTGATGCCTGAATCGATCGCCAGTTTAACAAGAGATGAGGCTTCATCGGGCTTGGCATCTTTTACAACGATCCCGCCGAATCCTATGATCGACAGCATTTCCCCTGTCCTTCCGAGCGACCTTTTCTCAATTTTTCCAGGCTTTTTCTGAAGTGTCATTGAGCTGAGGTCGGCAGGAAACAGACTTATCATTGGTGCAGCCAGTGTGCTGGCCTTGATGAAATCACGACGTTTCATAATTAGTACGTTTTTTACTGGTTCAATAATGTCAAAAGATACAAAATTGTTCACTGCCATACAAAAATTGTTTTATGTCGATGACCGCCAAAATCCTCAGATATGTTAAAAAATCAAATATTGATAACAGGCCTGGTATCAAAAAGTATTTTATCGTTCTTATAATAGACTCGCTCAAGAAAAAGGCCGCTTGGCGGCGCTGTAAGTTTAGCCGGAATATCAGACCAGTTCCTGAAGAATGAATTCACCTCTGAAGGTTGAAGTTTCCCTCGCCCGGTTTCAACAATTACTCCTGTCATACGACGAACCTGTTTCCATAGAAAATGAGAACCGATGACATGAAATACCAGCAGATCGCCAAATTCATTTACAGAAGCATGTTTTATTTCAACTTTTGCAGAGCTTTGTTCCTGGTTTTCATCAGTGAATGATTTGAAGTTTTTCAGTCCGACAAAACATCTGGCAGTTTCATTCATTTTGCTTATGTCAAGCTGATCTTTGATCCACCAGACGTACTTTTTACCTAAAGCTGTCCGCCGGCGGCTGATCTGGTAAATATAACTCCTTGCGATAGCATCGTGCCTGGCATGAAAATCAGGATAAGTATCTTCAACTTTCAGAATGCATATATCGGCAGGAAGTCTGTCGTTGATCCCGTACTTAATTCTTAAGAGCGGCAGATCCGTCTGAACCTCCAGATGAGCTGTCTGACCAATAGCATGGACACCGCTGTCGGTTCTGCCTGCTCCGAACAAATCAATTTTATCAGTTTCGAATAATTCACGGCAGGCATCGAAAATTTCACCCTGGATTGATTTTCCTCCCTTTTGCATTTGCCATCCTGAATAGCGTGTGCCATCATATTCGATTGTCAATTTATATCTCGGCATTAGATTTTGATTTAATGATGCTAAATTAGCAAATTAAAAAGAATGGTATTTGGAACACAGGTTCAGGACTTTAAACACAATTTGTAAAAACTGTTGTATTAATGGAATAATTATCAATATGAAAAATAAATACATGAATCCTTATCTTGCCGGTGTCTTGCTGGGAACAGTGTTGCTTCTGGCAATGTACATTTCGGGGCGTGGGCTGGGAGCCAGCGGCGGAATAAAATACTGCGTAGTTTCATTAGTCGGTACAGTCGACCGGCCACATGCAGAAGACTCAATATACTATTCAAAGTACTTTGAGGATGGCAAAAAACCATTTAAGAACTGGCTAACAATAGAGATATTTGGTATTGTCGCAGGAGGTTTCCTGTCAGGCGCTATTTCAAAAAGACTGAAATTCAGGATAGAAAAATCTCCAAAAATATCGAATCTGAGAAGACTTTTATTCGCATTCCTGGGGGGGTTGTTCTTTGTATACGGTGCTCAACTTGCCAGGGGCTGCACCAGCGGTGCCGCGCTTTCAGGCATGGCTGTTCTCTCCGTGGCAGGATTTGTCACGATGATGGCAATATTCGGATCCGCTTATGTTTTTGCATGGTTTTTCCGGAAGAACTGGATATAATTGAAGGCGTTAAGGCACAAAGGTGTTAAGGCGCAAAGGCTCAAAGGCGTTAAGGCTCAAAGGTATTACAAAGAAGTTCCCCTCCTGGGAGGGGTCAGGGGTGGGTTAATTAACACAAAAACAATAAGATTAAAAGGCTTAAAAACTTAATAACAATTACAATGGGACCATTATCATCTTATTTTCTATTTCCGGAATGGCTTGAACTGCTGGTGGCATTTATTATAGGAATCGGTTTTGGATTTGCTCTTGAGCAGGCAGGGTTCTCATCCTGCAGAAAGCTTGCCGGGATGTTTTACGGGTATGACACAACAGTTATCAAGGTATTTTTCACTGCTGCAATTGTTGCCCTTGTAGGATCACAATTTCTCAACTATTTCGGGCTTCTTAACCTTAAACAGGTTTATGTCAACGAATTCTATACAGGTGCAGCAATAATTGGCGGTGTCATTATGGGTGCAGGTTTTATAATGGGAGGTTACTGCCCTGGCACGGGTCTATGTGCACTCTCAATAGGAAAGATCGATGCACTTGTTTTCGCCGTCGGAGGTCTTACAGGAGCTTTCCTGTTTGCAGAAACCTATCCGGTTATCCAGAATCTGGCAAATAGTGATTACAAGGGACCTGTTAAGATAAATGAGTCACTGGGTATGTCGCCGGGATTGTTTACATTGCTGATGATTGTTGCCGCTGCCCTGATGTTCTGGGTTGCTGAGATAGCAGAAAAAAGATTTGCCAGACCGGAAATAAAGAATGCATTATGAAAAAGCTATGGAAATGAGAAAAAAAATAACTATCCTTCTGCTCCTGTCCGGATTAGTTCTTGCATTATTGCCACTTTCAGCAAACAGATCATTTATCGTTAAACCGGGGAAACTGCTCTCAGAAATATTAAATCCTGAGGTATCATTAACTGCTGATCAGGTAGCAAAGCTGATTGTCAATGAGGACAGTACAACAAGGTTAATCGACCTGCGATCACCAGAAGATTTCAGAAAGCTCAATATACCAGGTTCGGTTAATATTCCTTACAATGATTTTATAAGCAGTGACCTGTACATTTATATGACTGATAAGAATGTTAAGTATATTTTTTATTCAAACAGCGACTTCTACTCAAATTATGCAATGGTATTTGCAAAAGGCCTCGGATACAAAAACAGTTATGTTATGAAGGGCGGACTGAATGAATGGTTCAATACAGTGATGGAGTCGAAATTCATCGGCCAAAGGATATCAGCAAGGGAAAATGCTCTTTATGAGACAAGAACAAAAGCTGCCCGGCTGTTTACCCAGATAAATAGTATGCCTGACAGCCTTAAAGCAAAATTCATTGCATCTAACAAGTTTTCAGCAAGAAAGCTTGATGGTGGTTGTGAATAACTAAAAAAAATTAATCAGATCAATCGATGAATACTTTGAAAAAATACGGTTTTGTCTCTGCAATCTTTCTTATTCTCCTTTTGGCCGTCATTTACAAGTCTTTCAGCCATTCAGGATTCAGGTATGATGCACCCAAACTTGCTGCTCCTTCGTTTCAGGGATCAAATATTATAACTGCAGAACAGATTCCTGGTTTACAAAATGCCCTGATAATAGAAATGAATAATTCTGATGCACTGAAGGGCAGATACAATGAAATTACACTAAAAATTAATCCTGATTCCATTCTGGAGAGAAATAATTTCAGGAAAATAGAGAAATGCAAAGGGCCGGTAATTCTTGTTTCGTCTGAGAATTCAATTGCTGCAAGGATGTGGATGCTTCTCAGTCAGAAGGGACTGAAAAATATTTTTATTTTGTCGGAAGATAAAGATTTCGAAGTACTTAAAAAAAAATTCCGGCCTGATTCTCTATCAATGCCGGAACATATTTAAATCTTTGTCTTCAGCAGATTATTTTACAACCTTAAAGTCATTTGATTCTGACAATGTAAATGGAAGCCATGACAACACGGCTTTCTGCTTTACCATTTTGTCGTACATAAAGCTGTTATTTCCGTACTTCAATGTTCTGGCATCGTACCCGAAAAGCCGAAGGTAAGCTGTGGCAAATCCTGAAAGATGACCAGTTCCGCAGTAAACAACAACAGTCCTGTCCGGCGGGATAGTGGACATTATATCGGTAAAGCCAAGTGTCGATTCCGGTTTATACCTGACTGCTCCCGGTATATGTCCGTCATCATACTTA
>Ga0208980_10002913_pt1 | contig 10377 bp, 10 predicted proteins | sample WetSurMetagenome_3_FD_187993 | JGI IMG/M metagenome (GOLD analysis project Ga0208980, IMG submission 187993) | Wetland microbial communities from Twitchell Island in the Sacramento Delta, sample from surface sediment Aug2011 Site A1 Bulk (version 2) | ecosystem: Environmental > Aquatic > Marine...
CCAGAAGCTGACAGCAGAAGGGCTAACTGACCTTGGACCGGCAATTGAGATTATGGCAGAAGCGGAAATGCTTAATGGCCACAAAAATGCAGTGAGTATCAGACTTAAAAGCTTAAGTAATGATTGTGATTGATAAACTGGTCAGGGAGAATGTCGTGAGGCTTACCCCCTACTCCTGCGCCAGGGATGAATTCAAGGGTAGTTCAGGCATCTTCATGGATGCGAATGAAAACCCTTTCGGCACACTTAACCGTTATCCCGATCCTTATCAGAAAGAGCTGAAGGCAGCAATTTCAAAATTCAAGGGAGTTCCCACCGAAAATATATTCCTTGGGAACGGAAGCGATGAAATCATAGATCTCTCATTCAGAATATTCTGCAATCCGGGCACCGACAAGGTCCTTACCTTCACTCCCACATACGGAATGTACGAAGTATCGGCTGCTGCAAATGATATAAAAGTCATTAAGCTGCCCCTTAATGAAAGCTTCCAGATCGACATGAAGGGAACTGAACCTCTGCTTTCTGACAGGAATCTGAAAATGATCTTTATATGCTCACCGAACAATCCTACCGGTAATTCAATGAACTTCGCGGATGTTGAGCACCTGGTCTCTCACTTCACGGGAATGGTAATCATTGATGAAGCCTATATAGATTTCAGCGAAAAACCCTCATTCCTGGGGCTAATTGACAAATATCCCAACCTCATTGTAATGCAGACCTTCAGCAAGGCTTTCGGGCTGGCTGCCGTAAGGGTGGGTATGGCGTTTTCAGGAAATGGTGTCATCAGATACTTCAATAAGATGAAGCCTCCGTATAATATAAGTACCATCAACCAGAGGGCCGCATTAAAAAAGATTGGGAATACCGCTCAATATCTAAGCCAGATTCAGAAGATCAAAGATGAAAGAGATAGGCTTGCCGGAATCCTTGGGAAAATGAAAATAACGGAAAAGGTCTATGCTTCTGATGCAAACTTCCTGCTGGTAAAAGTAAAGAATGCCAGTTACATTTATAATAAGCTCATTGAGAAAGATATAATCGTACGGAACCGCAGCAGTGTCATTGAAAACTGCATCAGGATTACTGTTGGAAAAAGATCGGAAAACAACAAGCTCATTAATGCATTAAACGACATTCAGATATGAAGAAAGTACTATTTATTGACAGGGACGGAACAATAATCGAGGAACCTGAAGACGAACAGGTTGACAGTTTTGAAAAGATGGCTTTTCTTCCCTCGGCCATTTCATGCTTATCACAGATTGCACGGGAGATGGATTTTGAACTGGTAATGGTCACAAACCAGGATGGGCTGGGAACATCATCATTCCCTGAAGAGACATTCTGGCCGGTTCATAATAAGATGCTTCAGATCCTCAGGGGCGAAGGAGTCGTTTTCAGGGAAATTTTCATTGACAGGTCAATGCCATCGGATAATGCACCGACACGAAAGCCTGGTACCGCAATGCTTGTAAAATATCTTGCTGAAGGTGTTGATCTGGGAGCATCATTTGTTATCGGAGACAGGCTCACCGATGCACAACTGGCAATTAACCTGGGCTGCAGATCTATCTTAATAAAAAAAGACAAGTGTCCTGGTGGCGATTTTTGCGCTAAAGACTGGAATGAAATATATAAATATCTCAAGCAGATACCCCGAAGCTCAGCTGTTGAAAGAAAAACATCAGAGACGCAGATCGAGATCGATCTTAACCTCGACGGTTCAGGTAAGAGCGATATCTCCACCGGGATAGGTTTCTTTGACCATATGCTTGAACAGATCGCGAGACATGGAAATATCGATCTCACCATAAAGGTTAACGGAGACCTGAATATTGATGAACATCATACTGTTGAAGATGTGGCTATTACCCTCGGGGAAGCCATGCTTAAGGCCATCGGAGGCAAGAAAGGCATAGAAAGATATGGCTTCGTTCTTCCGATGGATGACTGCCTGGCACAGGTAGCGCTCGACTTCGGAGGAAGGCCATGGCTCGTCTGGGAGGTTGAATTTCAGCGTGACAGGATCGGCGAGATGCCTTCAGAACTGTTCTTTCACTTCTTCAAGTCTTTCAGCGACAACGCCAAATGCAACCTTATCATAAGAGCTGACGGACAAAATGAGCATCATAAGATAGAGGCCATATTCAAGGCATTTTCAAAAGCTGTTAAAATGGCTGTCAGACAAACAGACAACTATAATCTTCCAAGCACGAAAGGCAAATTATGATAGCAATTGTCAAATACAATGCAGGTAATATCAAATCGGTTAAAAACGCCCTCAACAGGCTTGGTTATGAGAGTATTATAACAGATGATCCGGCCGAACTACTGGCAGCCGGCAAGGTGATCTTTCCGGGTGTCGGGGAAGCCGGCTCAGCAATGAAATACCTCAGGGAGAGAGGTCTTGATGCTGTAATTAAAGCTATTGAAAAACCAGTACTGGGCATTTGCCTTGGGCTGCAGCTTATGTGCAGATACTCTGAGGAGGCAGATACTGAATGCCTTGGAATATTTGATTCAGATGTCAGGCTCTTCCCTCCTGTCGATAAGATCCCGCACATGGGCTGGAATAATTTTCTCACAATCAGAGGCGACCTGTTCAAAAATGTCTCTGCCGATGAAGATGTTTATTATGTGCACAGCTATTATGCGGAAATATCATCATGCACTTCGGCAACCTGTGATTATATATTGCCCTTCAGTGCCGCAATGACGAAGGATAACTTCTATGCAACCCAGTTTCACCCTGAAAAATCAGCCAATGCAGGGGAAAAGATCCTGAGAAATTTTCTTGAGCTATGAGAATAATTGTCGCTCTCGATATTATTGGCGGAAAATGCGTCCGGCTGACACGCGGAGACTTCAGTACAAAAAAGATATACAATGAAGATCCTCTTGAAGTGGCAAGGCAGATCGAGGAAAGCGGACTGGAATATATACATATAGTCGATCTTGACGGGGCAAGGAATAAAAAAATTGAGAACCTGGGCATTGTTGAAAGGATTGCAGGATTGACAAAACTTAAAATTGACTTTGGCGGAGGGGTCCGTTCGGAAGATGATCTGAAAATGGTATTCAACGCTGGAGCCAGGCAGGTTACTGCAGGGAGCATTGCCGTCACCGATCCCGGACTCTTCCTCTCCTGGCTTTCCGAATTTGGTCCCGACAGGCTGATCCTGGGAGCTGACCATAAAAACGGAAAGGTCTCCACTGCAGGATGGCTTGAAAATTCAGACCGGGATCTTATAGACTTTTTGTCTGACTACAAAGGTAAAGGGGTAAAATATACTATCTGCACGGATATTGAAAGGGATGGGATGCTTGGCGGACCATCCGCCGACTTGTATCATGACATCCTCAGCGGGATTAATATTAATCTTATCGCCAGCGGAGGCATCTCTTCAATTGCTGATATTGATAGAGTAAAGGAAGCAGGATGTGAAGGGGTGATCATCGGAAAAGCATACTATGAAGGAAGGATAACTTTGGAAGAACTGGGAAACTATGCTTAAAAGAAGAATAATTCCCTGTCTGGACATTAAGGACGGGAGGACTGTAAAAGGCGTCAATTTTATTAATCTGATTGATGCAGGTGATCCGGTTGAACTTGCAAAAGCATATGTGAACCAGGGCGCTGATGAGCTTGTCTTTCTTGATATTACAGCAACTATCGAGAACCGTAAAACGCTGGTCGGCCTTGTTGAGAGAATTGCTGCGGAAATCAATATCCCATTTACTGTAGGAGGAGGAACAGATACAGTAGAGGATGTAGCCAACCTTCTGAAGGCAGGGGCTGATAAAGTAACAGTAAATTCAGCCGCGGTAAAAAGGCCCGAACTTGTCTCGGAGCTTGCAGGCCAGTTCGGGAATCAGTGTATCGTCGTGGCCATCGACACGAAGTACAAGGATGATGAGTGGACTGTCTTCGTCAACGGAGGGCGCACTCCAACCCGGCTCAGAACACTTGCATGGGCTAAAAGGGCTGAGGAGCTCGGAGCGGGAGAAATATTGCTTACCTCCATGAACAATGACGGGACAAAATCGGGCTTCTCCCTCGATATTACGGCAGAGGTCAGCAGTCATGTGAATATTCCGGTTATAGCCTCAGGCGGAGCCGGTTCCTTGGAGCACTTCAGGGAGGTTTTCAATAATACCGGATGCAGCGCAGCCCTGGCAGCCAGCATCTTCCACTTCGGGGAAATAGATATTATGGACCTTAAAAAGTATTTAATGAATGAAAACATTTTCGTAAGATTATAACCCCCCATCCCCCCTGAAGGGGGGCTAGCAAGAGCTTTTGCTGGAATTTACCCCCCCTTGGGGGGGCAGGGGGGTGGAACTAACAGAGATAAATCAGATAAAAAAACTATACTAAATCATGATACAACCAGACTTCAGCAAAGGCAACGGCCTCATCCCGGCAGTGATACAGGACACCAGCACTCTCCAGGTACTGATGGTGGGATATATGAATAAGGAAGCTTTCGATAAAACCATTGACGAAAACAAGGTTACATTCTTCAGCAGGAGTAAAAACCGTCTCTGGACAAAAGGCGAAACATCGGGAAATTTCCTCTATCTCGAATCAGTTCAGACCGACTGTGATAATGACTCACTTCTTATAAAGGTCACGCCTGCCGGTCCGGTATGCCATACCGGAAGCACCTCATGCTTTGCGGAAGAGACTGCCAAAGGTTTTTTGTACAAGCTTGAAAAGGTTATAAACCAGCGTATCGATGAGAACAGCTCCGAATCCTACACAAACAAGCTTTATAAGAAGGGCATCAATAAAGTGGCCCAGAAAGTGGGTGAAGAGGCTGTGGAACTGGTAATTGAGGCCAAGGATGATAATATTGATCTTTTTAAAAATGAAGCCGCCGACCTGCTCTACCACCTGCTGATCTTACTGAAAACCAAAGGTACAAACCTCCAAAGCATTGAGGAAGTGCTGAAGGAAAGACATAAATAACCTTTGTGAACCTCTGTGTCTCTCTGTGTCTTCTCTGTGTTCTCTGTGTAATATTTCTTAAAAACTTTCACAGAGAGCGCAGAGGAATCACAGAGGAGCACAGAGAAAAGGTAGAAAATCTGATAATTTTAAACAAAATCAGCATTTTTTATGTTTATATGCTTGTATTCTTAAAAGAAGTGTGTACTTTTGTAACCCATTAGAAGAGACAAATGAATATTGTGTACAAAAACTTTATAACCTTTTATTACTTCTTTTTTTACTTTAAAAAGAGATAGAGGGATTTTTGTATACAGATAAAGATATTTTATATGAAGCAAGGGTCCCGCAAAAGGGGCCCTTTGTTTTTTTAAACAAATTGAAAATGAAGGTAGCTATTCAGGGAGAGCATGGAAGTTTTCACGAAGTTGCAGCAAGGCAGTATTTCATCTACGATGAAGTTGAAATAGTACCCTGCTCCACATTTGACCTGACATTGAATACAGTCAAATCAGGTGAAGCTGACTTTGCAGTGATGGCCATAGAGAATGCCCGGTCAGGCAGTATATTGTATAATTATACCCTTATCAGGGAATCAGGATTGAAAATCCTGGGAGAACATAACCTCAGGGTTAAACAAAACCTGATGGCTTTGCCGGATCAGCAAATCACTGACATTAAGGAGATAAGATCGCATCCGATTGCAATTGCACAATGCATGACCTTTCTGAATCAGTTTCCGGGCATGACGCTGATTGAGAGCGATGATACTGCCGGAAGTGCCAGACAGGTCCGTGAAAACAATCTGATCGGTGTTGCTGCGATTGCTCCTGCCATTGCGGCTGAGATTTATGGCCTTGATATCCTTGCGGAAGGGATAGAGACCTATAAACAGAATTATACAAGGTTCCATGTTGTCGGGAGTGAAGACAAGGGCAACACCAAAGGCAACAAGGTATCTATATGTTTCTCTACCGGTCACAAGCCAGGCTCACTGGCAAAAGTACTCGTCAAGCTTGCTGAATTGCAGATCAATCTCTCAAAAATTCAATCTGTGCCAAGGCTGAACGGCGAATGGGAATACATGTTCTACCTCGACCTTGAGCTTAACAAGAATACGAAATCGGAGGTGATCAGGAGGGTTCTGACTAAATATACAAGTAACCTCGAAATACTTGGTGTCTATTTTAAAGGAGATATGCTATATGAAAGTTAAACCGGCCGACCGCACACAAATGGTGCAGGAGTACTACTTCTCCCGCAAGCTTGCCCAGATCGACAGGATGCGAAGGGATGGATCAGACATAATTAACCTTGGAATAGGGAGCCCCGATCAGGCACCTTCTGAAAGAACCGTTGCAGCACTTGTTGCATCTGCTTCCAGGCCAACATCACACGGATATCAGAGCTATACGGGCATCCCGGCATTAAGAAAAGCTTTTGCGGACTGGTACAAAAAATATTTCCATGTTGATCTGAATCCCGATAGTGAGATACTCCCGCTGATGGGAAGCAAGGAGGGAATAATGCATATCAGCATGGCATTCGTAAATCCCGGTGATGAGGTGCTGATTCCTGATCCCGGCTATCCGACATACTCATCGGTAACTAACCTTGTGGGCGGGATAGCAAGAATATATGATCTCAGTGAAAAGAACGGATGGTTCCCCGATCTCAAATCACTTGAAAAAAGCGATCTGAGCAAAGTCAGGCTGATGTGGATCAACTACCCGAACATGCCAACAGGCGCAAAAGGATCTGTAGTCCTGTTTGAGAAGATCGTTGCTTTTGCACTGAAGCACAATATCCTTCTTTGCAATGATAATCCATATAGCTTCATCCTGAATAATGATTACCACAGCGTTCTGGAAATTGAAGGCGCCAGGGAGATAGCACTGGAGCTTAACTCACTTAGCAAATCGCAGAATATGGCTGGCTGGCGGGTTGGAATGGTTGCAGGGCATAGTGATTATATAAAGGAGATACTGAAGGTGAAAAGCAATATGGATTCCGGGATGTTCCTGGCAATGCAGATGGCCGCGGTTGAAGCTCTCGGTAATCCGGAATCGTGGTATGAAGAAATCAATCAGGTATACAGCAGGCGCAGGAAAATCGTTGAGGAGATCATGAATTTACTGAATTGCAAATATGATAAGAACCAGTCCGGGCTGTTTCTGTGGGGACGGATCCCGGAGAGCATAAAAAGCTGTGAGGATTATGTTGAGGAGATCCTGAATAAGTCTCATGTATTTATTACGCCCGGCTTCATTTTCGGGAATAACGGCTCGAGATTTATTCGTATCTCGCTCTGTGCTACAGAAGAAAGACTTGCTGAGGCAAAAGAGAGGATGGAGAAGATGGGGTACTAGGTGCTGGGTGCTGGGTAGCAAAAAGCTGGCGCCGATTTGTAATCGGTGCCCAAATATAGCACGGATTACAAATCCGCGCTAGCGGGGATCCCCTCCTGGGAGGGGTAAGGGGTGGGTCTTCATAGAGAATTACAACGTTTTAAAATATTTTTTTCAGTTAAAATAAACAAAACATGACAATTGCAGTTATCGGAATAGGGCTTATCGGTGGCTCACTGGCAGTTGACCTTCGCAAGAGAGGCTTTGCAGACAGAATAATCGGGGTCGACACCAACATACATCACCAGAATATTGCCCTGCTGTGCGGACTGGTAGATGAGAATGACACTCTCGAAAATGCCATTGAGAGAAGTGATCTGATCATCCTGACCTCTCCCGTAAATACGAATTGCAGTATGCTGCCCGGCATTCTGGACAGGATTGCAGGCACATCGAAAGTGGTAACAGATATGGGTTCAACAAAAGCAAGCATTGCTGAAGCATCAAAAGTCCATCCTGCCAGGGGCAGGTATGTTGCCGTCCATCCCATGGCAGGCACAGAGTACTCCGGTCCTCTTGCCGCTGTAGGTAAGCTTTTTGACTATAAAAATGTAATAATCTGCGACAGGGAGCTCAGCGATCCCGATGCACTTGCCCTGATTGAAAGGATGCTCGATAACCTGAATATGCATAAAATCTATATGAATGCGGTGGATCATGATGTTCACGTCGCCTATGTATCTCATATCTCCCATATAACATCATTCTCACTAGCCTTATCCGTACTCGACAAGGAGCACGAAGAGCAGAATATCCTCACCCTTGCCGGCGGAGGTTTTGAAAGTACCGTTCGGCTTGCAAAAAGCAACAGTGAAACCTGGGCCCCCATCTTCATAGAAAATGCCCGGCCGATCCTGGAAGCGATTAACTCCTATATCGACAAGATGAATGAATTCAAAAAGATGATTGCAGAAGGCGATATGACGGGATTGAAAAACCTCATGGAAGAGGCAAACAAAATAAGGAAAATATTAAACTAATAAAATAAGAATCCTATGGAAGTGAAATTAGAGAATCCATTGATACAGGATTGGAGAGGCTACAAAAGCAGGCCTTTTCTGATCGCCGGGCCCTGCAGCGCCGAAACTGAAGAGCAGGTAATGGAGACTGCAAGGCAGCTGGCTGAAATAGACCAGGTAAGTGTTTATCGTGCAGGCATCTGGAAGCCAAGAACCCGTCCCAATTCTTTTGAAGGTGTGGGAAGTGAAGGTCTAAAGTGGCTCAGAAGGGTAAAACAGGAGACAGGTCTGCTTGTCGGGACTGAAGTAGCCAATGAGAAGCATGTATATGAAGCACTTAAATACGGCATCGACATGCTGTGGATCGGAGCCAGGACATCGGTTAACCCGTTTACCGTCCAGGAGATATCCGACGCCTTGCAGGGTGTCGATGTAATGGTTCTTGTAAAAAATCCTATAAATCCCGACATAGAACTATGGATAGGGGCTATCGAGCGTATTGCAAAGGCAGGTATTACGAGAATTGGTGCAATACACCGTGGTTTTTCCTCCTATGAAAAGACTGTTTACCGCAACCAGCCGAACTGGCAGCTGCCAATCGAACTTCGCCGAAGAATCCCCGATCTTCCTATAATCTGTGATCCGAGCCACATCGGAGGGGCACGGCAGTATCTCCATGAAATATCACAGAAGGCAATGGATCTGAACTTCGACGGCCTGATGATCGAATCTCATATCAATCCGGCGAAGGCACTGAGCGATGCAGCACAACAGCTGACACCAAATGATCTGAAGGAGCTGCTCAGCAGGCTGATCTATCGCAGTCCCAATCCTTCTGACCCTAAACTGCTTGATGTGCTTGGTGAACTAAGGCAGCAGATAGATATCTATGATGATCATCTTCTTGACCTGATGGAAAAAAGAATGCAGGTAGCAGAAACTATAGGACGCTATAAAAAGGAAAATAATATCACTATCTTGCAGAGTCTCCGGTGGGATGAAATTATAAGGAGAGCCATCATCAAGGGTAAGGAAAAAGGACTGAGCCCGGAACTGATAGACGCAATATTCAAGGCAATTCACCAGGAGTCTATAAACCATCAGATGAAGGTAATGAACAACGGGGTTAAAGATCCGGTTGGACACAAAATAAAACATTAATGTATTTATGGAAAGATGTGTAGATCCCTCAGAAGTAAAAGGACAGATCAAAGCTCCTGCATCGAAAAGTATGACTCAGCGTGCCATTGCTGCTGCATTACTTGCTGACGGGCAAAGCACAATCTTCAATCCATCCTATTGCGACGATTCGCTTGCTGCAATGAGCATAGCCTGCGGCCTCGGGGCCAGGATGGATCCGAAACCGGGTGAACTTGTGATTGAAGGAGGCAGGATACTTAAGGAACCCCGTATGAATTGCGGCGAATCCGGACTTGCTGTCAGAATGTTCTCTCCCATAGTCGCTTTATACCATGCTGAGATTACCATGGTGGGCGCCAATTCCCTCAAGAACAGGCCTATGGGAATGATTGAGGAGGCACTTGGCCAGCTCGGAGTTAAATGCTCGTCAGCCAATGGATTCCTGCCCCTTACCATACACGGTCCAATCAAGGGAGGCCGCTGCGAAATCGATGGATCCGTGAGCAGCCAGCTGCTGACAGGCCTGCTTATGTCTTTACCCCTCGCCTCCAGGGATTCTGAAATTAAAGTCAGGAACCTAAAGAGCAAGCCATATATAGATATGACTCTGCAACTTCTGAACTCATTTGGCATTACTGTCGAGTGTTCTGATTATGAACTATTCAGGATCAGGGGAAAACAGAAATATACTTCAAGGAAATATACAGTTGAAAGCGACTGGAGCGGCGGAGCTTTTCTGCTGGTTGCAGGTGCTATAAACGGAAGCCTAGCAATTCAGGGACTTCATTCGGATAGCAAGCAGAGCGACATGGCTGTTATGATAGCCCTTGAACAAGCCGGGGCAAAAATGCAAATCAACGGAGATCAGATCGATATTTCAAAATCGGTGCTGAAAGCTTTTGATTTTGATGCG